>Ga0272440_1002922_pt1 | contig 13060 bp, 2 predicted proteins | sample SSMMMBAug17_FD_192440 | JGI IMG/M metagenome (GOLD analysis project Ga0272440, IMG submission 192440) | Marine sediment archaeal communities from Little Sippewissett salt marsh, Falmouth, MA, United States - SSM-MMB-Aug17 | ecosystem: Environmental > Aquatic > Marine > Wetlands > Sediment ...
GTCTTTATTGCCATTACCTCAAGGATATACTATTGAAAAGGCGTTGATCAGTTTATATGGCCCGAGTGATGCTTTAAAACAGACCAGTTATTTTAATCATTTTGTGACGATTGATGATATCTTTTAAAGAATTCCGGGAACACCTTACTTAATAGCTGACAAGACTGAATTACACAATTAAGAAGGTGTCCCCGGAATTATTAATGAAGAAAAGTGAAGAAAAGGGGACGTCTATGATTTTATGCTTTTCTTTGAAAGTTTCAACCTCTTGCCGATAAAAGCATAAAATCATAGACGTCCCTTTTTTGGGCATCCTTCATATTCCAGTTAACACTTTTTCGACTACAAATTGTCAAACGTAGAGACGCACGGCTGTGCGTCTCCGAGCGAAGAAAGGATAAACATTTTTTTGTTCTTAATTTTCAAAGAATTGATCGACCTTTCTTCGCCCGGAGACGCACAGCCGTGCGTCTCTACAAACGGAAACTCAATCATAATTTCGGAAAAGTGTTAACTACTTTTCAGGATGCCCTTTTTTGACTTCCAATCTAATAAATATTCAAATTGCAATTTTTAATACGATGAGATATATATAGAAAGAGATTCAATAAAACAATAGATGGCTAGGGGAATATTATGAAAAATCAATATAATACGATTAATCCGAAACAAAAATACACACTTAAAACATCATTTGTTAATCGATATACCGAAATGAGATTCCTATACAACTGGATTAATCAGGAGCCCAATTATATCCTATTTATGTATGGTCCTAAAAGCAGCGGAAAAACGACATTATTAATGAAATTCATTGAGTCAATTATAACAAGTAAAACATTTGATATAAAACACTTTAATTTAAGGAAAATGTTAGTTTCAAATTACAAGGATTTTATTCAATCGTTTTTTGAAATTGATTTTCATCGTTCAAAAGATGACGTAAAAGAAAAAAAAGAATATAATCTTAAGGTATTCAAACTAACGAAAGAGATCATGAAAGGATTAAATAACAAAGAGTTTGATCCATTTATTGTAATGGAAAAAGAATTGCAAAAATTACAGAAAAAAGGCAAGCGACCTATCATTATCATTGATGAACTTCAATCATTTCGTGATATTTATATGAATGGCCAACGAGAATTATTGAAAGAATTATTTAATTTTTTTGTTGCAATAACAAAAGAGTCGCATTTATGTCACGTTATCGTTTCTTGTAGTGATGGATATTTTATGAAAAGAGTTTATGAAGATAGTTATCTTACAAAAACATCGGAGTTTTTTGAAGTTGAGTACTTAAATGAACAAGGTATTAAACACTGGCTTGCAAATATAGAAACAGAAAACGATTTAGTTTCTTTTAAACTGTCTGATTCTCAAATAGAAACAATATGGAAATATTTAGGTGGCAGTATATGGGAAATATATAATACATTAAGTAGATTAGTGTTATTCGCCCAAAAAAATAAAGTAATCAACGACAATGATTTAATGTCAGTTATACAACGACTAATTATAATGAATGCAGGGAGGTTTAACCATTACGCAGGACTCTATCAAAACAGGTTTGAATTATTAAAACATTTATATCAGCTCAATGAAAAACATGAAGAATGTCAAGAAAGAGACTTCCAAGATTTAATCACTAAAGGCATTTATGAAAATAAGACATTAAAAGATGATCTGTCTAATCTTGTACAGTTGAACTTTCTTGCCTATAATCCGATAACATCATTTTATAAGTTACAGGGTAAAAGTATGTACTATGGATTAAAAGAATATATTGAAAACATGTAAATGTTTTATTAAATTCATAATTCCAATGGCCCAACTGGCCCAAAGGAAAAATCATGAACCCAATAAAAATATTTCTTGTCATATTCTGGATATGTACCAACATTCAAACTGCATTGGCAGAAAATCCCTTTTCAGTAAGCCCATCAGATTACAAGGAATGGGCAATTATCACCGCAGTTGTACACGCTTACGACGATACCAACATATCCAATACCAGTGATGTACTGGCCGCCTATGTTGGCAATGAATGCCGGGGAGTCGCTCTGGCACAGCATCCTCCGGATGGCACCCGATTCTTTTTGCAGATTTGGAGCAATACGTCGGGTGAAACAATCCAGTTTCGGTTTTATGATGCCAGCAGGCAAACAATTGATTTGGTTCAGGAAACGATTTTGTTTACTGCACAAGGGGTGATGGGCAGTATTAATGCCCCCACTGTTCTCCATCTGGAAGATCCCAGAGAATATGGATGCACTGATCCCAAAGCCATCAACTATGATCCATCGGCAGACTTAAATGACAATTCCTGCATTTATCCTCCTGAACTCGACTATATCAATGATCAAGTCATTGCCGAAGATACATCCCTGACTTACACATTAACTGCAAAGGATCTCAATAACGACCTGTTGACTTTTTCTGTTCAAATGACAGATAACACTATATCTGCAAAAATTGAAAATAATATTTTCATTGCAACTCCACCCAAAGACTGGCATGGCACAATTGAAATACTGGTCAATGTAACCGATGGTAGTTATACTGATTCCCAAAGCTTTCTTTTAACTGTCTATCCTACAAACGATCCCCCCACTATTTCACAGATTGCCGATCAAAGCATTTATGAAAATACATCCACCAAAGCAATACCTTTTTCAGTGAGTGATTTGGATCAGGATCGCATTCAGGTTTCCATTCAATCCAGTAACACTGAACTGATCCATCATGATGGCATCTTTGTGTCTGGCAATGACATGGGCTGGTATCTTAAATTGACGCCCCTCACCAATGCTTATGGAGAATCACAAATAACAGTGAGTGTTAATGATGGAAGCGTGACTGTTCATGAATCCTTTGTGTTGACTGTCCGCCCTTTAACTGTTCAGCCGACAGTGTCAAAGATCCCAACAGTGATTATTCAGGAAAACACATCCAGTGACCCCATACCATTTACTGTCACTGATATTGTGTATGGCGAAGAAAACATTTATTTAACAGTCACTACAACTGTCCCAGAGCTGATACCTGTTGACAATATTCAGATAATGAACCTTTATGGTAAGCGCTACCTTCAAATCACGCCCATACTGGATAAAAGCGGTACAGCCACAATTGTACTTACAGGGAGCAATCCCCGCTATTCAGTGAACTCTGTGTTTACAGTCATTGTTAAATCCAAAGATGAAATGGCCATTTTTAACCGATTTGAAAAACTGAATGCCCAGGGCACTCCTCTGGCCGATTCTGCCACTGACTATTCAATTGTCCATGATCTTTTTACAGATCTATTTTGGGAAATTAAAACCACAAATCCTGACATCCAGGACAAAGATCGCCAATACACCTGGTATAACCCTGACAATGACACCAATGGCGGTCATCCAGGTATCACTTCGTCTGGCGGTGATACGCATTATTTTATTGAATGGCTCAATATCAAAACCCTCGGTAGTCGATCAGACTGGCGCATGCCTGAAATCACCGAACTTCTCTCCCTTGTGCATATCACCCGGACAAATCCCGATATCCTCACCCAATTCTTTCCCCATATGCAGTCTGGCTGCTATTGGTCCAACACTCCCCATGCTCAATTTAAGGGTGATGCCTGGATGGCCAATGTTTCTGATGGCACAGATGACTATATTTCCAAAGCAACAAACTGTTATGTGCGCGCTGTACGTGGACAAAAATTATCGGCTGAATTACAGGCCAATCACTTTGTGGATAATCAGGATGATACCATCACAGATACCACCACAGGGTTTATGTGGGGAAAAATATTGCCATCACAACTCACCTTTGATGATTCTGCCACAACCTGCCAGAATTTAACCATTGCTGGCTATTCTGATTGGCGAATGCCAACCCGCCAGGAACTCAGGACATTGGTGCGCTTTGATCGTTTTAACCCTGCCAGTGATCTATTTGATCAACCATCAGACTGGTTCTGGACAAATGAATCATTCGGTAAAACAGAGTCCTGGGCCATCTATTTTTATTATGGTAAAGCCTATGCACGAATCCAGTCCAATGCTTATTTTGTCCGCCCGGTACGCGCCGGCATTCAGGCAAAACAGCGCTGTTTTAATGTGAAAATGCCTTTGCCTGGCAGTGAATGGCTTGAAGATGACATAATGGCCATTCAATGGCTATCCTGCGAATCTGTTGAAAATATCAATATCTATCTGTCTCGCGCTGGGGGGCAGCCTGGCACCTTTATGAAATTGGCTGAAAACCATGTTAATACTGGCCAGTTCAACTGGACTGTTATCGGACCACAAACCTACAATGCAGTTCTTAAAATTGAAAATGCAAATGATGCATCAGTTTTTGATACGCAAGGGGTATTTCAAATTAAAGGCCAACCAGTGCCATCACTGGCAGTTTTTCCCACCCATATTGAAATCCCTGCCAAAGGTGGATCAGCAAGAATAACAATCTCAAATGCTGGAGAAGGGATTTTGGAATGGCAGATCAATTTAGAATCAGACTGGATCGTACCCGATTCCAGTTTATCGGGTGTTGAAAATGGATGGTTTGACTGTGTGGTGGAAGAAAATTCTTTTGAACATAGAAGCGCCTGCTTTTCAGTAACCGCATCCAATGCGCATCAAAGCCCGCAACAAGTATGTTTGTTTCAAGCGGGCAATGAATTTATTGATCAATTAAAAAAAGTCTCTGCCGGGGATCTGACCCATACACTAGAATCTGCCTGGGGTTGCAACTGGGTGGATTACAATCATGATGGCTGGATGGATATTTTTATTGTCAACCGCCATGCTCAAGACAGTTTGTATCGCAATAACAAAAATCGTACTTTCACCCGTGTAACCGATCATGTACTGGTAAATGATATCAAGGATTCTACTGCTGCAACCTGGGCTGATTATGACAATGACCATGATATAGACGTTTATGTGGTTCATCCCAATGATAACAATGCCCTGTATGCCAATGATGGCAAAGGAAATTTTGTTTTGATTACTGATGATATTGTTGTGACTGACCCGGGGATTTCATATGGTGCCTCATGGGTAGATATCAACAATGATGGTCATGTGGATTTATTTGTTACCCAGACCGAATTTGAGCCTAATGCCTTGTATATCAACCAGGGCAATGGGCATTTTGAAAAGAATACCACATCACGTATATCATCGGGTCATGGAAAAACCCTGGCATGGGGGGATTATCGACAAAATGGATGGATGGATCTCATCATCCCCCAAAAAATGGCACTGTATCTGAACACCGGCCAGCTTTCATTTTTTGTAATGGAGTCATCTGTACTGGATCTGGATTCAACCCAGCAATCATTTAATGCCGCTATCTGGGCTGATTTTGACAATGATACCTGCATGGATTTGTTTATCACCGACCACACCAAAAACAATGTATTGCTTCACAATGATTGCCAGGGAAGTTTCAATCAAATGCCTGATATTCCGCCTGCCCTTGATGGGGGGCAGTCATCGGGAGCATCCTGGGCAGACTTTGATCAGGATGGCGATCTGGATTTATTTGTTTCCCGCCTGGATATGAACAATCTGTTTTATGTCAACAATGGCAATGGACAATTCAACCGCATTCTGTCCGGTGACATCGCCAATGGCAATGGCCGAGCCAGTGCTGTTGCAGATTACGACAATGATGGCGATTTGGATTTACTGGTCATTCAATCCGGTAACCCTCATTTGTTGTTTGAGAATAAAGGCTTTGGTGAACACTGGATTGGTATCCGATGTGTGGGTGTTCATGCCAATACTTTGGCCATTGGTGCGCAGATTACTGTCAATGCCGCCATTTATGGAAAAACAGTGCAGCAAATTCGACAGATTGTTGCACAAAAAGGCCATAACAGTCAGGACAGTCCGATCATGTTGTTTGGGCTGGGCAATCAATCCAATATTGACTCCATTCAGGTGGATTGGCCGGGCGGTGCTATCAGCAGATTGACACAGGTGCCATCAGATCAATATATCACTATTGTTGAATCAGACAGTGGGGCCAAAAGATCGCTGACTGTGTCACCATCACATGAAATTGTCTTCGCCCTTGAAGGCAATCTGTCTGTAAAAGTGATTGTTGAAAATGACACCAACCCTTTGACCTGGACGGCTCAAACCAGTTGTGACTGGATATCATTTAATGGGCCCCAATCAGGCACACAAACACAAAGTTTGAACATTCACTATAATCACAACCCGGGCCATCAGCGGGATGGGCAAATCACTATTCAACCAGATGACATCAGTCTTTCATCAGTAACAATGGAAATTATTCAAAATGCCAATGTACCGCCACAATGGCATTTGCCCATACAGGATCTTTATCTCACCGAAGACAACGATACTGTTCAAATTTCATTTCACATTGAGGATCCAGATACAGAAATGACAGATTTCCAATTTTTCAGTCATGGGCAGAATTCAGATTTATTGGGATCTCAGGGCGTATCCCTTATGCCGCATCCAGTAACACCCAATACCATGAATCTTTTGCTGAGACCGCGTTACAATCAGTATGGTGACAGCATTGTCAGTGTCGCGGTTGTCGATGGTATTCATCAATACACAGATACAATCTGGGTGCATGTATCACCAGTCAATGATATGCCCATTCTTTCCCCACTTCGCGATCAAACCATTCATGAAGATGAGTTATTGTTTGTCAGTTTTACTGTGACTGATGTGGATGAAGACAACATTGCCATTCATGTGGAATCCCTGGCCCCAGGTTTAATTGATGATAATGACATCTGGATACAAAAAAATGGCCATAACTATAGCCTGCAAGTGCTGCCTGTTAAGGATCAGTATGGCATGGGACAACTGAAACTCACCATTTCAGATGGTTCTGTTGACGTCTCAGATATTGTTGATTTTACGATACTCAGTGTCAACGACAGGCCCACCATGTCGCCAATTAACGATCAGGAAATTCTTGAAACCAGTGTTGCCATTCCATTTACTGTTGCAGATGCAGAAACCCTGGCCTCTCAACTTCAAATACAGGCCAGATCTCATTCTCCCAATTTGATACCATCAGATCATATGCTGATTACTGCCACTGATAACACTTATCAGTTGATACTGACTGGCCCTGATAATCTTTTTGGCATTGCATCGGTAGAACTGTCAGTCAGTGATGGTTCCCTCACCCAAACCCAAGTTTTTAATGTTTTTGTGCGAAATGCCGGCAATGTCCCCATGATTGCAAATGTTTTGGATCAGAGAATCTTTGAAGATGAGACCTTATCACTCACTTTAACTGTGGGAGGGGTTGCCAGTCAGGCTATTGTCATTACTGGTACATCCAGTAATCCAGCGCTTGTTTCAGATAAGGCCATTCAGATTGATGGTATCGGGCAAAAAAGACAACTGAACATCAGTCCCAATCCAGATGCATCAGGACAAACGCAATTAACCCTTCACGTTACTGATGGCAACCACACCATTTATGATGACTTTATCTTATTGGTTGTGCCAGTCAATGACCCGCCAGTCATTTCTAAACTCAATGATATCTGGTTTCGGGAAGATACTGGAATGAAAACCATTTCTTTTTCTACATCCGATGTTGACAGCAATCACCTGTCTGTTAATGCTGTGTCGTCAGATATTTCAATTATTCCAGACAATACCATGGATTTACAGATCAATGGATCCCGGTGGGACCTGACACTCAAACCATCACCCAATGCTTTTGGAAACTGTCAGATCAGTGTTCTGGTATCTGATGGATTAACCACAACAGTCGCAAGCTTTGGTGTAGACATTCAGGAAATGAATGACACGCCGATCATTCAGACCATTTCGGATCAGGTCCTTGACGAAGACACATCCAAAACAATTGCCCTGTTTCTTTCAGATGAAGAAACGCCCCTCACAGCACTTCAACTGTCAGTTCACACAGATAATCCTTTATTGATTCCACCAGAAAATATTCATTTTAATGAAAATTTAACAACCATGACAGTGAGCCCACTTACCGATGCCAATGGACAGGCCAATATCACCTTATATGTGGATGATGGCAGCGGTTTGCCCAATTCAGTACAGTCTGATCGATTTGTTTTGTTGGTGCGCCCCATCAATGATAAACCTATTATTTCCCCTATTGATCCACAAACTGTTCCAGAAAATGGATCAACATCCGTACAATTTACAGTTGATGATGCTGAAAAAACAGCCCAGGAGTTAATTATTGAAGCCACATCAGACAATCAAACCCTGGTGCCAGATTCAAACCTGGTTATCACTGTAGACGATCCAACACAGGTTTTAGAGATTACGCCCCGACCTTACTTTTCAGGTGAAACCCAGATCCATATAGCTGTATTTGATGGGGCAACCACAGTATCTCAGTCATTTACCCTTACAGTCAGCCCGAAAAATTATCCCCCGGATTTCCTGGTGGGAATGGATATCTATATTTGGGAAGATGCGCCCCCTCAAAAGCTTTCAAAATGGGCCACACAAATTTCACCCGGGCCGGTCAATGAAAATGGGCAGGCTCTGAATTTCAAGATCATTAAAAATAGCCATCCCCAATATTTTAAAACCCCGCCAGTGGTAACATCACAAGGCGATTTGCATTACACCCTCACTGCTGATGCCAATGGCACAGCAGAGATCCACCTGGTACTCATGGATGATGCTTTGGACAATAATGTTAGTCAGTCCCAACGATTTTTCATGCATATTTCGCCAGTCAATGATCCACCATCATTTACCATAGGGCCGGATATCATTATTGTTGAAGATGCTGCCAATTGCCTTTACACACAATGGGCAAAGTTTATCAGTCCAGGGGCTGCCAATGAATCAAATCAAAAATTGACCTTTGTTCTTGAAACAGATACCACTGAATTATTTGAACAATTGCCAACAGTCTCCAGGCAGGGCGATTTGGAATTTATACTATCACCCAATGCCAATGGTAGGGCAGTATTTGACATATACCTTGAAGATAATGGCGAAGTCTTAAATACCAGTGCCATAGACAATTTTTATATTGAAATCATCCCTGAAAATGATCCCCCCACAATGACACCTGTATCTGATGAAACAATTCATGAAGATACACCCTGGTCTATTGATCTCACAATTAATGATGTGGACACTCCTCTATCTCAACTGAGCCTGACTGTATGTTCAGCCAATACAGATCTGTTCCCAGATGACTGCATCCACATTACTGAAAATGGTCATCTGCGCCACCTGGAAATAATTCCTTCACCCAATCTATCCGGTGTATCGGCACTGACAATCACCCTTTGGGATGGTTTTGCCAGGTATGAAAATCCATTCACCCTGACTGTCTTGCCAGTCAACGATCCACCAATAATTGTTCCCATTGACCATCAATACGTACAGGAGGATGGCCCTTTGTTTGCCATTCCTTTGACTGTTACTGATGCAGAATCAGCCCCAACAAATATTGTTTTAACAGCAGTTGCCAATGAACCCCAAATGTTTTCCATGCTTGCCATTGAATGGATTGAAAATCAGGCATTTGTTCATTTTCAATCACTCCCCAATGTGTGGGGAACAACATCCATAGATATTCTTGCAAGTGATTCAATCAATCAAAGTCAGACAAAAATTGCAGTTACCATTCTGCCAGAAGATGATCCCCCCACAATCAAATTTACCCCTCCTTTTGAGATGGTGGAAGACCACACTGCCTGGTTTCCTGTTGAAATTGATGACATTGATACTGATAACAGCACATTGCTTGTAAACATTCAATCAGGCAATCCTTTGATTGTTCCCGATGATACAGACTTTCTGTATATTCAGGGAGATAGAGTCATGCGCCGCCTGTATATCACTCCCAATGCCCATGCCAATGGTGAGGTCAATTTGACTCTTACTGTTCGTGATGCAATCAATGTATCCCAGAAACGCATTCAGATTATGATTGCCTCGGAAAATGATGCACCTATTGCCAATGATTTTCGCCTGAAAGCCACCGAAGATCAGCTGCGAAAAGCTGATTTTCAGGCAATTGATATGGATTCAGACTCATTAAGCTACACCATTATTGCACAGGGAAATCTGGGAATGTTAACATGCAGTGAAGGGAATACATTTGAGTACTCACCTTTTACCAATGCTCATGGAAAGGATTATATACAATATCAGGTATCTGATGGCATTCTTTCCTCAAATATTGGTATCATCACAATTGATATTGAACCTGTAAACGATATGCCACAAACCCAGGGTTTACACTTTCATGTGATGGAAGACAGCATGACGCGGGGTTATCTCACAGCCACTGATCCGGACAATGACCGGCTGACATACAATATCACCAAATCCCCGCAAAAAGGAAAGGTTTTTATCACAGATGATCGCTCAGGTGCTTTTTACTACCAACCCGATGCCAATGCCTGCTGCCAGGATGCATTCACGTACAGAGTTTACGATGGCACAATTGATTCAATGGCTGCAATAGTTACAATTGATATTACACCGGTCAATGATTTGCCAACTGTGACTGCTTTAGAATTAATCCTTGATGAAGACACGACAATTCAGGGCCAGCTTTCAGGGATTGATATTGATAATGATCCACTGACCTTTGAAACAGTCATTCATCTGGGGATGGGTGTATTTGTTCTCAAACCTGATGGTCACTACACCTATACTCCCACGAAGCATTTTAATGGGGCTGATTTTGTTTTGTTCAAAGCCTTTGATGGCACAGCATTTTCCAATATTGCCAGAATTGATATAACTGTCGAACCAGTGAACGACATGCCTGTTGCCAGTTCAGATCAGATATCACTGAATGAAGATCAGGTGATACAATGGACGCTTTTGGGTGAGGATATTGACAATGATGCATTATCATTTCAAATACTTGAATTGCCACAAAATGGCAGTGTGACTGTTCTCTCTGATGGTGATGTAACCTACACGCCAGACAAGAATTTTTGGGGCACTGATACCTTTTCTTTTATTGCCCATGATGGTACAGCATCATCTGAGGCCGCCTGGATCAGTTTGACTGTGGCTGAAGTCAATGACAGGCCAGTGGTAGAAAATAAGCAATACAAAGGTCTGGAAGATGGCATGGTATCGGGTCAGTTGCAGGGAAGTGATGAAGAACAACAGCCACTGACTATTTCAGTAACCGATTTCCCAAAACAAGGCAAACTGACTTATCTGGAAAATGGTCAATTTACCTATACGCCAGACAGGGATTTTGCGGGAAATGACTCATTTTATTACACTGCATCTGATGGTTTTAGTCAGGCTGACCCGGCATGTATCAGCCTGATCATTTTTCCTGTCAATGATTCGCCACGCTCACATGAATCAACTTATATCCTGGATGAAGACACCATTTTTTCAGACACATTCATGGGCGAAGATGTTGACCAGGACCAGTTGACCTATCAAATCCTTCAAAATGGACAATTGGGATTGGCCCGAATTATTGATAACCAAACAGGCTCTTTTACCTACACGCCAGACCGAAATCAATATGGTGTGGATACCCTGACATTTCGGGTAAGTGATGGCACAGTCAATTCTATTCCATCACAGGTAACCCTTGTGATCCAGCCAGTCAATGACCCACCGGTAGCCAATAACAGCCAGTTAAGTACATCAGAAGATATGCGCCTGATTGCCCAACTAAGCGCCACTGACATTGATGGCGATCCCCTGTCATTCAAGATTATTGAGCCAGTGAGCAATGGGCAGATGAGTATCAGTAATTCAGCCACTGGCGCGTTTCTGTACTATCCTGATGAGAATTTTTATGGCACAGACCAGTTTACATTCCAGGTAATAGATACACAGGGGGCAGAATCCAATGCAGGTCAGGTAGATATTGCAGTGATGGCCAGAAATGACAGACCCATTGCATGGAGTGATTCATTGATTATCAATGAAGATCAGACAGTCACTGCAAAACTTCAAGGAACTGATATTGATTTTGATACATTAACCTTTGCCCTGGATGAACAACCATCAAAAGGAAAGCTGTCAATGCTTGATGCCACAAAAGGAACATATATCTATACGCCTTTTACAGATATCAGTGGCATGGATGGATTTACATTTTCGGTGTTTGATGGCACTTCCCATTCCGATCCAGCCAGAATTACCATAGAAATTGTCAATATTAACGATCCACCAGAGACAATGAACGCACAAGTAAATACAATGGAAGACCACGCGGTGAGCGGATCCCTACCTGCCAGTGATCCAGATAATGATCGCTTAATATATGAAATTATACGAATGCCTTACAAAGGAAACGTCAAACTGTCTGTATCCGATGGCATTTATGTCTATACCCCCAATACCAATGAAAATGGTTCCGACACAATGACCTTCCAGGTGAATGATGGCCGAAAGCAGTCCATGCCATCAACAGTGACTTTTACAATCTACCCGGTGAATGATGCACCTGTTGTCGGAAATCTGGTTGTCAGTGTGGGGGTCAATGAGGCAATTGTGCATGATTTTCCCATTGACGATCCAGATTACCAGGATCATCATCATGCACAGTGGGTCTCTGGGCCAGAAGTCGGGTATCTTGAATTTCTTAATGATGGTTTCAGATATCGTAGTGATCAGATAGGAATCTATCGGTTTTTCTATCGTGTAAACGATGGATATCTTGATTCCAATGTTGGACAAGTTATGCTGTTGGTTGGAAATACTGAAATTCATCCTGATATTGATGGAAATGGAAATATTGAGTTGGCTGATGCTATTTTGGGATTGCGGGCTTTAGCCGGGATGGCAGATGATTGGGTTAATTTGAGGGATGTTATATTTGTATTGAATAACCTTCTAACTTCTCAGTAAAGGGGCGTATGTACAAGGGGCGTATGTACAAGTTTAGGGGAAGTGAATTTCATACAAGGAATGCACGATCTCGGCAATAGCAAGAACAGCGTAGGGCTAAAGCCCAACGCTGAATTGAGAAAGGACGCTAAAGCGCCCTCATACAACATAGGTACTGAATTGGGAATATTATGATTTTTATCAATTTTGAAATCAATAAACAGTTA
>Ga0272440_1002923_pt1 | contig 13058 bp, 9 predicted proteins | sample SSMMMBAug17_FD_192440 | JGI IMG/M metagenome (GOLD analysis project Ga0272440, IMG submission 192440) | Marine sediment archaeal communities from Little Sippewissett salt marsh, Falmouth, MA, United States - SSM-MMB-Aug17 | ecosystem: Environmental > Aquatic > Marine > Wetlands > Sediment ...
GAACGTGTAGGGGCGAACCTTATGTTCGCCCATCGTACATAGGAACGAAAGCGTTATTAGTTCGAGGGCGAACATAAGGTTCGCCCCTACATCGGACTGGCACATAAGTAAATGGGGAACTTATTTTTCGAGTTTTCCTTATTGACAATTCCAATCTTCACCATATAATTAATTCATGTCGAAAACATTCATACTTACTGAAAAGCCATCTGTAGCAAATGATTTCGCACGTGCTTTAAATGTCAGAGGCCGATATGATGGCTATTTTCAAAATAATTCATTTATTATCACATGGGCAATAGGGCATCTCGTAGAGCTTAAAAAACCGGAAGATTACCATCCCCGATGGAAATCCTGGCAATTGGACACCCTTCCCATCATGCCAGAATCATTTGAATACAACCCCATTGATCGCACATCTCAGCAATTAAGGATTATTCAAAAATTGCTGAAAACCAAACCTGAAAAAATCATTATCGCAACTGATGCCGGACGCGAGGGCGAAGTCATTGCGCGGACCATTTTAATGAAATGTAATTCATTACATCAAAAATCATTATATCGATTCTGGACCAGTCAGGCATTGACCGATGAAGTTATCCGAGATGCATTTAATAGTTGTAAACCGGCAAATGCATATGATCGATTGTGGAAAGCAGGTCAATCAAGACAAATTGCAGACTGGCTTGTTGGCATGAATGGGTCCCGGGCTGCAACCTTGAAAATGAATGACCTGTTTAGTGTAGGACGTGTTCAAACTGCTGTTTTAGCACTTCTGGTGGATCGACGTCGTGAACGTGAAAATTTTAAACCCGAACCCTATTGGATGCTCAAGGCCTTGTTTACCAATCCAAAAGGCACCTGGAATGGCACCTGGTTTCGAAAACGTCAAACGCGGATTTCTTCTGAAGAAAAGGCCCTGGAAATTGAAAAAAAAATTGCAAAACAGGATGGCATTGTTCAGTCGGTAAAAAAACAAAAAAAATCAGAGGCACCGCCGCTATTGTATGCATTGACCGATTTGCAGAGGGATGCCAATAATAAATATGGTTTTTCAGCACAAAAAACGCTTCAGTTGGCACAGGACTTATATGAAAAGTTTAAATGCCTGTCTTATCCAAGAACAGATTCAAATGTACTGGGTTCAAAAAATGAAGATCTGATTCAAGGAACTGTCAAAAAGTTATCGTCAGTATACTCAGATATGTTTGCAGGTGTTCAGCCCCGACGTATGAAAAGCAGTTATAAACGTGTTTTCAATGATTCAAAATTGACCGATCATCATGCATTGATTCCATTGTCACCATTGCCATCAGGCGCATCATCAGATCATCAAAAAATTTATATGCTTGTGTTAAAACGTTTTGCCCAGGCATTCCATGCAGATTGCCAGTTTGAACAAACTGAAATCATCACACTTGTTTGTGAGGAAACCTTCCGCACTAAAGGGAAAGTTATTTTGGTTCCAGGATGGCGCGTGTTAGAACCGCAGCCTGCCAAATCAAAACAAAGCAAATCTGAGGATGAAGAAGACGAACAAGAACAACTCCCGCCGCTTCAAAAAAGTGATCCTGCGCATGTTCAGGATACCAATATTTTAAAAAAACAAACAAAACCCCCCCCTGAATATACTGAAGCCTCATTACTGCGCGATATGACCAATCCGGGGCGATATGTTGCGGATGACACATTAAAAAAAATATATCGGGGTGACATCGGTCTTGGCACACAATCAACGAGAGCACAGACCATTGAAACATTGTTGGCACGTAAATATATTGTTCGAAAAAAACGTCAGGTTGTGGCAACTGACAAAGGATGTCTTCTCATTGAAACATTGCGACAATTTGAAACCACAAAAAAACTGACATCGCCAGAAGAAACCGCCCGATGGGAAATGCAACTTGACAGCATCGCCCAGGGTAATGGCTCGGATGATGAATTTTTACAAAATATTAAAACTTTTGTGATTCAATCTGTTGAAGAATTTAAATCCAAAACCATTCAAATTGATCGCAGTAAGCTGGGAGAATGCCCTGAATGCGGCGGAAAGATTATTAAAGGAAATAAAGATTATGGCTGTGCCAATTGGCGAGAATCTGATGGTTCATGCAGGGTTGTTATCCAATCAAAATTTCATGGCCGCTTTATTTCACCTTTCATGCTTGGCAATTTGCTCAAAGATCGAAAAATTGGCCCATATCATCTACCTGATAAGGACCCGCCTTATGGAAATATCCTTCTTGAAAAAAAAGATGATTGCTGGGGATTGTCTGTAAAGAAATCCAAAAAACCCAAAGAATCTAAAAAGCAGGTTGCTGAATGCCCGGTTTGTGGCGGCAATATTGTTGAAACACCAAAAGCTTATGGATGTGTCAATTGGAAAGATATTGATGGTGGATGTAAGTTCGTAATCTGGAAAACAATTGCAAAACGTGAAATTACCAGGCAGGAAGCCATACAGCTCATTCAAACTGGTGCAACCGATATACTTGATGGGTTCATTTCAAAAGCAGGCAAAACATTTCGTGCGCAATTGACCCTTCAAAGCACCAATGGAAATGAAATTTTGAAAGCAGGCTTTGTGTTTTCAAATTGATTGACCTGAAGGATGCAACTAAAAAGATGAATCCTCATTCATTTTTTATACATTATTATAAAAAAGTTCTTGAACAATGAATGTTTTAATTATAAAGTGCTTGCACTCTATTTCAAATTATGCTTTAAAAGATAAATAAATTGAAGGAACATTCAAAATATGGATAAGCGAAGCTTATCAGCATCATAATTAATCATTACGTGTAAACGTACAGGAGGTAATCAATGACAAGACGGATCGAAAAAGCGGCCGTGATCGGCTCGGGTGTCATGGGCGGGGGTATTGCAGCTCTTTGCGCTGGCGCTGGTGTCAAAACAGTATTACTGGATATTGTGCCGTTTGATTTGAAAGATGAAGAAAAAGATAACCCAAAGGCAAGAAATCGCATTGTTCAGGCAGGGCTTGATACGCAGCTTAAAATCAAACCCCCCGCCTTTTTTAACAAGAAAACCGATATGAACTTGCTTGAAATTGGAAATCTGGATGATGATTTAGACCAACTAAAAGACTGTGATTTGATCATCGAAGTAGTTGTTGAAAATTTAAAAATAAAGAAAAGCCTTTTCGAAAAAGTTGAATCGGTCCGCAAACCCGGTTCGATTATTGCGTCCAATACATCTGGTTTGCCACTGGCATCAATGGCTGAGGGAAGAAGTCAGGATTTTAAAGACAATTTCATTATCATGCACTTTTTCAACCCACCACGTTATCTCAAACTGCTTGAACTTGTCGCCGGACCAGATACAAAAAAAGATGTTATTGACTTTATTGAAAATTGGGGTGAAAAAATTCTGGGCAAAGGCATTGTCTGGGCAAAAGATACACCAAACTTTATCGGAAACCGAATTGGTGTCGGCCTTATAGGTGAAGCCTTAAAATTGTTGAATGAAGAAAATATTACAGTTCCCGAATTTGATGCAACATTTGGTCCTGCATTTGGTATGCCCAAAACAGCAATTTTTGCATTATGCGATCTGGTAGGACTGGATACGATTGATCATTTGGCAAAAAATTCATATGAACTTTTAACAAATGATGAACGACGCGAATCCTATCAGCTTCCAGAATTCTTTTCAAAGTTGGTTAAAGATGGTTGTTTTGGAAAGAAAACCAAAGATAAAGGCGGATTTTATCGCACTGAAATTGATCCCAACACCTGGAAAAAAATTCACAAAGTACTGGATATCAAAACAGGCGAACATGTAGAATACAATCGAAAAGATGTTCCGGATCTGGTCAAGGAAATTAAAAAGCTGGAAACCCTTCCAGAAAAGCAAAAAGCAATTTTCTACAGTGATGACCGCGTTGCAAAGGTTGCCTGGAAATTGGGCGCTCAATGCCTGATTTATGCCGCCAATCGCGTACCTGAAATTTCTGATTCAATTGTAGGTATTGATAATGCTATGAAATGGGGCTATGCATTGGAATCTGGTCCTTTTGAGGTATGGGATAACATTGGTGTTCGTAAATCTGTTGAAAAAATGAAAGCTGAGGGTTTTGCTGTACCCGATTCAATTAATAAAATGATTGATGGCGGCAATGAAACCTTTTATCGCATTAACAATGGCAAGAAACAATATTTTGACCTGGTCGCAAGTGAATATAAAGATCTCGTTCTAAATGAAAATTGTATATTCCTGGCAGACCTCAGGGCAGATAATAAAGTCGTCAAAGGCAATGAATGCGTATCATTGATTGATTTAGGTGATGGTGTTTTCAATGTTGAATTCCATACAAAAATGAATGCACTGAATAAAACAATCCTTGATTTCATTGGTGAAGCGGCAGACTATGTCCTTGAAAATGGTGTTGGTATTGTTATTGGAAATCAAGCGCCTGGAATGCCTGGTGCATTTTCAGCAGGTGGTGATCTGGCATTTATGGGGAATCTGGCATCTCAGGGTAAATTTGATGAAATTGAAGATTTTATCAAAGGTGTCCACAAAGCAGTTCTCGGCATGAAATATGCGCCCATTCCTATTGTTGCCGCGCCTTATGGCATGACATTGGGGGGGGGTTGTGAAGTCTGTCTGGCATCAGATCGAATTGTTGCCCATGCTGAATTGTATATGGGACTTGTCGAAATTGGTGCAGGATTGGTTCCAGGTGGATGCGGAATGATGCATTTATGGCAGAGATTGATGGATTTGATACCTGGTAAAGTCAAACTTGTTGACTATGGTGCATTTCTAATTCCCGCCTTTACCGCTGTCGCACAGGCCAAGTACTCAGGATCTGCGTTTGAAGCTAGAGAATGGGGCTTTTTGCGACCTACTGACCGAATTGTCATGAACAAAGACCACCTCATTGGTGAAGCCAAAAAAGAAGTTTTGACAATGGTGGAACAGGGATACAATCCTCCAGCAAAGAAAAAATATCCAGTCATGGGCCGCGAGGCACAGGGTATGATTTGGGCTGAATTGTATAACATGGGGGTTGGCGGCTATCTTCCCAAACATATGGGAAATATTGCACGAAAGATTATTTATTGCCTTTCTGGTGGTGATGCCAAACAAGGTCTGATGGTATCTGAAGAATATCTGTGCAAGCTGGAAAGAGACGCCTTTGTTGAGCTTTGGCGAACAGAAGAAACGCAAAAAATGGCAGAGCACATTTTAAAAACAGGTAAACCCTTGTTTATGTAAGCCATATAATTATTACAGGAGGATTTATAACATGAGAGATGCATATATAGTTAGTGCAGTCAGAACGCCTGGTTGTCGAAGAAATAAAGGCGCGCTGTCTCAAACCCGGCCTGAAGATTTAATGGTTCAGGCTTTAGATAAAGCCATTGAAAAGGCAGGGGTTGAAAAAGATGATATTGACGATATCATGATTGGATGTTCATTCCCTGAAGCTGAGCAAGGGTTGAATATTGGTCGTGTGGCCGCGCAAATGGCCAAGTTTCCGGATAAAGTTGGCGGGGCAACAGTCAATCGTTTTTGTGCTTCAGGTCTGGAATCTATTGCCCAATCAGCCATGCGCGTCATGGTTGGATGGTCAGATATCGTTATGGCGGGCGGTGTTGAACATATGACAATCGTTCCGATGGGCGGCAATATGCCGCGCCCTCATCCAGATTGGACCAAAGAGAATCCCGATGTTTATACATCAATGGGAATAACCGCAGAAAATGTGGCCAATCGCTATAAAATATCACGTGAGATGCAGGATGAATTTGCATATCATTCACAAATGAAAGCGGTTAATGCCCAGAAAAATGGCTTGTATGGTGAAATATTCCCCACAAATGCGTATCGATTTGTCGAAAAATCTGATGGTACAGTTGTAAAAGAACCATTTGTTCAAGATTTTGACGATGGTGTCCGCGCAACGACAAGCCTTGAAGGCCTGGCCAGGTTACGTCCAGTATTTTCAGCCACAGGCTCAGTCACTGCTGGAAATTCATCACAAACCACTGATGGTGCAGCAGCATCTGTTATTATGAGCAAAGATGCTATTGAAAAATATGGCATCAAACCCATTGCAAAACTGATTTGCTATACCACTGTTGGTTGTAAGGCTGATGAAATGGGCGTTGGACCTTCTTATGCCATTCCCAAATTGCTTAAAAAAGTGAATATGGATATAAAAGATATTGGCCTGCTTGAAATTAACGAAGCTTTTGCATCACAGGCAATTTATTGCGCACAACAAATTGGAATTGATGACAAAAAAGAATGGTCATCTGAGAGCAGCACCCGCAGATTGAACATCAATGGCGGCGCTATTGCATTGGGTCATCCTCTGGGATGTACCGGATCCAAATTAGCAGCAACCTTGTTGTATAATATGCAGAAAAAGGGTGTAAAATATGGTATTGAATCCATGTGTATGGGTGGTGGTATGGGCGCCGCTGCGTTGTTTGAATTGTGTGAATAATTGATTCGTTTAAAGGGTGTGTTGATATGTTCAATACACCCTTTTTTTGTGTCCAAATTATTTGGGATACTATGTTCTTCCGGTACACCTACTTAAACGAATATCAAGCAGGCTGTCCAAAAGCACACGAAATACACGAAAAATATGATCCACATTTGAATGGGCGTATTTACAAGTTAGGAGAATGGAATATCATTCGATTAATTTGGCGATTCAGATAAAGCTTCAATTTGAAATCTTGCTTTTTCATCAGTCATGTGGATTTCTTTGATGTAGATATGAGAAAAGTCCTTTTTAATAATCGTTTCACAATTGGCAGAAACAATTTTTGTTCCTTTTTTGATGGTTTCTGAAATGACAATTCCCGGTGGTTCATAGCCGCTTTTTATCCATTCACTCAATGTTATACGTTCTTCATTATAGCTCTTAAGCTGTTTTAAATAGTGTTGACTGGATGTTTGACATTTCAGGTAGTTTTCTTTATTTTTTTGAAATCGTTCTTTTTTATTTTGAAGTGCTTTTTGAGCCTCATTACGTTTTTGGTTCATCTGCTCAATTTGTTTTTCCTTTTTTACCGAATCCATCGTCGTATTTGATGCCAATTCATCAATTTTTTCCTGGCAGGCATTAATATATTTTGAATATTTTTTTATACTTTCATTGAGTTGTGGATTTATATTGTTAATATTCTTTATGTGATGATTGAGTTTTTCCAAATTTTGTTCCAGTTCTGGCAATTTGGTTTGAATTTTTTCAATGCGTGATTTAACAAGTGCATCAATTCCAACTGTTAAGGTGCTCATTTTTTTATCATTTGAAACAACAGTATGTGCCAGAATGCCCTGGAATGCACTGATATCAGATTCAGATATTGTTCCTACCAACACTGAAATTTGTCCACTTGCACAAATGTTTGAAGAATCAATATTATGTTCAGCGACGACATGCCCAAAAGCTTCAATCTTTGAATGACGAATATTTCGTGCAACCACATGTCCCTTTGCTTGAATTGTCGAATGGTTGACATTTCCCAAAATAATAACATCAGATTCAGCCTGAATTAGACCATTTTCAACGCCTTGTGCAAATATCATTATACTTTTTACGCCCGCCTGTCCGGTAATTTTTCCTTTGACATGAAGCACACCTTTGTATCGAAAAGGTTCTTCGGATTGATTTAAATCACCATCAATTACTTTTTCAGATAACACAGAAATTTTATTACGCATATATGAAGAAATCAATCCCTCTTGAGAAGCGATAAGCGTATTGCCATCATCAGATAACTTTGTTCCTGCCCCATTAATCAATTGAACCGGTTTTGGTGGCGCGACATCAATGATTTCTGCATGAACACTGATCCCTGGCATACCAGATTTCCCAGATTTTCTCTCTGCCAAAATATCGCCTTCACTGGCTTTTGGCCATTTATTCCTGTTCAGATGATCAATTGATTGATGATTATGACCGGATATACTTTCCAACATGCTTTCGAATTTGTATTCAACTAATGCATGTTCAGAAGGTTTTGATGGTTTTCCTTTCGCAATGAGCCAGGGCGTTTTTTGTAAGGATGTTGACTTTAAATATGTTCTGATCTGGTAATGATCCACAACGCCATATTTTATATTATTCTCAGATAACACAAATAAAATATCATCCAGTGTGATTTCCTGAGGAATGGATTTGATTGGCAAAATGTGCGCTTCAAGTTTATCTTTGCTTACCATGACTTTGACATATTTAAAAACATCTACAGCACTTTCTTGTGAATGGGTGGTTTGTTTTTTCTTCTTTTCTTGATTTTGCAGATGTTCTTTTTCTTTTGCCTGGAGTTTTAATTCTTTTTGATGGCTTAAGATTTGTCTTGTTTGAGAGTCTGTGAGCACATTATTATCAACCAGAATATTGCCTAAAAGTTGAAGTTTATTTGTTATGCTAAAAAGTTTTTGTTGAATCGCCAATGCATCATCTATTTGATCACGTGTAGCAAGGCCCATTTTTATAGCCACAGCACCAAAACTGGTATCTTTATATTTGACATCCAATCGTTGCTGTCGTGATAAGATTGCATCGCGATAAGCGGTTGTCATAATTCCTAATTTGTGGAGAATGTCACCTACAACTATAATATTTTTTGTCTTTTTAAAATGGTCGGCCTGTTTTTGAAAGGCCAGTTTGATCTGATCAAGTGTCACAAGTTTGTTTTTCAAAGCCAGGGCAGCAAAACTGCGATCCATTTCAGTCACTTTATTCATATCTTGAAATGTATCAAAAAGTTCCAATTCATTTTGAGAAATAATGCCATTTTGAACCAAAACCCCACCCAGGCGGATAGCTTTTTTTTCCTTTTTTTTCTGATAATAAATCGAAAGTCCTTTCTGAACTTCCTCCTGAGTGGCCATTTCATATTTTAATATTCGTTTTAGCAAAAAATGATCCTGTTCATCAAGCCATTGATCAGAATCTTTTTTTTGCCTGGCATCTGATGATCGTTGTTCATTATTGCTTTCAGACATGACAATTATTTTCCTTTAATATGGTCATTCGTTTTTATTAATTCAACTGAAAAATTCAGTTAGGTGGCAATTAAAACTTACTTATAGTAGTCTTGCAATTTTTAAACCATACTAAAAAAAATCAAATATTTTTCATGATCTTCTGTATCTGGACAAACCTTATGTTCCCCCTCCGAACTAAAACCATAAACGAACCAATGTCTGAAACCAATTCATTCGTTTCCGAAAATAGGTTTGATTCCGGTTTTAGTTCGGAGGGCGAAGACAAGGTTCGCCCCTACATTGGTTTCGGACATTGGTTGGATTTCGGTTTTTGTTCGAAGCAACATATTCCCCTAACTTGTACATACGCCCATAACGAAGCTACTTTTTGGGAATGCGCCCGAACGAAAAGCCTCTAGAACATGTAACTCATATTGATGAAATGTAACACTACGCTGTATGCGTTTAAGAATGTTGCGAGAGTTATCAAAGCAGTGACTCAAGTATTTCCAATGCTCTTTCATTTTACCTAAAACATGGCCTGGGCCGGACAATATGCTTTGATATTGATTGTACAGGTCATCATGAAAAGCCTTTAAACGAAGAAAATCAATTTGTACCTGTGGGTGCTCAATCATTTCCCCCAAAAAAGGATTACTTAATAAACCACGCCCCATCATGATGCCATCAACTGAAGGAAATCGATCACGAATCAATTCTAGATCATTGATTGATCGAATATCACCATTATAAACAACAGGATGGTTGGAAAGAAAAAGGCATTTTTCAAACAGCTTCAGGTTGGGGGTACCATCATACATCTGAACACCGGTTCGTGGATGGATCATTATTTTTGATAAAGGATACGCATTCAATACTGGAATGATTGAAAATATTTCATCTGCTTGAAATCTTCCCAATCGCATTTTTATCGATAAGCCATTGGGAATCTGAGCCAATACTGTTTTCAAAAAGTGATCTATTTTGTCAGGAAAAGGTAATAAGCCACTTCCCCGCATTTTATTGGCAACCATAGCATAGGGACACCCCAAATTCCAATTGATTTCTTCATAGCCCAATTCAAACAATCTTTGGGCCATGGCGATAAATCCCTCAGTATCTTTACTTAGTAATTGGGGAATCAAGGGAAGGGCATGATTGTTCTGTGGTAAAACATCTTTAATGTGCTTGTTGGATATTTTACCACGAACAGTCGTAATAAAAGGACTGACAGCCATATCAATCCCTTTGAAATGGCTGTTAAATGTGTTGCGATAAACACATTCTGTAAGTCCGCGCATGGGAGCAAGGTATCGTTTCATAATAGCATTATGGCATACTAAAAAAAGGTGTTCCTCATTTAATATTAATATTTGTTCATTTTGGTACGCATATGGAATACTCTGAAAACAGCCTTCCTAGGCAAAGTGAGAATAATCAATACCGCGTGAATCCGCTCGTTTCTTAAACCATTCATTTTCATCGCTTGGAGGAGTAATACATTCAGAAGCAGGCTTTCTTTCAAGATGAATGGCTTCAGCAGGACAGGTGGTAATGCAGAGACCACATCCAATGCATTTATCTTTAATAACTTCATAGGACGTATCTCCTTCACGAATTGCCTCGATTTGACAGCGATCCTCAAGACACAGGCCGCAATTTTCGCATAAATCCGGATCAATGACCGCATAGTAATTTGAATGAATGGCATTTGTGATCCCCAGTTCGTTAATCGAACGAAGTACTCCACAGCAGCAGCCACAGCAATTACAAATATAAAACTGTCCATCTTGAACGTTGCTGGTCATATGGACCAAACCGGCTTCCTCGGATTCTTTGAGAATTTTGTAAGCTTCTTCTTTTGAAATGACACGACCGCCCCAGGGATTGTTTGCTTCAAAAACACCGGGCGCCGGTGCAATGCCCATACAAACTTCAAGCGGTTTATCGCATCGTTGATCTAACAGCGCTTTTTCTTTTTTGCAAATACATTCATTAACTGCAAAGGATTTTCCTTTCTCGATGATATGCGACACTTTTTCAAAGGGAAGGGCTTCCTGGGTATTTTGTATTTCATTTTCAATGGGTACCACTTGCATGAGTTGCGGTGTGTTTTTAAAAAACTGTTTGCCAAAAACAGGGTTGTATTCTTCACACAACTCTGCAAATTCACGATCCATTCTTTTCAGTTGAAATTCATATATTCCAAAAACCCAGGGCAGCATTTTATAAATCTGGACTTCACCAAAGTCAACGCCAAAAAGTTGACCCTTTTGCCACATGGTTTTCATCATATTTGCAAGACTTTCCAGCGGACGTCCGGTTCGTTCTGCGACCTGTTCGGGTGTTTCAAAGCTGAGCCGCAAATCGCAAAACAGGTCTGCTTCCTCCGGGGTGAATATTTTTTTGAGCAGTTTAATTTCAACACCGCTTTCAGTTTCTGGGAAACCATTGGGCAGTGTATCCAATACATGCGATAGTTTTTTGAAAATATCTTCATTTGTTGACATATTATTATTCTCCTATGTTGATTCGATAATATTTATTAAAAACAAAACTGGTAAAGGCAAGGTACAGGGAAAACAGTACCATTACATCAATCAGATCAGTGGGATTGGAATGGATTGCCCACCAGGGGTTAGTTTTGAACGATAATCTTCAAGATAGCGGTTTTCATCACGTGCCCAATAGATTGAATGAATATCTACAGCGCGAAGCAATACTTCTTCTCGAGAATCGGATGCTTCCGCAAAAATATCTCCCATTGGTCCGACAAGCTTACTTTTTCCGCACGTATTGTTTCCAACTGTATTGATTCCCATAATAAAAATTGAATTATCCAGTGCTCTGGCAGGTAATTGAATATCCCATCGACGTGATGCGGCAACACTCCACACAGAAGGACACAAAATCAATTCAGCACCTTCAAGTGCGAGAAGCCTTGATGGTTCAGGAAATTCCATTTCATAGCAAATCAAAACACCAATTTTAGCAAATTTTGTCTCGATAATTGGATATTTGATTTCACCCATTTTGAAGATTTCATTTTCTCGTCCCCACAAAAGGCTTTTACGAAGTACGCCCAGTAAATCACCATTTTGATCAATAACTGCTGCCGCAATATAAAGATTGTGATTTTCATCTTTTTCGGCAAATGAACTGATAATTACAGAATTGGTTTTCAATGCCTCTTCACGAAGACGATTAATTGTGGGTCCATCTGTGGTTTCGGCCAATTCCATAAAAGCATGCTGTGAAAGATAATAACCGGTTGTCCATAATTCTGGAAAGACAATTAAATCGGCCTCATCTGAAACTTGCCGCATAAATTGAATCCCACGCTTTAAATTCGCCTCAACATCATTTAATATTGGTGTAATCTGAATTGCAGCGACTTGAAACACTTTTTTTTTACTCCTTTAAGACGTCGCATGTTACGTCTTTAAAATACCTTATTATTTTTTTTGCGTATTCCTCTATGAATTATTTCAGTAAATGTCCGCCCTGTCGTATCTGTTAAATACATAATATAATCTTGGATATAATATAAAGTCAATCATTTTAACAGAAAAAGATCGTAAAATTGCACAAAGTTCGCCCCTACTTTGATTTTTCTTGAGTGGGATATCGTAATGTTTAGCATATTTGTAAACAGCCTCCATACCGCCCTTCAAGAACAGTTTTGGGGAAATGGGGAAATGTCTTAATCGGCTGCCAACAAACATTTTTTCCATCAAAGGAAGCGGTATACGTAAAACAAATGAAAAAATTATTTGAGTGTAACCAAAATTGCCGGTGAATACCATTTGCTCATCATTTTTTTGAACCATGATAACACTGAAGAAGATGAAATCATGGTGAGTGATCATTTAAATTCCGGCCATTTTGGTTACACTCAAATTATTTGTTAATTCCCCATGAATCCATATCCGCTGTCAATACTTGATGTTCAAAACAGTATTTTTCAATATCCGGTTCAAAGCCATTGGCACTAAAATAAATTGGACACAAACTTACACGCTCATACCCCTGGCGTTTCAATGAATGGTTTAATAACTCCAGTTTTTGAACAAATA
>Ga0272440_1002924_pt1 | contig 13055 bp, 8 predicted proteins | sample SSMMMBAug17_FD_192440 | JGI IMG/M metagenome (GOLD analysis project Ga0272440, IMG submission 192440) | Marine sediment archaeal communities from Little Sippewissett salt marsh, Falmouth, MA, United States - SSM-MMB-Aug17 | ecosystem: Environmental > Aquatic > Marine > Wetlands > Sediment ...
AATTATTATCATGATAACTTACTGAATAACCCCCAGGCGCTTACATACCAGACACAAACCCGATGCCACAACATTGAAACCTTGAAATATCTCAAGATAGGCTTTACTGATGGATGCCTGCATCAATATTTAACTGCCAAAGGTTACAGCCTTGACGAACAATTAAACACCGGATTAGTCGTAAAAAAAGACGGCAAAATAAAAGATTATTTTGTAAAAGGTGTTTATATCTACCCACATAAAACCTTAGATGGTGACTATGGACACTTTACAATAAAAGATCCAAATAAAAAGTATTCATATCAATTACCCAATGAATATAAAAATAATGGATGCGTGTTCTACAATATGCCGGTACTGAAAAAATCAGATGAAATTTTTATTGTAGAAGGCGAGAACGATGTAACATCATTAATTGAAGCCGGTCAAAAAAATGGGATTGCTATCAATGGGCAAATATCCAGAAAACAAATAGACTACTTGCGCAAATTGGTAGACCAGGACAATAAACCACGCACAATTTACTTATGCTTTGACAATAACGATGCCGGCCAAAAATACACACAGGCTTTAATTAATGCCTTTGATGATCGTTGCTACGTAGACTTGCTAAATTACGAACTGAGAAAACCCAACCTGACTCTGAAAATAATTCAATTTGATAAGGCAGTTGATATAGATGAATATCTTGTGAAACATTGCGGCACAGACCACGAAAAGAAAAAAGAAAAGTTTGAAGCACTGAAGAAAAACGCAAAACAACATATGATGCTGCTAAGAAATCAAATTAAACTCTACAAAAATGCAATCGAGGATAAAAACGAAAATGCAGATCCAGGGAATAAAATCAAACCCAATAACATTTTTATCGGCAAGATTTGCGCGGAGTATTTTAAATATGCCGGCGCTTATTTTGTGGAGCCAGACAATGGTTATCAGTGCAATATTTTCTACGACAATCATATCTATGAGATATCTGATAACCCGATATTTAACGCCATGATGAACCGGACAGCGTGTTTAAATGCATCCCAAAATGGATTTAAGGTCATTCGTCAAGAGATGCTAGATACAGCCATTAACACAGGAAAAAAGGTTACAATACCAGGGTGGATAACTGCCAAACGAACAACCAATACTATATTTATTAATCTGTGCAACGACAGAAATGAATTATTGAAAATTTCACCTGGTGAGCTTGAAATAATCAAGAATGGTTCAAATCAGGACGGTGTTTATTTGCGTGAGGCATCAAATATGGACGCAATTGAACCTGATATATCTGATGATACCGATTCTATAAAAAAGGGCATGTTAGAGCTGAAAACACATTTATTTGATAATTTTTCATGCGCACCTTTCAATAAGTTCTATGTATTTATTTTTATGATAGCGTCCTTTTTTGTAAATTTTATCAGCGCCAAAGGACTGCTGAAAGCTTCCGGTGATACAGGAAGCGGAAAAACAACCGCATCGAGATTATTAACCAGTTTAATATATGGCAAAGATACAACAGCAATTGGAACAGTAGCCAGTTATTACACAGAATCTGCAACAAGTCCGATTACTGTCATGGATAATTTTGAGCGTGAGAATATTGATAAAACAATGCTGGCATTTCTTTTGTTTGTTGCAACTGGCGGTGATCGTATGAAAAGAGACCGTGACAGTCAAACAAGCACAGTTCGAGAAAAAGCAAATACTCTGATTTTTTGGACGGCTATAGAACCGCCAGAAAAAGAAGAATTAATTAACAGAACCGTTGATATTCCATTTAAAAAACGATTCTGGAAAGAAGACTTTTTAGAATCCGAAACAATAGATTTGATAATAGAAAATCGAAATCAAATGTTATCAACCATATTCAAGCTAATTGCTTTTAGAATACTACCAGATTTCACGGAGAAGCAAAAAAAAGCAAAATCCTGGCTGTCAAAAAAATTCAAAGGCCATTCAAAAGAGCGTTTAGATGAACTCTTAGCAACATTCTTTGTCATATTAAAGGAGGTCTGCGTTTATATACCATATACTGAAGGCAAAGAAGATGAACCCGCTCATATATCAATTATCAGTAAATGGATTGAAATCCAAAATACAATCGCAAAGGATACTTCAATGAATACAGACCCGGTTCTACGTTATGTAGGGTACTTGTTAAATGCCTATAAATACGATGAAACAGAATTTAAAACAAATTTCCCAGAAATACAGGTAGAGCCAGAACTAACGGAAATAGCGTCGTTTGACGCCTCAATCAAGGAGTATAAAAGTATTTCATTTGATTTCAAATATGATGATTTATACACCTTTATCGGGATGGAGTCAAAGCGAATTGGTGAGAAAAACCCTTTTACTTCTTCTGGGAATTTAAAATCAGGATTAAGAAAGGCAAATAAGACCTTAAAAAGTGCAGGATGGAACTTTGAAGGGGAAGTAAAAGAGAAAAGAAATTCCCATTATCGTATTTATAGACTGACCAAAACCTTTAAGCTAGAACCAGAACCATTTTAGAACGTTTGAAGTTGATCAAGAACCATTTAAAATAAGAGGATATATGTTTGAGAGAAAATATATAAGACTGGAGGATGTCCCCACAAAAACCAGCAAAGAGTGATATGGTCAGGCAATAAAAAATATAGCTTGAAACATTGATTTTTCTGAGTTTGACCGAATCAGACCGGAATAGTAACATATTGAACCCAATGTACACAGGCGCATACAACGAATTTTGAATAAGACATAACGCATTGATAATAAAAGAATTAAATGAATTTACAAGACCTGTCTGAATCAATGAACTTTAAAAAATTATCAATTTTTAATCCACTCGTCAGGGCGGGCGTCCCTGTGCGAGAACGTCAAGAACTGGCTTTTGATGCATAGGGGGATAGTAAAACAGGGACTCAAAGTCGGCAAGAAATTATAAAAGGAATTTTACATATTCAAAAACAACTTCTTTGATACAATTTTGTATCATATTTGTAACGTAGTTATTAAACAGACTTGAACACTGTATATAAAAGCCACGAACAGCAATAACAATATTTATATTAAAAACAAACAATTAGGCTTGATTTTAGGGTTTCCAGTTTTGTAAAAATCAAGTGTAACAGCAAGCAAGACCTTGATATTAATCCGATTAACAAAAGCGGTAGCCAGTATTTTTAGCCAGCAAAGCCGAAAATGAATTAAAAAGGTTAAAAATGCAACTTATCACAAATGAGTTTAACAGGTTAGGTGAGGTTTTAAAACCGTCTGAAGTAAGCAAGATATTGGAATTAGACGTTAGAACAGTAAAAAAACATGCTTATGAACTAGGCGGTGTTGAATTATATCCAGGTTGTTATCGTTTCTTTTCAAATTTGCTTATGGATAAAATTCAGCCAGCTAATGAAAAAGAAAAAGTTGAAAAATCGAAAAAGAATGATAAACAACCAGGAATTAACAATAAAAAACCAAAAAATACAACGCATAAACAAGATAGACACAGTATTTTTAATTGAGGTATAAAATGAATAAAGACCCTGTCACAATTGGCGATTGGATGCAGCGCTATTTAGATTATTCACAAATCAAACACAGCGAAAAAACTTATAAAGAGAAAAGATCTACATTCAAGCGTTTTTTTCAATTCTTAAAAGATAAGGAATTAAATCAATATTCGGACATGTCAGAAATAACAATAATATTATGCCTTGAATATTTGCAAATTCAATATGTTGAAAGATCAGGTTATGCTGCAAATAAGGACAGAAAAAATATAAGTGCTGCATATACATGGTTAACGAAATACTTAGATTACTATAGTGTTGACAATCCTTTTGAACGTATAGACAAATTTCCAGAAATTAAAAAACTACGTTACATACCTCCGGTGGCTGATTTCTGGAAAGTCTACAATGCATGTGATAACCCGCAAGATAAATTGATGTTAATCACATTTTTATATACAGCAGGCCGGCGTGGTGAGCTGTTTCGATTAACCTGGAGTGATATAAACTTTGAACAAAATACAATTGCACTAAAAACGATGAAACGTGAACAGGGGAACTATGAAATTGATATGATTCCCTTGCATGAAAATCTGAAACAAGAATTACTTGATTGGAAAAATAAACAGCCAATTAAACAAGAATATGTATTTCTTTGTATAACAACCAATCAAGTCGGCAAACCCCATCAACGATATGGCAAACCATTTGTAACCAGACATACATTTATGAAAAAAATTTGTAATAAGGCAGGTGTCAAGCCATTTGATTTTCATGCAATCAGACACTTGACCGCAACTGTTTTATATCATAATGGGAGCAAACCCTCTGTGGTACAACTGATATTAAGGCATAAGAATGCAAGCACAACTGAAAAATATTTGCATAGTCTGGGATTGAACAATGAATTAAAAGCAGAATTTAATAGCAATATGCCTGATATTTTTAACAACCAGTCGGCTACGTAGGTGTCTAAGTTGTTAAAAATATTATCAATCTACAGATACCCCATCCAATACAACCAAGCTAAACCGTTGATTCCATTAGCAGTATAAAAAAAAACGCCGGCGACCTACATTTGTAAACATTGAATAATCAATTGATTTTTAAATAAATACTCAACCCAGGTTGTCGGCGTAAAGCCTGCAAAATTTACATTTTAAGCATTTTGTGCATTTTAAGCATTTTGTGCATTTTAAGCAAAATCTGCATAGATGGCATTAGTTACATTTTTGTCATTATACAGGGCTAAGCTATTGGTTTTAAAAGTGATCCCAGCGGGATTCGAACCCGCGCTACCGGCGTGAGAGGCCGGCGTCCTAGACCCCTAGACGATGGGACCAAAGTGGGAGTGGGGTCTGCCCCATAGCCGTCAGGCTAAGGCAAACTCGCTCCGGTGCTCGTTCCCAGGCTCTGCCTGGGAACGTGTTTTTGGCGGCTCTGCCGCCTGTTCAGTTCGTAGGTGGCAGAGCCACCTCGGAAAACGTTCCCAGGCAGAGCCTGGGAACGAGTTTGCCTTAACCTGACGGCTATGGGGTCTGCCCCAATCCCAGACGAACAAGGCATATGTATAATTGAATAAATGAAAAGTCAAGCTTTTTTATAAATACTTAAGCTGCTTGTAACGTTTTTTTGTGGATTCATACAATCGTTCCCCACTTTTATTAATATCTTTGTCCCAGATTTTAATAATGCGTCTGGCAATATCTTGTATACAAATTGTAAAAGGGCTTTTGGGAATTGATTGCATCAAAGGCTCTTTATTTCGGATTGCCTGGCGAATTTGATTATCGTAAAATATAAAGCCAAAATAATCGACTTGAAGGGACAGTGTTTGCTGAAGTGTTCTGTCAACTTTATTTGTCATGAGTAAGTCATCGGGATGATCACCCATATTGAATATTATGCGGGGATGATAATAAGACACTGTTTTTTTTGCTCTGGCTGCAAGTTCTGGATTTTTTTCGTTTATCAACTCCAATAAAGATTTGACAGTTAAGGGTTCATCAGCATTAATACTGCGAAATGATTCAACCACTAATTTGAATATTTGACGATCATGTCTCACAATACTTGAAATAATCCGAAATAAAAAATTCTTTAAAAACATGAAAAAATTCATCACTGCCGGGGTTTCAAAGGTTGTGACGATAATGCCCTGATGAGATATCCCAAAAAAATTTAATGTATTAAATGTTGTACCGGCCCCAAGATCCAATAAGATGTATTCAGCCGAAATTTGCTGAATATTTTGAATCACGTCCAAACGCTGCTCAAAAGGGATATTGGCAAGAAAAGGTGTCCGCCCCTCACCAGGAACAAAACTTAAGTTGGGGATTTCGGTTTCCACAATCATATCTTTGAATTTGATATTTTTGGCTTTGAGATAATCCCCTATACCTGCATATTTATTGGATAATCCCAGGTAGGTATGTAAATTTGACCCCCCGAGATCAAGATCAACAGCAACTGTTTTATGTCCTTGCTGAGCTATGGCAATTGCTAAGTTTGAAGAAACAATGCTTTTTCCGACCCCTCCTTTGCCACTCGCAATAGGAATGATAATTCGATCTTTCTTCATATATTAAATCTCTCTCTTGATTATTGGATATGCTATAACCATCCTGAAAAATCTAGTATAATCAAAATTATCTATCCTTTTCTTTCTGCTTCATATCCCTTACAGTTATCCAAATATAATGTCTGTGTGGAATCAATGCAACATAATTTTTCTATATTTTTGATCTTTTACTTGACACCAGCACATCTTTTCTCTAACAAGTATATTCATAGAGGCATTGATACAAAAAAAATGAGGTGAACCAATGGCAATACAAATCCTGGTCGTACATGAATACACAGTCATTCAAAAAATAGCAAACAATTACATCCTAACAGAATATTCAGATGCAGTGGTCAAAACGTTTTCAACAACTTTGGCAGCGATTGAGGAGTTAAAAACTGTAAAATATGATATTGTATTATGTGCAATGGAAATGCCCAAAATGGATGGTATTGCATTTTCTGAAGCTATCCTCGAAACCATCAACAAAGATACTCACTTTGTTATTATGACATCCAATTATGATGATAAAAATATCAAAGCTTACAAACAATTGGGTATCAATCATATACTCAGCATTCCATTTACCCAGCCCCAATTGACAACACTCATTCAAGGCATTGTTGATCCCCGATCCAAGCGAGTTTTTGAACGATTTGTCATACAAGATACTGAGGTTTTAATACAAGTTGGTAATGAAACACTGAAAGCCAAATTAATCAATATCGGTTTGAATGGCCTGTTATGTGAACTGAAACATCAAAAGGCATATGACCGGATTTTACAAGGCAACAAACTATCTTTAAGATTTTCTGGATCTTTTGAGACTGTTGTTGCCAATGATATTCAAAGCGCTATGATGCGAATCTCGGTGACCGATTGGGATGACAATAATCTGCCCATATCTCTCAGAATCGCATTTCGCTTTGTTGATATGCCCAAAAAAACCAGAAATATTATCCAAAAAGCAATCAAAAATTCAGCCAATGAACTGACGCTGGCTGAAACCAAGGCATTAGAGCAAATAATGGCCCAAGAATTCAAACCAGAGGTATGATCATTTATTTTATATTAGCATTTGTTGTTTATAATTCGTTGGTTTTGGCTTCTTTACATCACAACAGTTTTGATATTGAATCAAATCCAGTTCAATATGTTTAACAAATGGGGATAATTGTTGTTGTTGTTGTTTTCCAGATAACTGACGCGACCTTGCATAAGAGCAATAAAGTAGACGTTTTGCACGTGTTACAGCAACATAAAACAGGCGACGTTCCTCATTAAGCCATCTATCATTTAGATTTGCCCCAAACCCTTGAAATGGAATGATATTGTCTTCACAACCCGCAATAAATACCACTGGAAATTCCAGTCCTTTTGATGCATGCATTGTCAAGAGGCAAACCTTTTCAACATGTTCAGGGATAACATCAATGTCTTGAAATAAAGCGATTTGTGAAAAAAATTGAGAATAGTTGTGACCTGTATTTTCTGCAAGGACAATCAGTCGATCAAAGTAACTCTGATCATTGATAGATACATGGACAAATTCTTTCAGGGTCAATATTTGTTGAATACATTGTGAAATTGTTTTTCCTTTCAATTCAGACGTCAGTTGTTCCCCAAGTGTTATCAGTGTTTTCCAATCCCCCTGATTGTCACTGCATAAGTTATTCTGTGGCAAATTTGCCAGTTGTTGAGCAGTGAATGATGAATGGGAAGATTCTATCCACTGATGAAATTGCTTAATGTGCTGTTTGTCAATGTCTGGATTTATTAGTAGGAGCAGTGGTTCAAGATCAAACAATCGAAAACATCCGGCCATTAATCGAAGAATTGCGATAAGTCCTTGAATGCACAAGCTTTGTTTTTTCTTGAAAGCCGTATGAAAGGGAATACCGGAACGTTCAAAAGCCTCAATAACGTATTGACCTATTTCGTGCGTGCGATACAAAACCGCAAAATCAGAAAAACTCAGATCATCAGGCACATCAGTGGCATCCACCCGACCACTGTCCAACGAAAAATGGCTGATTCCGCCCATGAGTTGCTCAATTGTCTTGACAATCATATCAGCCTCTGCCCGGGCAGTTGTGGTTTTAAAAATATGTATTTGGGATGCGCCCTTGAGACCTGAAAATATTTGCTGACGTCCGCTTTGCAGGCTGTATGATGATATCACCTGTTCAGACACTTTTAATATGGTTTCTGTGGAACGATAATTTTGGGAAAGATAATAGCACTTTCCCTGTGGAAAATCATGCATAAATCGTTGAAAATAAGAAACATCTGATCCCCGAAATCCATATATTGCCTGATCTGGATCACCAATTACACATAAATGCGTGTCATTGTTTACCAGACATTGAATCAATGTATACTGACTATAATTGATATCCTGATATTCATCCACAAAAATATAGGGAAACTGTTGACACCATTTTTTTCGAATGGCTTTATTTTTTTGAAACAATTGAATGGTTTGAAACAAAATATCTTCAAAATCCATAGACTGATATTCTTTCAACACATCAGTGTATCCCTGATAAACAGTTTTGAAAGATAAGTCATTTGAAATTGATGACAAATCATCATTTGGAGACAAACATTTTTGTTTAGCAGTTTCTATCCATTTTTTGCATTGTTTTTTTGATGGTAATTTTGTTTCTACACAGTTGTTCCTTGCAATTGTCACGCAAAAGTCTTGTTCTGTTTCATTTAAGATTCGAAATGATTGACTTTCAGGTAATTCATTTTCCAGGATATACAGGCATAAGGCATGAAAGGTCGCAACCATTGGCAGTGATTGCTGTTGATTAAAATCTTGTAAGAGTCTATGTTTCATTTCCATGGCCGCTTTTTGGGTAAATGTAACTGCCAGAATGTTGTGTGGCGGCACCTGATGATCAGTAATCAAGGATGCGATTCGAGTGGTAATCGTTCGGGTTTTACCAGTTCCAGGACCGGCGATAATAATCAAATGATGGTCCCTGGATGAAACAACTGATTGTTGAGCACTATTGAGCGTGATGGTATCATTCTGGATTTCATTGAATACAAACTGTCGTTTTTTCACCACCTGATTTTTTGGGGGTTGTCTGGGTTTTTGTTTTCTGGTCCCCATGTGAAATAAGGATTGCTGGCCTTTTATTGTTTCAATTTCAGACTGTTCAAATACACGAACAGTACCAAATTCGCCATCATACCCCCCGGATAAATGGACATGTCCGGAACGTAAACGTTTGATTGCCTCAGCAAGCAATGGAATATGAGCAGTTTCAATTGTTTCCAAAGGACAATGTCGTAAAATATGAAATTCAGATCCCAATTGTTCAATTGCTGTTTGATAATGTTTTGCTACAGTTTTGGTTTTGGGGCCTTTTTGCAAAATCTCTGATAATATTTCTTTTAAGGGTATCAGACTTTCAAAATGTGGGGAATCAACATCTTGTTCCAGTCGGTCAGCCAGTTCATTCACCCGGTATAAGACACCCAATGTCAAAGGTTTACCACACGTTGGGCAAAGGCCATTGTTTGTCTGACTTTCTTCAGGTGTGAAACGAATATCACACTTGCGATGCCCATCCAGATGATATTTTCCCTCTTCAGGATAAAACTCAATCGTACCATCAAAACCATTGCCAGACTTCATGGCATCATAAATGGCATCATAGGATAAATGTGTATTGAATAAATTGGCTTCCCGCCCCAATTTATCAGGAGAGTGGGCATCTGAATTGGAAACAAGGGTCAAATGATCTAAAAATGACACCCGACGATTCATGGGGGGATCAGACGAAAGACCTGTCTCAACTGCAAATATATAATCCGATAGATCATCAAAACATTCGGTTAGTGTATCAAAGCCAGATTTAGAGCCTAACATTGAAAACCAGGGGGTCCAAATGTGAGCAGGAATCAAAAATCCACGTTCATGGGCGTTTAAGGTCATATCCAACAAGTGGTGGGCATCCAGACCCAAAATCGGGCGACCATCTGAATGAATATTACCGATTCTGTCTAATTGTGTGTTTAATGTGTTGACAGCCTCCAAATCTGGCATAAATAAAAGATTGTGATTTTTGCGAGTGCGGCCATTTTTTTTGTAAATATTGCTGATTTCAACAGTTAATATGAATCGTACCGGTGATCGACAGGATTGTGGGATTTGGGATTCGACAGTTTTTGCCAGTTCAGGCTTTAATGCATACAATCCAGGCTCTGCTGGCACCAATGATTCTGAAAGCGCAGCAAACCAACCCGGGTGCGTAAAATCACCTGTACCGATAAGTGTAATTCCTTTAATCTGTGCTTCTTTGTATATATGCGGCAAATCCAGATTTTTGGCAGTTGCACGAGAAAAGTGAGAATGAATGTGAAAGTCTGCAATGAAATTCATGACATTTCCTAAAGCATGATATTGTCAATTAAGATTTTTCGAGTTTATACATAAACCGCTGTGATTTTAAGTAATTATGCATAAATAATCGGCTGGCGGGTGTCAATCCATAGATCATATCTGCGGCAAGGAGGACAGCAGCCCCTGTCCATGTAGTTTGCTCATCAGTGTATATGATTTTGTCTGGGACAGTCACCCCCATCCAGTACGCGCCATTTTTATATTGATTGTCCTTTATCCACCCCAAAATTTGCTCTGCCTGAGCTATCCGACCGATAGATACCAATGCCATGATCAATTCACAGGTTTCAGCCATGGTCACCCAGGGACGTTCAGATACACATCGGATTCCCCAATTGTCAATGGCAAATGTATCCCATAATCTGTCTATTCTTTGAGTGGCTGCCTTCCCTGTCAGCACACCGCATAAGACAGGGTAATACCAATCCATAGAATAGTTGGATTTGGAGAGGTCAAAAACATGTGGAGATTGTCTAAGTGCTTTGGCCAGTTTAAGTCGTGCAGCTTCCCAATGGGATTGCCTGTCACCGACAATTGACATCAATCGCACTGCACAGCTCAGACTCATAAAGATTGAACTGGAACCTGTTAGCAAAGCGCGTTTTTCGATTGTACCATCAGCATTTTCTGACCAGTATATCTGCCCTTCAGGACCTTGATGTGCCAACACAAAATTAATTGCCCGACGCACTGATGGCCAGAGGGTTTTAACAAATGAGCTTTCTCCAGTTATCATGAAATAATGAAGTAATCCCACTGCAATGTAAGCCGACATGTTTGTATCTTTATACGTGCCTTTTTGAGGGGCACCATCGACATACTCTGCCCACCAACTGCCATCACGAAGCTGACAATTGGCCAACCATAAATAAGCCCGACGTGCATCATGAGAATAGCCACCAATGGATAATCCCATTGCACTTTCTACATGGTCCCAGGGATCAGTTTTTCCGCCAACTGACCAGGGGATTTCACCAGAATCTTTTTGAACACTTCGAATATAGTTTGTTGTTAACTCTATATCCACATACAATGGTTGTATTTTACGAGAAGCGGCACCATCAAACATTAGTTTTCCTTTTTAACTTAAAATTTGCAAGGGTCATATCTAAAATTGAGAGATTACATAACAGGTATTCATAAAAAATGCAATGTATGGAAGGAATAAAATGAATGGAGGTTCATTGTTTTTTAAAATAGATCACAAGGCTTTTTCCAGCCAAAGGATTCAAAATGTTTTCAATGCATCTGACCCAGGGGGATTTATGCACCATATCCCAGACCAGAAAATCATGATAAGATTTCACACACACCTGCTGATCATTATCCAAACCAAACAAGCATTTGAGCCACCAATAGAAAGAGTGCAGGGCATGAGCATGGTGTAAATCCCATTTTTTTACGCCCAGAGATTCCAGGCGCTGAATCAGATGGTTTTGTTGATATATACGAACATGACCGCCAGGTGAATTTTGATAAGCTTTTGACAGTGCCCAGCAAATTCTTTCCGGGACGCTTCTGGGAACGCTTACCACCAGGTTTTTACCTTTTTTCAATACCCGAATAATTTCTTTCATTGCAGTGGTATCGTCGTATATATGTTCGAGGACTTCGGAGCAGATAACCAGATCAAAGCAATTATCAGGAAATGGCAGGTCTAATATGTTACCAGACAGAAGCTGCCAGCTACCCTGGGAAACCCCATAAGCCTTTTCAAATTTTAGATTATCTCTGGCTTTAATCAGGTCAGCATAACATTGATCCACACCCCATACCTGAACCGCTTTATTGCGTGAGCATGCACATACATGTCTGCCCGTGCCGCAGCCGATATCCAATACACGATTGCCTGGTTTGAGTGAAATTTTTTTTAATGATACAGTTATCATAAATTATCTTTTACCTACCATTACCTGGGGCTGTTATGTGAAGCCCTTTCAGGGCTAAGAAATATCTGTTTTTATGAAATGCGCTCTGATGAAATCAGTTGAACGTTTATATCAAATAAATACAATAATTGATAGAATTTTGAAAATTTCTTTCTCCCAGCTTGCACATACGCCCCTATTCGGTATCGGTTTTTGTTCGAGGGCGAACATAAAGTTCGCCCCTACATTGGATTTGAAGACATTCTCTGTTAAGATAGCTTGAAACTCAACGTTCCTACGCTGGAACACGCTGGAGCATTGGAACGAGAATGTGTCTATTTCGAAATGAGAAGCTTTTTATATGAGATCTACTTAACGCATAGCACTTTGAATCGCTTTTTCTACGATTTTTTTTACTTCTTCATTATCATCAAGCACTGCAAGGATTTTTTCAGTATCAATGATCTTATTTTTCAATAATGAGTCCATGATACTATTCACACCTTTTTCAAGGCCTTTTTCAAGGCCTTCTTCAAGACCTTCTTCGCGGCCTTCTTCGCGACCTTCTTCGCGGCCTTCTTCGCGGACACGTTCTTTTTCAACAGTGATATAATCTTCAATTGTTTCTATCATTTTATCCTCCTTTAATTCGGGTACTTGCTTAAGTTTTTCCAGGTATTCTTGATCTTCACTTTTTGTTAAAGGCAGCGTAT
>Ga0272440_1002925_pt1 | contig 13054 bp, 6 predicted proteins | sample SSMMMBAug17_FD_192440 | JGI IMG/M metagenome (GOLD analysis project Ga0272440, IMG submission 192440) | Marine sediment archaeal communities from Little Sippewissett salt marsh, Falmouth, MA, United States - SSM-MMB-Aug17 | ecosystem: Environmental > Aquatic > Marine > Wetlands > Sediment ...
GATGAGTTTTTGACGAATTTCAGGAGTGGCACCGCCAAGTGTCAGCGCAACCGCCTCATTTACGTTTTCCACTTTAATAATGTGCCATCCAAAGGATGTGCGAACCGGTTCGCTAATCTCTCCGGCTTTCATTGAAAAGGCCTTATCTGAAAAAGGTTTGACCATATCTTCACGTTTAAAAGTACCCAAATAGCCACCCCGATCTTTACTTGGGCCTTCTGACAATTCTTGTGCCAGTTTGGCGAAATCAACCTCATTTTCTTTTGCTTTATTATAAATTTCATTGGCACGATTTTTTACTGCTGCATCTGCCTCAGATTCGGGAGGAACATCAGATTTGAGCAAAATATGTCTTGCTTCAACTGTTTTGGGGGATTCAAAATCGCTTTTGTTGGATTCATAGTACATTTCAATACGTTCATCACTGATGGTTATTTCAGGTTTATATTTATCTTTTGCAAACAAGAGATACGCAACCTTGATTTCCAACTCTGTTTTGTAATCATCCTTATTGGCTTCATAATATGTTTCGATTTCTTCTTGTGTTGGTGCAATGTCGGTATAGCTATCTGATTCAAACGCCACATAATCCAGGTTGACCATTTCGTTATTATAGTCAAACCATACGCGCGCTTCTTCGTCAGAAACCTTTACACTGCCCATAACCAATTCTCTTAACTTTCCAAGTAACAAGGACTGACGCTGAGACGCCTCAAATTGTTCAGGTGACATACGATTTCTTCTTAATACATTGATATAGTAACGATTATCAAAAATGCCATCTTTTTGGAAATACGAAATAGATTGAATGGATTTGGCCAATTCATCATTGGTAACTCGAACATTCAAGCGCATGGCTTCCTGAAGAATCAACTCTCTTTCAATCAACGTATTGACAACCTGTTGTTTAATGTTGAGGGCATCCAACATAGATTCATCAAAGTTATCTCCAAACTGGCGTTTATACCCCTCGATCAAATTGTTATATGCATCATAATATTGATCTATTTTAATCACATTGCCGTTGACTTCAGCCACGCGATTAACTTGTTCTTCGCGAAAAGATCCTACCCCCCAAAAAACGAACACAATAACGATTGCACTCAATACAAGCTTGATAATCCATGATGTTGCATGCTTGCGCATTAAATAAAGCATTTATTCAACCTCTTTTTTGTTTGCGTACGATACCGTACCATTATTTGTTTAATCATCAATTCATATTCAATTCTATTGAATATGAATGCCTTAAAGTTAAATAGATATTTTTAACATCTGGTCTTAAAAAGGTCAATTGTTATTTGATCAAAAAATGATGAAAGCTAATAATTTTCAAAATAAATCTGTACTGCCTTTAATATGTGATGACTTGGAATGCTCTATTTAGAAGAGATCCTATGCTTGGCAATAATTTTGCATCTTAATTCGGTTAAAACTTGAAAAGAAACTGTAATCAGAAGTGAGTAAATGATTCATCATAAACAAATATATGTAATATGTATACTGTACCTTCTGTTACTACCTCTTTCCTGTAATAATTATAACCAATCAAACATACACCTGGCACTGGTTGCTCCTTTGACAGGAGAAACCTCCTCATATGGCAATGCATATTTGAATGGTGTGCGCATGGTTATTGATGAAATAAACCAGCAGGGCGGAGTGAATGGTAAGCAGATTATATTGGATATCTATGACGATCAAAACAATAGTCAACTTGCTACAAAAAGAGCCAAAGAAATTGTTCAAAAACAAAGGGCTGTTGGCGTTATTGGTCATCATTACAGCTCCTGTTCAATCGCTGGTGGAGATGTTTATAAACAATATGGCATCCCCGCAATTTCCCCCACTTCAACCAATATTCACGTCACTTTGAACAATCCCTGGTACTTCAGGGTAACATTTCATGATAATTACCAGGCTCGCTTTCTGGCAAATTATGCGGTCAAAATATTACAAAAAAAACAATGCATTATCATCAGTGAAACACAGGCATATGGCGCCTATATATCTGATATATTTAAACAAAAACTAAAACATCTGGATTGTGTTGTTCACGAAAGTTATACGTTTAATTCACAGAACAGATCACTTGACAATGAATTAAAAAGGATCGTTCAATCCATACACAAAAATGAATATGATGAAGACGACACGTTCATTTTTATTGCTTCACATGTGCCTGAAGGAATTCAATTGATAAAAATGATTCGAGAATACAACATGAATCATGTTATGTTACTTCCGGATGCATTTGCAGGAAAATCCTTTGTCGAAAAAATTATAGATATGCCTTCAGAAAAATTGAATCCAGGTTATTATACCAATAATATATTTGTCGCATCACCATTTATTTATGACATTGCCAACAAATCTGCCCAAATCTTCAAACAAAAATATATGGAAATATATCATGATGCGCCTGACTGGCGTGCTGCTTTTGCATATGATGCTGCCAGAATAATGATACATGCAATTCAAAAGACACAAATCTCTGGAAACAGAGAAATTTTAAAACAAGAACGACAGGCCATTCGGGATTGCCTGCTGTCCATGAACAATAGTGAAAAGGGTATTAATGGACTTACTGGGATGACCTGGTTTGACAAGAATGGAGATGCTGCGAAACCGCTTTCCATTGGTACATTTTATCAACATCATCTTGTTTCTGCTTTCACACAGCTAAAAGTCGTCAATCGATCTTATTCAAAAACAACCATCCAAAAAAAAATGGCGGATAACTCTATTGTTGTTATCGATGGTCAATGTATGGACCGGACGAACATCATTTATACAGGAATCAACATCAATGCCATTGAAGAAGTGGATTTCAGCAACCAAACTCATCTTCTGGATTTCTATATCTGGTTTAAATACCGTGGTATCATCGATGTGAGTGATATACATTTTTTGAATGCAAGAGGTCCGGTAGCGATTAGAAAACCAATACAAAAAGAAGATTTGAATGGGGAACACTATGAAATGTATCATATTAAAGGCACGTTTGCATTGAATACATCAGAAATGTTTGTTGAAGCAGATAACAATATCTTGGGTTTTTCATTTCGTCACTCAACAAAAACAGCGAAAAATCTTGTTTATGTTAGTGATATCAGTGGAATGAACGAAGTTACTGATCTCATCATGATGCGGCATCTGAATCGATCACTGCCGATGATTTCCAATTCAGGTTATGTGGTAGAAAAACTGATATATTTTTCAGATATTGTATACAAGAATATTTATGGAAATCCAAGGTATCTTTCAGATATAGAATTTGGTGGCGTTGCATTTTCATGTTACAACTTTTTCATTCGTATCAGTGAAAAAAAAGTATCATTTCGACGAATTTCATGGAATTTTTATCTGAATCTCATTTTATGTATTACATCCATTTTGGTAACACTTGTAATGATAACCTTATTTAAGCCCTTAATAATTACATATCCAAGAATGAGCTGGTTGCTTCAGTTCATTCTTGGGTTTATGTTGTTGATTTCCAGTGAGCCCCTTTTTCTCACATTTTTTAGTGAAAATGACAATTTAAACTATTTTTCCACAATCAAACTTGTATATGATATTCTTTGGTGGATTGTACCAGCAACACTGATTAATCTTGCAATCAAACGGTTTGTTTGGGTTCCTCTCGAGCAAAAAACGAATCGGAATATTCCAAAAATTGTAACCAATTCAGTAATTTTTTTCGTATATTTATTAACTTTTTTTGGAATTATCGCCTATGTGTTTGATCAAAAATTGACAAGTCTTTTGGCAACATCGGGTGTGCTTGCAATGATTATAGGGCTCGCCATTCAGGTGAATATTACCAATATATTTTCCGGTATTGTGATAAACGTGGAACAGCCCTTTCGTATCGGTGATTGGATCAAAATAGACCATAAATTCAAGGGTAAAGTCATCGATATTACCTGGAGAACAACTCGCATCCTTACACAGCAAGGCAATATTCTTTGTTTCCCAAATAGTTATACATCCGAGTCTCCCATAAATAATTACTGCTATCCAGATAACAATGTCTGGGTCAAGGTAATTATTCATGTGAACCCAACATATTCACCAGAAAAAATTAAAAAAATATGTATGGATGCAATGCTTTCCATCGATGGATTGGCCAAAGATTCTACACCATTGATACGCTTTCAACTCAGTGATTGGTCGGCAGATTACATTCTATTGTTTTGTATCAATGATTATGAAAAGAAACTGAAATACAAAAGTGATGTTTATGAAAGAATCTGGGTACACCTCAATCGAATTGGAATTGAACCTGCAATTCAAAGACAAGAAATTCATATGTTCAAAGGTATAAAGGATCGTGGTGAAGAAGCCCTCAGTCCATTGTCCATTCTTAACGAAATTGACATTTTCAAGTCTTTTACAGATGAAATCAAGCAGAGTCTATCACAAAAAATGCACCAGCACTTCTATCAACCTGATGATGTCATTATTCAGCAAGGTGATCAGGGAGATTCATTATTTATTATTGTAGAAGGATCTGTCAGCGTTCGAATTCTTATAAATGAGGAGTTTGTTGAAGTTGATAGAATGGGTGCCAGTTCTTTTTTTGGAGAAATGGCACTTTTGACTGGTGAGCCTCGAAACGCAAGCATTGTTGCAATATCGAATTGTCTTCTTTATGAAATAACGAAATGCGATATTGCTCCATTATTTAACCAGCATCCAGAAATTACAGAAATATTAAGTAATGAATTGACGAGACGGACAGTGAATCGTGAAAAGAAAGAAGATAAATACAACTCGGAAAGAATTGATAAAGAGGCTTTGAATAAATCATTTATTTCTAAAATTTCCAATTATTTTGGTCTCGGAAAAAATGGCCAAAAAATAGTGACCGAATGTGCTGATGCAGAATTGGGAACTTAATTTTCTCATTAATTCTTACCTAAGCCACTTAGGGTCCCATCTAATTGTTTTAATTATCTATTTATCGAAATATTCAATATTCAGATAACATAAAATTTGCATATGAAATTTCAAGGAATCCGTTTTGGAAAGGGCTCTTATATTAAATTATATTGACATCAAATAATACATGACATATGACTTAAAGTGTTTTACCAAATGGCCGCAGCCAGATATAAAGATTTATCCTTTAATCAAAAGCAAAGGCGCCATCATATGGATCAAGAAAGCTTAAAACGTCAATTATTAGATACATTCAAAGTCGAATTGGATGAACATGTTCTCACCCTTAACAAGGGTTTGCTTCGCCTTGAACAGGGTGTATCCGGCAAAAAGTTCGACACACTTTTAGCAGAATTGTTTCGTGCTGCCCACAGCTTGAAAGGTGCATCACGAACGGTTGATATTTTGGATATCAACCTTATAGCGCATCGTCTGGAAGATGTTTTAGGTCTTATTCAACATCAAAAAATAAGCCTGTCGAGCCACTTGTTCGATGTGATGTTTCAGGCGGTCGATCTAATCAAAGCATGCATGCGTGTCAAACTTGATGGGAACGAATTTCCTTTTGATAAACTCAACGCAGTTGTTCAACAGCTGGAAGCTGCTACAGTACTTCCTGACGCATCAAAGTCAAGTAAAAATGAAAAAGTAAAAGTTGAAAATTTCAATATAACAGTTAACAATATCAAACCAGAAAATCACAAAAAACAAGATGACAATGAAAGTACAGATGACAAAAAAAAGAAAAAAAATAATCAAAACCAGGAACAAAACGAAACACAAGATTTAACGTCCCTCTCCAGTGTACAGCAAAACAATTTAAAACAGACAGAAACAAAAAGTGCAGGCACAAAAAAGAATGAAAAAATTGAAAAAAACGTTCCCATGGAACCTTATACAGACGAACAAATCACCGGCAGTGACGATACAATTCGGGTAAAAACGAATAAACTGGACTTACTCATGGCCAGCATGGGTGAATTGATGGGATCTCGCATGCGAACCATGCAACGCATAATTGACCTTCAAACGATGCAAAAACGAATTAACAGATGGCACAAAGAATGGCGACACCTTCGTGGCAATATGAAATCTCTCGAAAGAAAGCATTATGAAGATGATGACTTGAATCATTTTTTTTCATTCATGCATCACAATGCAGACAATTTAAAACATATTCATACCGATATAAACTTATTAGTCCGCCACTTTATGAATGATTGTGATCAACTGGTTTTTATTTCTGATGATCTACAAGATAAGATTCGTAATGTTCGTATGCAGCCCATATCTTCATTGTTTGATCAATTTCCCAGAATGATTCGAGACTTATCCAGAAATCAAGAAAAAAATATTCGCTTGAAAATTACCGGTGAAAAAACTGAGGTAGATCGTCATGTACTTGATGCCTTAAAAGATCCATTGACACACATTTTGCGCAATGCAGTAGATCATGGTATCGAAGCACCAGGCCACAGAAAAAATCTAGGAAAACCAGAACAAGGATTGATTACCCTCAAGGCATCTCAAAAAGGTAGCACAATAGTTATCGAAGTAATCGATGATGGTCGTGGAATTGACTTGGAATCTGTTCGAGACCAGGCTGTTCTGAATAATATTGTGCCAGAACAGAAAGCAAAATCCCTTTCCAAAAGAGAATTGACAGATTTGATCTTTTGTTCAGGTCTGTCAACACAGACAACTGTTACAGACATTTCTGGTCGAGGGGTTGGATTGGATGTTGTTCGTCGAAATCTGGAGAAGCTTCAGGGACAAATCTTGGTAGAAAGCCAGCCAAATATAGGTACAACCATTTCATTGACAGTTTCTTTATCTCTTGCAACCAGTCAGGTACTGATGGTCAAGGTTGATGGTGAATTATTGGCCATTCCTTGCACCACTGTTGAGCGTATTTTAAAGGTTCATTCAAAAGATATTGGTCAAATAGATGGTAAACCTGCCATTGTTGTGGATAATGAGGCATTGCCCTTGTTTTCTCTGGCACCATTACTGGATTTTTCCGAAACTGTTCCAACGCCTAATGATGATGAAAAAAACTCTGTTGTTGTATTGAGTGTTGCTGAAAAACGTCTTACTTTTCGGGTGGATGAATTACTTGAAACACGGGAAATCGTTATTAAAAATATGGGACAACAACTTCGGCGTGTCCGAAATTTGTCTGGTGCAACCATTTTGGGTGATGGACAAATTGTCATGGTATTGAATGTTGCCGACCTTATGAAATCGGCACAGCATGGATCTGCATATCTTCGGCCAGTGGATATTGCGCCAGCTCCTCCAGAACGAAAACGTATTCTTGTGGTGGATGATTCAATAACGACACGCACACTTGAAAAAAATATTTTGGAAAATGCGGGCTATCAGGTTTTGGTTTGTGCAGATGGTCAGGAGGCATGGGACTGTATTCAAAGTGAGTCCTTTGATGCGGTTGTTAGTGATGTCGATATGCCACGAATGAATGGCTTTCAACTGGCAGAGCATGTTCGGGAGGATGATCGCTACAAAGCTCTGCCTTTTATTTTGGTGACATCTCTGGAATCCAGAGCAGATAAAATTCGCGGAATGGAAGTAGGTGCTGATGCCTATATTGTCAAAGGCACCTTTGATCAAAAAGAACTTTTGGACACCATTGAACGGTTAATTGGTTAAACCATGATTCGAGTCGTAATTGTCGATGATTCACCAACATTTCGTTTGTTGGTAAAAAGTATTTTAGAAAGTGACCCAGATATTCAGGTCTTAGGAGAAGCTATAAATGGACTTGAAGCCCTGAGGGTCTGCAAACAGTATCAACCAGATATTGTAACAATGGATATCCACATGCCCTGTATGGATGGATATGCAACCATTCAGTCCATCATGTCTGATATGCCATGTCCCATAATAGCGTTAACCGGATCAGTAAATTCAAAAAATGAAGATACGCATAAAAAAGCAATTCAATCCGGCGCTTTGGTGGCTTTACCCAAACCCAAAGATATTCCGGGGATTGATCCGGCTGCAGATCAATTGATTGAAAAAATCAAGAGTATGTCTCAAGTTAAGGTGATACGCAGAAAAAAGTTTACACCGCCAACCAGGATAAGCGCCCAACAATGCACTCCAAAAAACGCGATTAGACTTATCGGCATTGGTGCATCTACTGGTGGGCCGCCAGCCATTCAGACCATATTATCGGGATTGTCCAAAAACATTGCATGCCCTATTTTAATTGTGCAGCATATCAGTCAGGGGTTTGTCCATAATCTCTCGAAATGGTTGGTTTCTTCTACTGCTTTTAACGTCAGCCTTGCAGAGAATGGTATACGAATGATACCTGGCAATGTGTATATTGCCCAGGACAACCATCATTTGGCTGTCACACGAGAGGGTCGTTTGAAATTGTTTCAGAAAGGTCCTGTGGATGGCCATCAGCCATCAGCCACAGTTTTATTTGAAAGTATTGCTCAAGAATATGGCCCATCAGGTATGGGAATTCTCTTGACTGGCATGGGGTGTGATGGAGCGGTTGGGCTAAAAAAACTCGCAGATAAAGGTGCATTGACGATTGCTCAGGATGAAGCATCTTCTGTTGTGTTTGGCATGCCTAAAAAGGCAATTGATCTGGGTGCTGCAAGAAAAATTCTTCCCATTGGTAAAATTGCATCATTTGTGAATCAAGTGTTGGAATAAGGGGATACTTCTTATATTTCTTTACGATCTTGCACCCTGGCAATGAATAAGAAAGAAATGACTAGATCAAATGAACAAACAAGCGACAATCTACCAAACATTCATAGATGTTTGTGTAAATCTAATAGCAAAGTCAAGCACTATCTCTATAGAAATATGGATCGCCATTGCTTCATTGTTGATCGCCTTTGCGTCATTTCTCCTTGCATTTTTCCAGTATCGCGAAAATCAAAAAGTTCAAATAGAGAATATCGCAATTCAAAAGCAAAATATTGGAAACAATTATTAGGAAAATGAGTTTTGATCACATTTTTGTATGTCAAATAATGGATAAAAACAAATTTTTATATCAGAAATGCGAATAAATAAACGATTTAAAAGATTTTTTACATTTGTTTGGTTAAAAATAAAAGGCCAGGAGCCGATACGAACCGGTCAATGCAACCAATGTGGTCAGTGTTGCCAGTCTTTTCGGGTGAAATCTGATGGGAAATGGATCAAGAACCGTTCTCAATTTCAGCAACTGATTCAACAAAAACCAGAATATTCCCGACTTATATATAAGGGCGAAATTGATGGGGATTTGTATTTTAGCTGTTCATGGCTTACATCAGATGGTATATGTAAGGATCATAACAACAGACTTGAAATTTGTAAAGAGTATCCATCAACTACGAGATTTTATACTGGCAATAAATTACCCGATCATTGTGGATATTCGATAGAGGCAGTTGTGCCTTTTGAAAAAATTTTGGAAAAAAAAATAAGGTATCTTGAAAATAGCTAAGGAATGCTCGAAAAATAAGTGCCCCATTTATTGGAGTCCCAAATCTTTAGATTTGGGAGGCAAAGCGTGTGACTCCCAAATCTAAAGATTTAAGACTCCAGCCAAAATGGGAAGCTTATTATAAGAGCATTCCTAAGAAACGTTCGAAAAATATCTTCCCCAATCGGATATGTCTGACTCGTCCGACTTATCTGATTAATGGTCTATTTTATTCAAAACTTTTCAAATTTGCTATAATAAAGGAGAAATAAATGAAATCAATGGGATATACGGCTTACAAGGATTCGGAAACGCAATTCACTGATAATAAAGGAAAAATTCTTTCTCTCTTGTTTGAAGGTGCTATCCGATTCACACGATTTGCCATCATGGGAATGGAAAAAGAAGATCCACGCATTAAAGGAGAAAATATATCAAAAGTGCTTGCCATACTCACAGAATTAGATTGTGCATTGGATCATGATCAGGATAAAACCCTGGCTGACAATCTGAATGAACTGTATCAATACATGATGAAACGCTTGACACAGGCGAATTTTTACAATGAAAGGAAGGCTCTTGTTGAAGTCAACCAGCTATTATCCGAGCTAAAAGATGCTTTTGACAGAGCCATTGATTCGATTGCCGTTGAACTTGATACAAAGCAACAGACTATTGAAAAGAAAACAGATTCTGCCGATAAAGTAAGCCTTGCTATTTAAAACAAGCATTAGTTTTTGCGGAATTCTGGTGTGGCAGGACAGATCTATTCTATTAATAAATGTCCGCTTAGATATGAAATTCAAATGATAAGAGGAAACAACAAATGTATACACAAACCATAAAACAATCATTTGATAATGAGATAACTACTTATATCCCAAGAGTTCCTCGGAAATCTTTTCGTCAGAAAAGGGACTCCGAGCCATTCATTCTCCTTCAATCCGATGCAGGATTAATGGTCAGTGAATCTGAATATTGGGAAAATTATTATCATGATACAGAAGTTCGATATGAATGGAATAATGGAAGATTGGAGGTTAAAGATATGCCAACACATATCAGCATTGTATGCGTAAATTTTTTATTGGATTGCATTGAACAATATCTGATTAGTAACCCTATTGCTACGTTGATTACTTATGATCATGCATTTACTCTCAAAGCTCAAAAAACAAAAACGATTCGTCGGCCAGATTATGCGGTCATTTTAAAATCAAATCCGGTTCAAATGCTACCTGGTGATTATTCTTATTCAGGTACTTATGATATTTGTGTCGAATTGTTATCAGATACCAAGAAACAATATATTACGAAAGATACAGTGACAAGAAAAAAAGAATATGCAAATGCCAATGTTTCAGAATACTTTATTGTTGACATCAACAAACAAAAACACACAGCTTTTTATCGTTTAAATCAAAATGGAACCTATGTTAAGATAAAATCTCAAAATGGTGTGATTCAATCGACTGTTTTGCCTGGATTTCAGTTTCGAATTGAGGATATTTATCGTCACCCAAATCTGATTGATTTGATTGATGATGATGTTTATAAAAATTATATGCTGTTAGATTATCAAAAAGAACGGCAGGAAAAGGAAAAAGTTCGCAAGGAAAAGGAAATAATTCGCAAGGAAAAGGAAATAATTCGCAAGGAAAAGGAAATAATTCTACAGGAAAAGGAGAAAGAACGGCAGGAAAAGGAGAAAGAACGGCAGGAAAAGGAGAAAGAACGGCAGGAAAAGGAGAAAGAACGGCAGGAAAAGGAAAAAATTCGTAAGGAAAAAGAAAAAATTCGTAAAGAAAGAGAAAAAATTCGACAGGAAAAGGAAATAATTCTCCAAGAAAAGGAAAAAGAACGGCAGGAAAAAGAAATTCTTCTAAAACAGGTTAAAAATGAACGTATTGACAAAGAAGTCCTTCTTAATCAGTTAGAAAGTGAGCGAATTGATAAAGAAAACGCTTTAAAAGAAATCGAACATTTAAAAAAACTATTAAACCAAAATCAATAATTTTTTGAAATTTATAAACGATCAAGGAGTTTACAAATGAGAAAACTATTCACATATATCATAATGGTTTGTCTTTTAACAACAACGGCTATGGCCGCTGGGAACGAAAATAAAGTTGCACTTGTCATGAAAGCCCTGTCCAATCCTTTTTTTATAAAAATGGAAGAAGGCGCAAGGCAATATGCTGAAAAAAATGAAATCCCTTTCGAGGTTTTTGGAGTGGAAAGAGAAACAGAAGTTAAACGACAGATTGGCATTGTTGAAAACCTGATTGCCAGAAAATATGGTGCTATCGTTATTGCCCCCACAGATTCAATAAAATTGATTCCTGTTTGCAAAAAGGCCCTTGACCAAAAAATTGTGGTCGTCAATATAGACAATCCTTTTCATGAAGCTACTATGAAAAAAATGAATCTTGCCATTCCATTTGTAGGATCAGATAATTTTCAAGGCGCCAGCCTTGTGGGCAATTATCTAAGGAAAAAGTTGGGAAAGAAAGGGCGTGTTCTGGTTATCGAGGGGATTCGCGGCGTTGAAAATGCAGAGTTAAGAAAAAAAGGATTTATTGATAGTGTTACTAAAAATAGTAATATTGAGATTGTTGCTAGTGAAAGCGCCAACTGGCACACTGATGAGGCGCTGTCTCTGGTCACAAAACTCATACAAAAACATGCACAAATTGATGCCATCTTCTGTGCAAATGATAGTATGGCCATTGGCGCGATACAATCTCTGGACATGTTTGGACTTACCGGTGATATATTTATTGGGGGATATGACAATATCGAGGTCGCTCGCTCGGAAATGAGAAACAAACGCATGCATGCCACTGTTGAGCAGCATCCCGAAATGATGGGAGAATATGGTGTAATGCTGGCTTCAAAAGGTATGCGGAACAAAAAAATTCCCAAATTGACAAAAACCCCCATTGACCTGATCACTTATGACTGCTTTGATAAGAAAGTTTCCTTGTCACTGGCAGATGGCACGCCTTTTTTTAAAGCTTTGCTTGATGGCGCGTCTTACGCTGCTGGTCTGTTTGGGTTACAGTTAAATACCACTATTTCCAATAATGATGATGCAAGGCAACTAATTGATATTCAATCTTTTATTGAAAAAAAATCAGATATTATCATTATCAACCCAACTCATACAGAAAGTGTGTCACCTGCAATTGAATTTGCCCACGCCGAGGGCATTCCAGTTATGACTGTTGATCGAAAATCTGCAATACCTGATAAAGTGATCTGTCATATTGAATCAAATAATGTGGCGGGTGGACAAATGGCTGCAGAATTTATTGCACAAAAACTAAATCAAAAAGGAAGAATTCTTGAGTTTGAAGGCGCTCCAGGTACATCAGCAGCACATGATCGTGGTAAGGGATTCAATGATACTTTAAAAAAATATCCTGGTTTAAAAATTGTTTCAAGAGAGGTGGCTTTTTTCAATCGTGATAAGGCGCGTGATGCCATGAGCCATATCCTAAAAAAAGATCTTGATGTTGATGCGATTTTTGCGCACAATGATGAAATGATTATTGGTGCCATTCAAGCATTACAAAAGTTGAACAAACCATTGCCTGTTACAGTCGGTTTTGATGCGATTCCTGAAGCTACCGAGCTTGTCAAACA
>Ga0272440_1002926_pt1 | contig 13047 bp, 25 predicted proteins | sample SSMMMBAug17_FD_192440 | JGI IMG/M metagenome (GOLD analysis project Ga0272440, IMG submission 192440) | Marine sediment archaeal communities from Little Sippewissett salt marsh, Falmouth, MA, United States - SSM-MMB-Aug17 | ecosystem: Environmental > Aquatic > Marine > Wetlands > Sediment ...
ATCCAAGTAATATCTTTTCAAACTACTCCAAGAAATCTCCTGATCAAAATCATCAACAATCATATCATTAACAAAACTAATAGCACTATCACTTTTCATAATCCATTGCTTTCTCATAGCTTCGCTGCTTTTAGTGCTAGTAAACTCCTGGTTCTTTTTTAAACGATGTAAACCTTCTATAGCCCAATTAAGCAAACCAGTCATTTCAATATCAGATAATATATCTTGTAAGATTTCTGGGTTTCTCTTCCTTGCCAAAGGATCTTGTGAGTTTAACTCGAAATCAATACAGTTATAGAACGTGTAAGGAAAATTTATTATTACCCAACGTTGAAAGAACGCTTCGCTCATATCGCTGGTTCTTGGTAACTCGTTGGCTGCAAAAATCATTTTAGCATAATTCTCAAATTTAATTTTGTTCTTGAATTTTCTCGCTGCGTGAATTAAATCTCTTCCTGTTAAACTTTTGAAAGTTCCAGTGTTTTCTAACGCTTGCTTGCTGATGTCTCCGCTAATATTTACTAACTTGTTATGTAGCTCGCAGAGGCTGAAACCGTCTTTTTCTATTTCTTGAAGGCTTACGTTAGCGCAATTTTCGACGCCGAGGAATCTTTTCATTATCTCTATTAACTTGCTTTTTCCGTTTCTACCGTTACCAAGGAGCATGAATGCTTTTTCGTATTTGTATTCTTTGATTAGTGAGAAACCGAATATTTCTTGTATTGTTAGTAGGTCTTCTTCTGATTCTACTATTTCTAGTATGAAGTTGATAATAAAAGGGCATTCCTGTCCAGGTTCATATCGGACTGGAAGTTTGTTAAAGAAGTAAATATCCTCTGTGAAAGGTGTTAAAATCTTTTTGTAAACATCCAGTATTCCGTTCTGAACAGGAATGAGGTAAGGGTGATTGTTTTGTTGGTCAAAGAATTTTTCTTGATCGATATATGTTTTTGCTTTTATTTTTGTTATTATTAAATTTTTGAAGTATGTTGTGTATTTTGCTTCCATTATTTCGCTGCATACTTCTTCAACGTAGCTTTTACCGTTGGGAACGTAGATTCCGTCGTTGTAAATCCATAGTTCTTCTTTCTCGTCTCCTCTGATGCTTTTTATTATGTAGTGGTCTAGTAAATAATTTTTTATTAGTTCTGTTGCTAGGTCTGGTTCTTTATCTTTTAGGTGTCTCCACACTTTGATTTTTAGTTCTGCGAACTCTTTTTTTTTGCTGTCTGCTTCTAAGTCAAGTAGTTTTCCTTCTTCTATCATGGGAATACCTCTAAGTCAATTCCTTGTTTTTTTAGCGCTGCTCGGATTTTGATGTTTTCTTCGCGCGCTTGTCCGTCGAGTACGTTGGCTTTTCGGATTACTCCTTGCTCGTCTTCATACTCGATGTTTATTATACATCGTTGTCTCAGAAGCGTTCTTAATCTTGTCTTAAATAGATGCATTGGTTCGTCGTCTTTGCCGACTATTATTGGCATTAGTCTTCTTGGCGGTTGTATTCCGCTGTTGATGAATGCTTGTTTTACTTTTTGTATTTTTGTTTCCATTTTAACACTCTCACAGATGTTGTGCCAATGAGTGGTTTGTTTGTCTTTTTATTTCTTTCTGACTACTACCAAGTAGTTTGTGTATTTTTTTTGGTAGTTTTCTTGGTAAAAAAGATATATTTATATAATAGTTATCTTATCTTTTGTTAAAATGAAATTCATCATTAACAAACGAATAGTAAATCAAGGAGCAGTTCACACGGTTACTATTCCTTCTTACTTAATTAAGAATGGTTTAATCAAGGAAGGTCAGCTTGTTAGTGAGATAAATATTAAGGTTGAAAAAAATGATTGAAACAAAAACGACTAACGGAACAACTATGTATTTGAACAAAGACAATATTATTAGAGTTACTGAAACTCCAACAGGTTATTATGTTTTATTTTTGAACAATAACGAAGTGTTCGTTCCTAAAGAACAAAACGCTGACTTTGTTAGTAAGGTGAAGTAGAATGGTTATTCAGTACAAGCAATGCGGGAGCTGTAAACAAATAGTTCCTAACAGTAACATGAAGCTCGTGGAGTTAGAAGATAAAAAAGGTTTTTTTGGGAAGCCAAAAGAACAATTAATGTGTGATGCTTGTATTAAAGAACATAACGAGCAATACGAGAAACGACTGGTGAAATGAAATGGCTAAGAAAAAAGAAGAAACTAAACCAGAAGAATCAGTGGTGGAGACTAGCGCTGTTCAAGAACTTTACGAGCAGAAGCTTTTACTCCAGCAACAAAATCAATTACTGCACGAGCACGTTTATTTAATGAACGAGTTAGTGAACGCTATCGTAGCTAAGAAAAAATAATTATCACCAAAGGTTTAACTTAGGTGGCAAGTGGTTGTTGTGAAAGAATGGCAGGGAATATAATTAACACCTCTTTAGACTTGTATTGTGGGCTTCACCGTCACACAACCCTTTTCGTAAACAACCTGTTATGTTACCTGCGCTTTAGGCTCAGCAACCATAAGCCACCACTAAGTTATGAAGAGTACAAGAAGAACAAGAAATTAAGTGATTACGATTTTGACACTGACTTGGGAGATTATGATTTGGTAAAGTATAGGGACGAAGAAGAAGATGAGGAGTAGAGAAGATCCTACCGCTAACATCGCTGCTCATGGTAGTGAGTTCAACAGCGCTTTCGCTTGCCTGGCGAGGATGCACCAAGAAATGTTAGAAGCGAACTACTGGAGCGGAAGCCGCACGGTTCACGGAATGGTTAACTGGCTAGGGGCTTTGTTGGCTCTTGACAGAGAACTATACCCTTACTTAAACGTTGAAGAAGCCGAAGCTGTGGACAAGGTTCGTATCATGCAAATAAAAAAAGACTCCAAGTTAGTGGATTATTATTTTAGCAAGCTGGATAAGTACGAGCGAGTACTAAGGTTTTATCACGCTCGTAAAGGTTTTGGTATGAAAGCCAAACAAGACGTTGCTACTATACTTGAGAGGGAGATGGGTTAACATGAAAACTTACGAGAAAAGCTTGGCGGGAGAAACACTCCCTTGCACTATAAAGATGGATGGTTACTTGTATCAGAACTTAGAGTTTCTTCATAAGAAGATAAGAAAGAACTGGGATAGCATTAACATCGTTGTTGGTAAGGAAGGTGCTGGTAAGACTGTTTATTCTATGCAGATGTGTTTGATCATGGATCCTACTTTTAATCTTGACCGTGTCGTGTTTAACGCCGACCAATTCAGCGAGGCTGTTGATAACTGTCCTAAGTACGGGGCTATTTTGTGGGATGAGGCCGATGACTTGTCCGGTAACTGGGCTAGTCGTATCGTTCAGGCTGTTAAGAGCAAGATGAAGCGTATTCGTAAGAACAACTTGTTTATTGTTCTCGCTACGCCTACGTTCTTTGATTTGGGTAAGTATTTTTCTATTCATCGTGCTGACACGTTGAGTTATATTTATAGTAAGGGTTTGCAGCGTGGTTACTGGCGTTTGTATGCTAATACTACTAAGCGTTTGTTGTATTTTCAAGGTAAAGACTATTGGAACATGGACGCGGTTAAGGCTGACGTTCACGGTAGTTTCGGTGACTTGCCTAAGGACTTCCCTATTGATATGGAGTTGTATGATGATAAGAAGACTGCTGCTACTGAGGAGTTGATGAGTAAGAAGGATGGTACTAAGGTTACCATCGAGCAACGACACCAAGTCATTAGGTATTTATTAGATAACGATATTCCTTTTAAGGCTACTGAGTTGGCAGTGTATTATAATTTAAATGAAACGACTTTGCGTCGTGATGTTCAAACAGTTAAGGCTAAAATTAATTCAATATTGAAAAAAAATAAAAAAAAGGCTGATATAGACTCTTCTGTCGACTTTAAGTCGTCGCTGGGGGCAGGTTTATTAGTCTAACCCGGTGCAAGGTTTTTGAAAATGATAGATATAAAGGCAGAAGCGAAGAAACTAATCAAACCAACAATAACCCTAGGGATATTAATACTAATACTTTGGTTAGTGCCTAACAAAGACGTGTTCACAGTTACGAGTATAGTCCTATTAGTATTTACAGCAGCAGACCTCATCACTAAACCGATGAGCGAGATTCTTTCAAAGCGTTACCTAAAATCAAGAGTTATCTTGATACTAATAATAGTAGGGCTATACTATCTTAACGCTTGGCTTGGTAAGTACGGGTGGATAGGACTTGTGGTCATAGTACTATTGCTCGTTGCTTACCGCCTCATAGCTAGTCGCAAGAAGTACGTTGATAGCATGAGAACTATAGAAACTCAGATGTTTGGGAAGCCACTGGAGAAAAAATACTGGAGAGAAGAAAATGAAAAATAAAAAAAAATTAGAAGCATTACTAAATATAGGAGTAAACGTGTTAGCATCTTTATTTGTAGCGATTTTTGTAATGCCTATAGGTGAAGGTTTTGCTTTCATAGCTGCAGTTGTAACTTTTACTTCTTTACAAACAATCTATTATAACAACGTTAATTTGAGAGAGTTAAAAAATGAAATCAGATCTATTAAAAGGGAAAGACCCAAAAAAAATCCAAAGCGCAGCAAGTAACCAGCGAGTGTTCATGAAGATCTATAACTCTTTATGCGCTGACTGCAAAAGGAAACTACTAGCAAACCCGACGATGCCAATGCATAATTATTGTATAGGGTGCCAGGCTATGATGACTAAACTATTAGAGAAGAAGTACAAAAAATGATATTTACCGACTTACTAACAGCCATCCTGATAACAATCTTTAGCATTGTTACTCACGAGATCGCTCACTTAGAAAAAGCCAAAGCGCTAGGATATGTTAATCTTCGGCTGCAGTTCACCTTTAAGGAGGGATTGTTTATTAACCTACCGGACGCTATGGCTCCTAGTGACAAGCTCAAAGTACTTAACGCTGGGATTGTTTGGGGTGGCTTGGTAAGTCTCATATCAGTAATCACTATCCCCTTATTAAGTCCTGCTGTAGTATTGTTTTATTTTTTTGGTTGCAAGCACGATTTAAAAATGATCAAAGAGTTACGAGGAGTGAGGAAATGAAGATTTAGTATTGGTGAATGAAGAATGAAAGTAAAAACAAAACATCAATTATTTTTAGAAATGAAAGATTTGATTGAACGCAGTGAACATCTACCCACTGAAGAGTTTGTTGAGACTATTAGGGAATTTGATTCAAAATGGGTGTCGTTAGAAGAACTAAAACAATACATTGATAATTTACGAACCAGTAACGATATGTGGAGAAAACCTGTTGATAGCGTTTTTAACGATTTATTAGAACAACTCGAGGGAGAATAGAAAATGAAGATTAAACTTTGCACGGTTTGTGGTTCCAAATATTACGATCTAACAAAAAATGTTTGTTGCAGGAAAAAATTATTAGAAAGAGAATTAAAATGGTAGAAGAAATAAAATGTATGTACGCAAAGGACTGGACTAAGCAAGGGACACTGTATAAGTGCAAGGCATACGGGCACTTAGAATGCATGGGTAACTATGGTGGAGTAAAATTCTGCAAACCACTACTAAATATCAACGTGGAAGCTAGAGCTGAGCAAAGAGCAAAACAAGCCCTGGATGAATTACTAGATGATGACCCTAGAGATGTTAGAGCAGAGCACATGACTTTTATAGATGATTATGAAATAATGTATTAAGATGAGAGTAGCTATATATGCTCGTGTGAGCACAACGGATCAAACGACTGATAATCAAGTAGCTCCTCTTGTGAAGTACGCTGAGGCTATGGGTTGGGAGTACGAAGTATTCTCAGAAGTAGAAAGCACTAGGAAAACAAGGCCTGTCCAGTGGGAATTGTATAATCAGTTATTGCGTAAAGAGTTTGACGGGTTGTTAATCTATAAGTTTGATCGTTGGGCTAGAAGCACTAAAGAAATGATCGAGCATGTTGAGAACTTGATAGCTAAAGGTATTAAAGTTTATAGTTACAGCGAGAACGTGGACTTGTCCAGTAGTATGGGTAGGGCTATGCTTACTATCATCTCTGCTTTTGCTCAGTTAGAGAGAGATTTGATAAGGGAACGAACATTGGCTGGTTTGGCTAGGGCTAGAGCTCAAGGTAAGAAACTTGGCCGGCCAAGAAAGAAAAAATAGCCTTATTAAAATCCCCCTCTGTTTTCCAGGGGTAGTTCTTTATAAAGTATGGGTGTTTGTATAAAACGGACGTTTTTACGATGAATTTAGAGGAAGAAAATAAATTATTAAAACAACAACTTAGAGAGTTGAAGGCTAAACATTCTACTGAAATTAGTGCCTTGAGGGCTGATGTAATACAATTAAAGAAAGTTCTTTTTAAAGAAACCAACCTAAAGCTGTATCAGTAAAGGAAAACAAATGTAATATACATTTGTATTACAAATAGAAAGGTTTATATAGTACAGTATATTCCTAGTATATACAATGACATTTAATAAAGAAAATTTAAAAAAAACAAGAAGTGACCGGAAAACTATTCAAATCAACATGAAGATTAGTCCACAACAAAGCCGTTGGTTAAAAGAACAAGACTACAGCCCAACAGCCATCTTTCAAGAAGCATTAAAAGAACTGGGGTTTGAAGAATGAATTATCAAGATAATTTACATATAAGAGGGATTTTAAGAACATTATCAGAAGATGACGGCCAAAGTATAGAATCAAAAGAACAACTTTTGCGTTTAATTAAAGTTTTAAAAGAAGAACTAGGGTTCGAAGAATGATCATACCTAAAGTGATAGTAGTAATAATTATTGTTGCAATCGTTACCCAAGCAGCAATTTTAGCAAACGATACTGTTGAAGAAAAAAAGAGTAATTCGAAATTTTGCGAAAAAAATAATTATGAAGGATACGAATACCAAAACGGTTGCGCTGTTTGTTATAAAAAAACAATTCATCCTTCAGGAGTAGGGACGATGAAAGAATACACAGGATGCATAGAATGAATAATACTAAGAATAAATCCATAAAACGCGCAGAAAATAGATTCGTAATCTCGTTTATAATTATGATTATGGGATTTATCAACTGGTTAACATTATCAATAATCATATATGTTAAAGAATATGAAATGACTTGGATACTGTTGTTATGGGTATCTCAAATGTTACTAGTAATGTTTGGCTTTGCAAGTTGTACATTACTTAATAACAAAATAAAAAGGTATAAAAAATGAAATCATATAATGAAATATTGATGCTTATAGGATGCATGGTCATAGGAATGGTTAGTCTTATCTTACTAGTGGGTGTTGATTGGATTAATTTAGCAGATCAATTTAAACCACCAATTATCTGGGCGTTCGCATTATCTCTTTTTGGAAATTTTTGCATATTCACGGGATTACTAATTGAAATGTATAAAGAAAAGGATTAAGGTATTGCATAGAATGCCTTATTTCCACATCATCGTCGGCCTTTTCCGGCAAGATTTTTTCTTCTTTTTCTTATTCAAACTTTTACTCACTCCGCCAAGCGTTTTAGCAACAAAACCCACAGTAGCAGCGCCGATCATCACTCCAGCAGCATCATCAATATCCATTTTATCATCTCCTTATTTATTTGTTAAAATAATAATACACTAAACTAAGCCCAGCAAGTATTACAGGAACAATCAACACCGGCCAAGTGAGCAAACCACCAAGCCAAAGCATAGTACCAACAAAACTAGCCACTACAGTACTATTAAGCATAGCAACCACAGTACCCTTATTAGCAGTGTAAGCGAACACGAACAACCAAACCAAAAACAAAATAACAATGCCCAGCACTCCACCGCTCATAGTATTAACTCCCTCAACCATATCTGCCATCGTCGTAGCGTTATCCATCCATGTAGTATTATATGCCATTTATTTACACCCTATCAAATTTAATAATGAAAGCCAGGAATAAACCAACGATCAAAGCGATAGCAATAATAGTTGTCAATCCATCTTTAAGTACTTTTCCCATACCACCAGTGTAATCACTGGTTTCGTTAACAGCCGTGTCAACCATGTTACCCATGACCTGACCGCTAGCCTTAAACACCTTAGCGCTACGATAAGCGCTAGTAAAGAAACTACCCAGTATATCATTACGATCCTCGCTACCAACCTCAGTATCGTTACCATCATAACTCTGCACCTGGCCGCTAATATCGCTAATAGTCTCAAAACTCTGCAAAGTCTCGTTATCATAATCAGTCACCGAGTAAGTAGTAGCAGCGTTAGCGAAGAAAATCATGAAACCAGTCATAACCATACCCAAAACAACAATCCCAATAAGTATTTGATGAAGCTTCATTAGTATTCCCTCCCCGCTCTATCTAAAACCCAAGTGAGTATGAAACCCACTATGAACAAAGCAATAACACTAGGCCAAGCAATCGTGTGCAAGTGAACGAAACGACCTATCAACAAACTAGCACCGATAGCCACAGGCACCAACCGAACGTTATGCAAAGCAATACCAGCGAAAGCAAGCGTTAACAAAGCCTGCATGAACAACCCAGTCTTACCAAAATTAGTACCATCAGGGTAACTATAAGCAGCGTCAATCAAGAACACCCCGTCATAATAAGCTTTACCAACATACATGGTGCCGTTCTCAGGAGTAACCCCTAATAATAACGTGCCACTAGCTCCAGTAGTGCAAGTAGAATTAACCTGAGTAGTACCCATTGGCTGAACCTTGAAAACCTTCAAGCAGAACTCACCAGCAACCCCTAACACGTCGTTGAAAGTGAACCGGAAGTTATCAGTAGAAGGGTTAAACACCAAACTAGCATCAATAGATAAGTACTCGAAAAAAGTCTCAAAAGCGTTTTCTCCGATATTAACCTGGATAACAATATCATCGCTAGTAATGTAACTAGCGCTAGTAGTCTTAACAGTCTCTCCCTCATACTCCACTATGAACTTGTAGAACTCATCGTTCTTAGTTAAAGGCATAATCGTTTGTCCTTCGTAATTAGTCAACCCAACGCTTTGCAACAAGTAACTGTTAGTAGCTATGTCAAAACGCAAAGCCTTAACGTAAGCTCCATCAACGATCTTAGCGTCCTGATCAAGAACAGTAATAGTTATGTCAGTGGTTAAGCTCTCGTTGATCAAATAAACACTCACGTTCTCGTAATCATCATTAAGCAGTGTAAAAGCGTAGAAGCCCTCGGCGTAAGTCTGGTTAGGAGTGTAACGACCATAGTAACTATCAGGGCTTAGTAGTGTAGCGTAGATTGTACCGTTGCTCGTTGAGTAATTGTAACTATAATAATCACCAATCAGATCGAAATCAATAGTTGAAGTGTTAATAATAGTTCTTGTTAATATATCATAAAACCTTATGTAAACGCTGTTCCAAGTGAAAGCGTTAATAGTCACGTTAGTAAGCGTGGTGTTGTCAGTGGTGTGATTGTAATCAGTAGTTACTATGGTTCCGTTCTTATCAACGCTTAACGTGTAGTTATTGTTTTGCAGGCTTGGTATTAAGAAATAACTAGAACCGTTAGTGTCAAACGTGTAATTGTAACTGTTAACCTCGTCATAAGCCCAACCAGTAAAGTTACTAATAGTCGCTCCAGTTATTATCTCGCTAACTGTTAAGTTAATCAAGTGATTGTAAATCCCTGTGAGGTTAATAGTTTTGTTATCCAAAGCGCTAATAGTAACGTTAAAACTCTTGTTGTAGTAAGGGGTTTTGTTAACGCTTACTTCGTAAACACCGCTCGTGAGGTTGAAACTCTGGTTACAAGCTTGTGTGGTCGTGTTAACAGTGCAGTCCATACCTGTTATTTCGTTCCCTGTAACCCACTCGAAAGTGTCAAAGTAAATAATCGCTTGGTAAAGAGTGGTTGTTAACGCAGTGCTAGTGTTGTAGCTAGTGAACGTTTTTGGGAAGTAATCAGTATGGGTTAATGTGAAGTCAACAAGTTCTGTTTCGTAATCATAACTCGTTAGGTTCACCGTGTAGTTAGTAAGCACTGTTGAATCCCAGTAATCAGTAATAGTGAACGTTGACTCGTTAGTATAATATTCTTTTAATAGCTCTGCGGATAGGCTGGTGTTAACGTTGTAATCCTCGTACGTTCTAGAATAAAAACCGTTGCTAGTAACAGTGATGTTATAATCTATTGTTGAGTTATCAAGAACAGTGGTGTTTATAAAGTTCCCTGTGGTGTTTGTGCCTGAAAAATATCCAAAATACACTTCATCGCTAACCCAGTTACCAAGAGTAGTAGATCCAGCAGTTGTTCCCACCCAAGAACTACCATCATAACACTGACCGACATGGTCTACTGTAGCATTATAAAAATATCTTAATTGTAAAGTGCTATCGCCATTATCAAGACAAGTATCGTCTATGGAATAATAATTGTTTACTTTGCCAGTTACTAAATGCCATCTAGGATCATTATAACCAGCAGGTATTGTTAAATTAGTATATTTTACTTCTAATTGATATATTGGTTCTGGCGAGAAACCTGTTGACTCATTACCGCTAGTCATTAGCACGCTAACGTTGTTAACATCTGCCCCCGTCCATAAATCATCAACAGTCACTGTGAAATTAGTAACTCCTCCGGCAAGAGGTGTTTCTCCACTTATATTTCCATAATTGTAAAGGTTCTCTATTTCTGTTTGGTTTAAAGATCTATTAAATAACATAAAATTGTCCATTTCCCCTATAAAATCAGCGTTATTATCTCTTTTAATACCCAAAAACCAACCTATTCCGCTGTCGTAAGTTCCTGTCTGCGAAAGTGCTGTTGTAGAAATAGCTTCTCCGTCCAAACTATAAAAAGCATTATTTCCGCTTCTACCAATAGTAGCTAAGTGCCACGAGTCATCAGTATAATCTACTCCCCCATCGATATCTATTGCCTGAGAAGAAGCACCACTATCAAAGTCAAATAATAAATTATCACTATTGTCAAATCTTAAACTCATACCCAAACCATCACTCACTCGTCTATTACTAGCAACCCATTGAGTGTTTCCATCCAGTTTAAACCATAAAGCAACACTCCAATCAGTCGTGTAAGTTGTGTAGGTAAAGTTTAGTTTATCATTACTCCCCGCCCACTCAAAACAATTAGGAGAAGAATCACCGCTTATATTAAATGTAGGAAATTCATTCTTAGAAGTAACCCCGTTATTAGTTACAAATTGGTCAGCTCCCCATAAATCAGTGGTATCAGAGAAATTAAAATAATACACACCACCATCAGGTATTGCAGGAGGTGTTGCTCCACTTACATTTCCATAATTGAAAAGGTTCTCTATTTCTGTTGTGTTAAGTGTTTTATTAAATACTTGAACTTCATCCATCCAACCTTTAAATAATGTTATTGGAGGCGGTGTTCCTATTCCAACTCTACCACCTAGTATTGTATTAGAACTTGTTAAATCAGCAAGACTATCTCCTGTGTTCATATCTTCAATTAAAGATGAATTGTGATATATTCTAACGTGACCATCAGAATTAAATGTTAATACTAAATGTTCCCACACACCAGCACTTATAAAGTCTCCTGTATTATGTGTTGTTCCTGTGTTTCCAATATCATCATAATAACTTATTTCATTAGCAGCAGTTAAAGAAACACTAGCTCTGCTTGATGTTTGGCCGTCAGCACCAAAACCAATAATTCTTTGAACAGCCGATTGGTCTGTTTTAAACCAAATACTAAAACTAGTATTTTCAGTATAAGTAATAGTATCTATATCAATCCAGTCAGAACCATCAAAATAACTACTGTTAGGACTACCACTATTTGAAGTATTAAATGTAGGATAATCATTATCGCTACTTGTTCCTTGATTCGTAGCGTCATAACTATTCCATTGGTCACTCATATCACTAAATTGATAATAAGCCACATCATCAATAGCGCTAACAGTTCCAACTAATAAAAGCATTGTCAAAATTCCTATTAGTAATAATTTCTTCATATGACCCTCTCCTTTAACACCATTGTAGAAACCATGACCACCACGAAAATCAAACTCACGATCAAGTAATTATCAAGAACCCAATTAGTCACCGGGTAATCAACAACCTCGCTGGAAAACTCGCTATCACTAGTGAACTCATCCCAAGAATTACTAATCAAAGCCCCGGCCAAAGGAATCATAATCATCAACACGACAGCAACCACCATGAGTAAAGGATTGCTAGTGGACATCCAAGCAATACCAATACACAATATCAACAGCAAACCAAGAGCCATAGCCAACACACCATCCATAGTACCTGAGTATCGCTGCTCCAAATCATTCATCACGCCCTTGCTAGTATTACCCAACTCGTCCTCGGACTGGATCATGTCATTGATCTCTCCGAAAGCCTTACCAACGCTTAAGTTAACAAAAGCAAGCACTGCTATAAGTAAAAACACCAACAAACCAATCCCTATCCATCCTTGAGCTTTCCTATTCATATTAAAAACCATACCTGAAATTCTTTTCTTTCTTCTTAATCTCCTCTTCCTTCCCAAAAATCTGGCTGAAAGGACGAGGATCCCTAGCTAGGACTCTCGTGTAATCAGTAACCTTCATACCCTTATTAAAAGCTTCAATCTTCATCTTCTTGTGAAACTCAGGGTCACAAAACAACACTTTACCTTTAGGCGTTCTACCAGGAACTACTCGGTTCATTTAGGCACCACCCAACCAATGTATTGAAGCATGTACCACATGAAGTGCACGAATATGTAAAGAGCCGCCAATCTAGCGAACCATAAAGTTCCTTTGTAAAAAATAAACCCTGTATTGTCAGCGTTAGCAGAGCATTGATAGCTATGAACGTTAGTAGTGACGTTACCAGACACGGTAGAGTTAGCAACCAACCACTCGCAATTATTCTGGCTAGTATCAAGGGTTGCTTTACCAAGCATCACTACACCAGCGATGATAAAGAAAAACAATAATAGCTGAAGCAAGAAATGATTCTTACCATCAGCAGTACCGCTCTTCAAGTTAAACAAGATGTAAGCCATGATGAACAAAGCAACACCAATACCGATAATTACTCAGACGCTCA
>Ga0272440_1002927_pt1 | contig 13046 bp, 11 predicted proteins | sample SSMMMBAug17_FD_192440 | JGI IMG/M metagenome (GOLD analysis project Ga0272440, IMG submission 192440) | Marine sediment archaeal communities from Little Sippewissett salt marsh, Falmouth, MA, United States - SSM-MMB-Aug17 | ecosystem: Environmental > Aquatic > Marine > Wetlands > Sediment ...
ATGCTCGAAATTGATTAAGCATTCGTAACGATATATCGGCTTTTGAAATTTCAAGCATGGTTTCATGAATGCCGGCATCACCCTGCATCATTTTTTGAATGGCAATATTGGCATCTTTTTGACGTTGATCCGTGCGATAAATGGCATGTTTAACGAACTCACGAAAATCAACATTTTTTTGGTTTTGTAAAATTTTTGATTCAGGAAAAAGTGGAAACATTTGGTCGGTCTGAATAGAAATGTCATTCATAAGAACCTCTCATCTAAATATAGGTTTATTCTATTTACCAATTTCAAGGGCTTTTAAAGCCATTTCTTTCGCTGTTTTCATGACAGCCACATTGGCATCATAAGAGCGTTTCGCTATAACCAGATTGGCCATTTCAAGCATTGTATTGACATTGGGCATGGATACAAATCCCTGTTTGTCTGCATGTGGATGACCGGGATTGTACACTTTTCGAAAAGGGCTCATATCTTTATCAATATAATCAACATTGACCCCGTAAAACGTATCTTTATTTTTATCCCGTACCTGTCCATCAAGAACCGACTGAAAATCCTCAACGGCTTTTGTTCTCAAATGAAGTAATTGTCTACGATAAGGTTCGCCTGTTTCCGTGCGCGTTGTATTTGCATTGGCAAGGTTGGTAGAAATAATATTCATCTGAAGCCGGTTTACAGTCAATCCGGTTGTACTGATATTCATAGAATTGAACAAATTCATTTTCTATCTACCCCCCATTATGGCATTAATTTTTTTGAAATTCCGTGATAATGCCTCGGTTGCCATCCTGTGTTTCAAATTATTTTGCGCCAGTTTTGACATCTCAACATCAATATCTATATTACCATTGTCTCGCGTTGACATGATATAGGTGAGTTCCTCAGTTGCCCCGCCTAAATGACGTTCATGCGTTCGAGTCAGCATTGCACCAGTGCCTTCCATTGCATTTTGTAATGTTGTTTTAAAATCTATTTCTCGCCCAAGATAACCGGGTGTATCCATGTTGGCAATGTTACTACTGAGAAAAACCTGTTGGCGCTGAGCTATATCCAGTGAGTTGGCCAGATAAGAATATGTTTTTCCAAATAAGGGTTGTACTGGCATACGGCCTCCATATTTCGTGTTTATTTTGACAATTGAAATAAGGTATCATGTAATCATTTGAAAATCAAATATTTTCATGTTTATGAATTAATGCCCTTAATTATTAACGCGATTATATATTAATCTTACAAAAAAAAATTGTAAAATCTAAAATAAATAAACATATTAAACGTATATACAATTAAAAATAATATTTCAAGAAAAAAATTTCAACGATCATATATCATAATTTGCGTTGCGATACTCATTCAGTTTATTCCTTAATGTTCTGACGCTGATACCTAAAATATCTGCTGCATGTGTTCGGTTACCTCCGGTTTCATCCAATGTTCGAAAAATCATTTGCCGTTCCATTTCTTTAAGCGTACCGCTCATTAATTGATGCGGTAGATTTTTTTCAGTATGAACTTTATGTGGTTCACCAATAAAAAGATTTTGCGGTAAAATATGCGCACCATCACATAATAATATAGCCCGTTCAATAACATTTTCTAATTCTCGGACATTACCAGCCCAGTTCATATTTTTTAAAACATTCAGAGAATCTTCTGTAATTCCTTTGACATTGCGGTCATCAATGGCATTATATTTTTCAATAAAAAACTGAGCAAGTATTGGAATATCGGCCTTTCTCTCTCTTAATGGAATAATTTTTAATGGAATTACATTCAGTCGATAATATAAATCTGCACGAAATTTTTTTTCCTTAATGCATGTTTCAATATCTCTATTGGTTGTTGCAACCACACGGACATCAATAGGAATGGGATGATGTCCCCCAACTCTGTCAATTTCTGATTCTTGCAAAACACGTAATAATTTGGCCTGAAGATTCAAGTTCATTTCGCTGATTTCATCCAGCAATATTGTGCTCTCATTAGCTAGCTCGAATTTACCCAGTTTTCGAGAAATTGCGCCGGTAAATGCCCCTTTTTCATGTCCAAACAGTTCACTTTCAAGAAGCCCATCGGGAAGTGCAGCACAGTTAACTGCAATCATCGGTTTTTGACTGCGGAGACTGTTATTGTGTACGTAACGTGCAAACAACTCTTTTCCGGTGCCACTCTCACCCTGAAGTAACACAGGTGCTTTGCTGTTGGCAATTTTTCTGGCAAGGGCCAGTAAACGTTTCATATGATTATTTTCAGTCACAATAACATGTTTGGATGAAGTCTTGTTGTTGGATGACTGCTGTTCTATTTTTGTTGCTGCTAAAGCACGGGCCACAACTTTTTTAACAAGTTCCTCAGATAGCGGTTTGAGAACAATATCAAAGGCACCGGCTTTCATGGACACCACTGCACTTTCTGGTGTACAAGGCCCTGAAAAAATCAGTACCGGCATATCCGGATGACTTTGACGCGCTGCTAACAATATCTGATCGCCATCAATCTGCGTTGAATTATGTTCGGTGATTACGAGTTGATATTCATTTTGCTGTATATTTTCAATTGCTTTTGCCTCATCACTGACTATTTCAATATCAAAGCCTTGAGCGTCCAAAGTTTCAATAATAAAAAGCCGATCCTTATATTGGGTTTCTATCAATAATATACGGCATTTACTCATAAGCGTTTCATGATGTCTGTTGTTTTATTTGGGTAAAATTCTCAATTTTACGATTGACTTCGATTTCTTTCATCATCGCTTCAGCCATCTTGCTCCAGAATTGATCTTCTGCATTTTTGATTCGTGTCAGTATTTGTTCCGCTTTATCCCTGACCTGCAGATGACTGTAACATTCTGCCAGACGAAACTGAACAGGGATACTATTTTGATCTTTGGGAACCGACCGGAGTGCCTCTTCAAATGCAACAGCCGCAGCTTTTTTATTTCCGATCTGAAAATAGACTTCCCCCATTTCATAATATACATCAAATATTTGTTCAAGGGGCAGATCTTTATATTGAGAAAACAGATCAATATTATTTTTTAAAGTTTGAACGGCCTGACCCAATCGTTGTGTTTTTCGATAAGCACGACCGAGCCTTAAATAATCTTTGAGTCGATCAGGGTAATTGTGTTGTTGTTGAATGGCATTTTCAAAATGGCCAATTGCATTGCTATAATTTTTTTGACCATATGCAATATTTCCAAGTCTTGAATAAACAAAATTCAGGCGAGGATCCTGGGGAAATTTTTCAATAAATTTTTGAAAATGAATCACAGCAGCTTCAGTTTCTTTAAGATGAAAGGAAGACTCGCCCAATCCATAAAAGAGGTCTGCGGGTTGTTCCTTTTTGATAAATCGCTCTGATGCGCGGACATAAATTCGTTGCGCACGTCTGTATAGATCAAGGGCAAGAAATGAATTGCCAAGTTCAAGCATATATTGACCGGAAAAATCTTTGATAGAAAGATATCTGAGGTACATGTTAAAACCATTGACAATCTCATTATATTGTTTTTGATCGTGATATTTGTGTGTTAATAATTCCAGAGATGATCGAAGGGCAACCTGAGCATCAGCTTTTAATTTGGTTGATGGATAATTCTTGAGCAATCGAATTATTTTTTTTATAGACTCTTTATAATTGCCTTCCTTTTCCTTTTGAATTGCAACTTTGAGTAAAGCCAGTTGTGCAAGGGGATTTTTTTTGTGATTCTGGATAATATCATCATATACTTCAGCAGGTAATCGGTTAAATTTTACCTTATGAATGATTCGCTTTGCGTATCGTTCTTTTTCTGTCACTTTTGCATGTTCCACCAGTCGAATGGCACTAATCAATGCACCGTCAGTATCTGGATAAGCCGTATATACCTGATTATAAATATGTACCGCTTTGTCAATCAAGCCATCTTCCCAATATAAGTCTGCAATGCGAGTCATGACCAGATGATTAGATTCCATATCAGGAAAATAGTTGACTGCGCGTGTGAGTGTATCCCGTGCTTTACGAAATTGTCCCATTTCATAATAATTATAACCAACATATAAAAGAATGTCTGGATATTCATAAATTATGTCTGGATCTTTTTCTCGAATTTTATTTAAAATATTCATGGAAGCAGTGAAGGCTTTTTGTTGAAAAAGGGCTTTGGCCATTTCAACTCTTGCTTTGACAGCCTGCAAACTTGCGGGATGATTAGTAATAAGTCGATCAAAGATTTGAATGCTTTGTTCTGTTTTATTAATTAGTTCATATGAGATACCGTAACTGAGCAATACATCCGGACGAATATCGATTTTGCTGCGATCTGCCAGTTTATAATACAGAAGCGCGTCATAATATTTTCCAAGTTGAAAATATATATTGCCAATTTCCAGTTGGATATGTGGAATATAATATGATCCAGGGTTGGCCTCAATGGCTTCACGATAACTCAAAACGATTTTTTCAAAATCAACCGGAAGGGTGAGCCTTAGAAAATGATCCATACTTAATGCACGAATAAAATGGGCTCTCTCCACGTGAGGACTCTCAGGAAACTCTTTAATAATACGCGTTGCAATACTATTAACTTCATCCCATTTGCGTATACGGAATCGTGAGATAGTGCCTTGAAGCAGTTGCGTATCTTCTGTATCTTTCAGGGCCTCTTTATCAGGATTTAATAATTTATAAACAAAGCCTTTTTTTTTGGCAATCAATTCCCTGACCTTTTGTCGCCAGGGTTTCATTTTGTCCATAAGGGTAACACGTTTGGCTGGTTTTTGTTTGTTTTCTTCATCCGCAAACAATAATGGATGATTGGCCATTACAATAATGATGATTAGTGCTATTACCAGAATTTGTCGTTTCATTGTATTCGCCTTTGAACATCTTGTTCATTTAGGTTTGGACATAATATGTATGCGTTGCAAGATATTTAAATTTAAACAGTATTTATGTTGCTTTTCATTTAATAAGACAATATAATCTATTAAAAAGAAACTGGCAACCAAAAAATTTAAACAAAAGTTAAATTAAATATTTGTAATGAAAACGTACCAGATTGATTGTCATAAATGCAAACACTATTATGTTACGTGGAACCGTGAATTTCCACATGGCTGTCGTGCAATGGGATTTAAAGGGCGCTTTATGCCATCTATTTCTGTACGTCGTGTATCTGGTATGGCCTGTCTAATGTATGATGAAAAGAAAAAGAAACGTTTTTGAACCTAATGCCAGACATGAAAATCCATCATCAATATTGGGCATATACCCAAATTTTTTTCTAAAAAACGCTTGATAAACATTTTTGAAGATATTTAAGCGATACATTATATTTGAAGGATTGAACGTCATGTTTTTAATGAGGTGATCGGGGGCACATCTTGATTATTATATTTCATTTGGCTTGACAACCAAATGAAATGTAATAATCAAGATGTGCCCCAGATCCCGATTCTTTACATCTTCGACAAAATTGTCGAAATATTCATAAATTGTCGAAAACACTCCCATACGTAAATCCCTAACTTACTGCAATGTAACAAGATACACTTTGGCACACCTTTTGATATTATTGTTTCATACAATTAATACACAATGAAATAAACATTGATTAAGGAATGCTCTGAAAATAAGTTCCCCATTTGAAAAAATGTTTATCGGGGTTTTTATTCTGTAGAGACGTAGCATGCAACGTCTCTACGTGCCAAACTATTATACGTTAATGATAATGGGAAACTTATTTTCAGAGAATCCCTAAGGAATGCTCTGAAAATAAGTTCCCCATTCGGTTAAGTCAGACAAGTCGGACAGGTCAGACCAGTCTGACTTGTCTGACCTGTCCGATTTTTGAAAATGGGGAAGTTATTTTTCGAGCATTCCTACTAAGTATTTCCTTGTATGAAATTCACTTCCCCTAAACTTTACATACGCCCTAGTCAAACATTCTTTATCGAACATTTATTCATGAACACTCAAAAAATAACGACGACGATAAAAGATTTTCATTAAAGGGGAAAGGGGCAAATTTTCCTGACTTGTGCATACGCCTTGAAAAATATTAAACAATGGCATATTATTTGCTGTATTTTTACCTGTTTGAATTTATTTCAAAATAACAGATTTTAATCCATATTAAAACACCTTAGTTCGTTCGTATTGTAATGTCAAACCATAATAAAATGCAGCGGACAAACCTGCACTGGAAAGATGGATTCCTCCAAAGCCAATATTTAGGCAGAATAATATCAGGAGATCATTATGAATAAAAATACCTTTCAACTCATATATCAATTATTGATTATTTTTACTGTACTCAATTTCGCAGCTTGCAGCGATATTGAGTATGAAGCCCAAAAAATCAATCTTGTACGTGAGGGGCAGTTTATATCTGGTTACAACTTTGAAACCAACCAAAAGCAAACTGTCAATGGATTACGCTATGAAACTGAAACCCAGTCAGGTATTACAGAATCAGGTGGTAAATTTAAATACATTGATCAGGAATACATTACATTTTATTTGGGCAATGTAAAATTGGGTGATAAGGTTAGATCTGAAAAATATATGTCTCCTGTGAATCTTGTTCCCAATGCAATCAGTGTTGAAAATGAAAGGGTTACCAATATTACACGATTATTACTTTCTGTTGGGACCTTATCGGGCAATACAATTATAATTCCAAGCTCAGTGATCAATATTATTGAGGCTGAAACAAAAGTTGAAGATAGTGATGACAACACCACCGAATACGTAATTAATTTTGATGATCAAAGCACAGATGAAAAAAAATCATTTTCAGAATATGCAGATACTATTATCCAATCACTCAATAAAAGTTCAGGAAATGACCAATATACCCTGGTGGATGCCAATGACGCTCAGGGGAGTCTTCAACAAGGTCTGATACAGGCCGAACAGGAATCTCAAGAGGATGAAAACGAACAAGATGATGATAACACTGACCCTGGATCGTATACCATTACAACACACTTTGTAAACTATCCATTGACTGCATATTTTGATCGACCGGAAGAGATCTTTATCAATGGAGAACGGGTCATTCCCGATCCCAATGGCGGCATTCGAGTAAATAAAACCTTACAGACCAATCAAGCAAATATGTTTACAATTACAGCCACACGTTATCACGTGCAAATTGGAGAAAAAAAGTTTTACATCAACCATACCCCCATTGAATATGCACCTGAACATCAATTATTATATAGTTACTCACTGGATGCTGCTATCGCCGAAACCATTGTGATTGACCTGGAGGCGACCAAATCAAATGGTAAGAATGGCATTATTGCTGGTTATATTCCCAATGTCAACATTGTTGGATGTTCTAACGATAATCGCTTTTTAATTGATGATAGGGGGCAGGTTTATTACTCCAGTACTCATCAGGCAATAGGTGAACCTTTACCATTTTCACAGACCAATAATAATCGTTTTTATCCTTTGTTTTCTCCTGATGACCATTATTGTTATGCAGGAACAGTCAAGATTGATTTTGAAGTTTGGAAAGCGATCTATGTGGACCATGAGATTGTTGATGGCAAATGGGTATATGAATATTTTCCTGTTTATGTGGATAGTCGATACGCAACAATTACAAATGATGAACGTTATTTGTTTCAAACCAATAAACCCTTGCAAAGAATAGCAGATCCTGTAAACGGGTCAAAATTTATGTATGAAATATCTGTCAAAATTGATTTGTTTACAGATCGAAAAATTGAAACAATATATGTTCCAGAAGAAGAGCTGGTCGCAAGAGACTCTCTTGGTGACATGATTGTTTCACCCACTGGAGATCGTGGTTTTTTAACGACCTTTACAAACAATTATGCTTCACTTGATATAATTGATCTTGTCAATAAAACTGTCATCAAAGGCATTCAAGGTTTATCAGATTATCCGGGCAATACAATTTTTATTGAGAATAATGCACAAATTCTATTTGCCTGTGCGGGTAATTCCTGGTATGGCGGTGGGAATGTTTATATCGTTACCACTGATGGAGATTTGATCACGCAAATGAATCAATTTAATGTCGCTATTTTACAATATGGTCATGCAGATTGTGGCTTATATGGAAGATCATGTGGTCAATATGGAGCATATTCAGTCGCTCAAGACAAAACCGGATTGATCTATATTACCTCAAGATATATCAGGGAGTTGGGAAATCAAAAAGAAATAAAAAATTGTTCACCAGGACGGCGGGGAATTGATCAGCTTGAAATAGCAGGCGATGGCGACTTTACATATGTTCAAACATTCTTTTTAAATGCATCAGATCAGAAAACCATACATTTTATTAAAGGAAATTAAATAAACCCAAATTGTTAATTTGATTATCGGATTTGAATGCTAAAAAATTATAAGTTTTAATTAAAGGAGTTCAACATGGAAAGCTCTCTTGAATGGTTTTTTCTGGGAACAGCAATTTTGGGAGCATCATTTTTTATTATTCGTCTGATACTTCAATTATCAGGTCTGATACATTTCGATATTCATACAGATCATGATTTAATCCATACCTCCCATGATTCTTCAGACAGTTATGACAGTTTCAAATTTTTTACCATTCAAAATCTGACGGCTTTTTTTATGATGTTTGGTCTTGTTGGGCTTGGGTTAATACGCAGTCATGTCAATATTGTAATAACAATTATATGTGCCTGTTTTGCTGGTGGGTTCACAGTATATTTGCTTATTCGAATTCTTTCATCAGTCGCTCATCTTGAATCCAGTGGATCACTGGATATGATGAATGCCATTGGTCAAGAAGGTGTTGTTTATTTGACAATTCCTCATGATGGCAGTGGACAAATCCAAATACCTATCCAGGGGCGTATGCAAATTTTTGAAGCCATTTGCGAACATGGTCAACGTATTGAAACAGGTGAGCGTGTGATTGTTATTCGCGTAATTGATGGCTACACTCTGTCTGTTGAAAAAAAATAGATTAATAATAAAGGAGAAAAAATTATGTCATCCATATCAATTTTTGCAATCACCATTTGTGCTTTTGCTTTACTGATTATTTCCACCCTTATTTTTCTGGCATCGCGATATAAAAGATGCCCTTCAGATAAAATTTTGGTTGTGTATGGTAAGGTGGGTAAAGGTCAACATGCAAATTGTATTCATGGGGGGGGTGCATTTATATGGCCATTGATACAGGATTATACTTACCTGAGCCTTACTCCGATGACCATTCCAATTTCACTTCAAAATGCATTGAGTATGCAAAACATTCGAATTAATGTACCCAGTACGTTTACTGTTGGTATTAATACCCAACCCAATATCATGAGTAATGCGGCTGAACGTTTATTGGGCCTTGAAGCCAAACAGATTGAAAGCATGTGCAAAGAAATTATTTTTGGTCAACTTCGTTTGACAGTCGCCAGCCTGACAATTGAGCAAATTAACCAGGATCGTGAGAGTTTTTTGGAAGCCATTCGCAAAAATGTTGAACCCGAACTGAATAAAATTGGTTTATACTTAATTAATGTAAATATTACTGATATCACAGATAGTTCAGACTATATTGAAAGTATTGGCAAGAAAGCAGCTGCAGAGGCTGTGAATAAGGCAAAAATTGAAGTTGCCAAACAGGATAAACTGGGTGCAATTGGCGAATCTGGGGCTGTCAAGGAAAAAAATATTGTTGTGGCACGAAATGATGCTGAAGCTGCCAAAGGTCAAAAAGAAGCGGATTCAGACAGGCGGATCTACATTAAACAAAAAGAAGCTGAAGCTGTTGCTGGTGAAAATAAATCATTGGCAGATATTGCACAATCAACATCTGAATTGGATGTCCAAAAAGCAGATGCCTTACAAAAAAGTGAAGTTGCCAAACATAATGCAGATGTTATCATTCAAAAGGCGCAGTATCTGGCTGAAAAGGAACGATTAAATGCAAAAATTCTTGTGCAGCAAGAGATTGAGAAGCAAAAAATCGAATTGGCGGCTGATGCTGAAGCCGAAAAAAAGCGTCGTGAAGCTGCTGGTGAAGCAGATGCAATCCTGTCCAGGTATAATGCAGATGCCAAAGGCCTTCAAATGGTACTTGAAAGTAAAGCCGCCGGGTATAAACTATTGATCGAAAGCTGCGGTGGTGACGCCAGAGCGGCATCAAACTTTCTCCTTATTGAAAAATTGCAGGAAATTGTTCAGGTTCAGGTTGAAGCGATCAAACAACTTAAAATTGACAAAATTACAGTGTGGGATTCCGGTGCTGATCAACAAGGCAATACGACTACGTCCAATTTTATCTCTGGTTTGATCAAAAGCCTTCCACCATTACAGGATCTTACCCAAATGGCAGGGCTGGAACTTCCAGAATTTTTGGGCGGTATTGTTGAAAATGATAATGATCTGGATGATGATAAAAAAGAAAATATGGAAAAACAGATTCGATCAGTAATTCAATCTATGAGAAAGAAAAAAAAGACCGCTTAGTGAATTTGAAAAAGTCTTGTTGTTGCTAAAAATTAAAGTAATCTTTGTTAACAATATGTTCTTCCCAGTCAATCTCAGGGAGAAAATTTTCCGAGATTACTTTATCTCGAATATCAATACCTGCTTTACGCAGGCTATCCGAATCCTCTGACAATAAGGGATGCCAATGGGGTAGAGATTTATTCTCATAGCGTAGCCGATAGGCGCAAGATTTAGGAAGCCAGCTTAGATTTTCTTTGATATTGTTTGGTGTCAAAACTTTACAAAGGGTTTGATTCTTGTCGCGCTTGTAATAACATTGGCAGGTAACAGATGTTATCTCCAGATACTTGCAGGCCACATCTGTTAAAAAGACTTCACCTTCCTGATTTTGAATTTTATGAATACAACATAGACCGCATCGGTCGCATAATTGTTCCCATTGCTTTTCAGTAAGCTCAGTCAATGGTTTGGTGATCCAGGTGGCAAAAAAACGTTTCATAAAACTAATATGCTTGTTTATATTATATCTTGCAAATCTCATACAAGATTGCTATCAATAATTTATGTATTGATTGAAAATTCTCAAGGAGAGAATTTTATTGGCATCCTTCATAATTGTTGAAAAGTAGTTTACACTTTTAAAATTATGATTGTTTTTCCGATTGTAGAGACGCACGGCAGTGCGTCTCCGGACAAAGAAAGGTCGATCAATTCTTTGAAAATTAAGAACAAAAAAATGTTAAACCTTTCTTCGCTTGGAGACGCACTGCCGTGCGTCTCTACGTACGACAAATTGAACTTAAAAAAGTGTTAACTGGAATATGAAGGATGCAATTTTATTCAAAAAAAAAGGCTTCAGGACAATTCACAATGAATTCAACAAAACATATTAACAAAAACGTGTATTACAGTCTTCAGAATGCGTTGGTTCATTCCGTGATTGCTGGCGGGACAGCAGCCATGAGGTATTACCGAAAGCCTTTAAACACCATCCTCGAACAAGAAACAGAAATTGATTCAAAGAATCCCTCTACAATAGCTGATCTACATGCGACCTTAGCAATTATTTTTGCGTTGCATAATTATCTTAAACCCATAATAAATAGGCTGTCTTGTTATGACTATTCTTGTCTGGCTGAAGAAACACAGAATTTAAGTTGGTTTCAAAAAAAATTGCCTGTGACAGTATATCAAAAAATTAAATCAGCACCAGATTTTTTTGCACAAACAGAAGATATACGGATTATAATAGATGGAATTGATGGAACAGGCAACTTTGTACGTGGTATTCCTATGTTTTGTTCGGCTGCGGCAATTATTATTGATAATCAGCCACGTATCAGTGCTCTGTATGATCCTGTACAACATTTAGTTTATTCGGCATTGCTTCCTGGACCTGATAATGATATATGCCTTGATGCTGAGGCATGGGAGTGGCATATTTCAACTAATCATCGGGTTGATTTGACACACATAAATCAAAAAAATGAAAAAAAAACACTTTCTCAGGAAACCATTGCTGTTCATTTTACCCGAAGTGAACCTGATAAGCTGCGTGAAATCATTCAATCAGGCAGTTCACCTTCGATATTGGAAAAATTATCACGTGAATCTGCGGGTATATACGCCTTAAATTCTGGTTTCACAGCAATGTGCTATATTGCTCAAGACGCACTGGGTGCATATATCAACAATACAACTCATCTGTGGGACATTGCAGCCGGTGAAGTCCTGGTTCGAGCATGTGGCGGAAAAGTGACGGATTTTCATAAAAATCCAATAGAATACAATTCGCCTTCACGCGTGCCGGTTATTGCGGCCAAAAAAGATATTTATGATGACCTGATGTTTCTTTTAGGGACATAAACAAACATAATAGATAAACACTATATTACGCAATATTATAAAACAACAACATATTTAAACAGGAATAAACCTATGAAAACGATTGAACCAAAAGAAGAATTAGCCAAAGAGTTGTCGCCATCAGAATATGCTGCAAAATCATTGTTTGATTTTGCCATTGATAGAGAAGATGTAAAATGGTTGCTGGCAAAGCCTCCTGAAGAACATAAGCTGTCAAAAGATACAATGGAATACGAACTTCAAATACTAAAAATAATCAGTACAGGATGGAGTATTTCTTTTTATCTGGCAGAACACCCACTTAAATTGCAGGTTGCAGAACATTTTTGGGGACATGTCCATTCTTTTTCAGATACCATAACTTCAACAACTGAGTTGACCATTGGAAAAAAAGTGGACTATTTTAATGTTTTGAAAGAGAGACTCGACATGTATCTGAACTCTTTGACAGGACTGACAGATGAAACAGACCCTTTAAGTATCATGGGCCCTGAATTTGCAAAATCTTGCGGTGATAAAGATGATGTTTTTGCCATGTTGACAGGCTCAAAAATGTTTGCAGCCACCCTGAAACGTGTTAAGGATTTTTTAGAGACCATTGATGAACTGGATCAAAACAATGGAATCAATCAAGGAAATGATGCAGAACAAAATTGATTTCAGGATCGAAAATATCTCCGATGGCCAAAAGATATACCTTAGTGGTTCTCTGAATGTAAAATCATCGG
>Ga0272440_1002928_pt1 | contig 13043 bp, 9 predicted proteins | sample SSMMMBAug17_FD_192440 | JGI IMG/M metagenome (GOLD analysis project Ga0272440, IMG submission 192440) | Marine sediment archaeal communities from Little Sippewissett salt marsh, Falmouth, MA, United States - SSM-MMB-Aug17 | ecosystem: Environmental > Aquatic > Marine > Wetlands > Sediment ...
AATTTTCAGAATTAAGAATAGAGATATATCAGCTCTAATATTTTCTGAATTCAGTAAATTTTATTAATTCTGAAAATTCTGATTCTAAAAAAAGACATGAAGTCATTTTTAATTTTTCCCCTAACTTGTACATACGCCCCTTTTTAAATAATTTAATGCTGTGCATATTCTTTTCTTATTGCTCATAATTTTTTTTTCATATTTTTCATTTTATATGTAAGAAACTTGAAAACTTTTTGTCTATATAGCCATTTTTATAGCGCGTGACGTGATAAAAATGAGGTCTCATTGAAAAATTATTACAATTGTAATGAAACAACGCAATCCTGTTCGAAAAATTTTGAAAATGAACTTAACCTCAGGCAAATAAAAGAATATCAAAATTTATAGGCCGATTTGTAAACATTCTCAATTGACATTAATCAAAGAATATAATACCTGTTAGATACAGTGAAAAATGTCATTTAAATAATCAAAAAAATAGGAGAACAATTATGGCAATCACAACAGTCAAATATCCATATACCTTTGACTCAGAAGCAGTGTTCGGTGTATTTACCCGAAAAGATTTCATTGAACCAAAGTATGCCTATGTCGGTGCAACAAATTTTGAATTCATCGAATATGGGGAAAAAGATGGTACGTTTATCATTCATACAACCCGCGATATATCTGCTGAAATTCCAGGGTTTGCAAAAAAGTTTATCAGTCCCACAACAACGATTATTCAAAAAGAGGTATGGACCTTATCTGATGAACCCACCAAAAAAGGTGTGGTCGAGGTAAAAGCCAAAGGACTGCCAATGCAAATGGCCGGTGATATTATTTTGCAACCCACCAATGAAGGCAGTGAGAATATATTGACTTATGAAATAAAAGTCAATATCCCATTAATTGGTGGAAAACTTGCCAGCTTTTTAGATGCTGAAGGACGAAAAACAGCCGACAAAGAGTACGAATTTGCTGTCAATTTTTTGAATCAATTATCATAAAAAAGTCAGATGGAGAATTAAATGTTAGAGCATGTATTCAATATATCATCAAATCAAACAACAGTTCGAACAGAAATACTTGCAGGGATCACATCTTTTTTAGCAACCATGTATATCATTGTTGTAAATCCAGGTATAATATCAGAAACAGGTATGCCTTTTAATGGAATTTTGACAGCAACTGTTCTTATCAGTGCTTTTAGTAGCATCTCCATGGGCATATATGCAAACAATCCCATTGTTCTTGCACCAGGGATGGGATTGAATGCTTTTTTTACTTATTCAGTGGTTATTGGCATGAAAGTCCCCTGGCCAGTAGCTTTAGGGGCTGTGTTTTGGTCGGGGATCATTTTTTTACTTTTATCTGTATTTAATATCCGAACATTGATAGTAAGAGCGATTCCCAAGCAACTTCGTTTTGCCATTGCAGGGGGCATTGGCTTATTTATCACGTTAATCGGTTTTTCCAAAGCAGGTTTTGTGATTGCAAATCCAGCGACAATCATAGGCCCTGGACCCTTGAATGCAATTACCTTGACTTTCGTTTTTGGGCTTACAATCACTAGTATTTTGCTTGTTTTTCGTATTCGCGGTGCCTTAATAATTGGTATCGTAGTGACGACATTCGCATCAATTCCCATTGGACGTATGTGGGGCCATTCCTCCAATGCCCTGGTCACCTGGAAAGGATTGTTTGCATTACCTGATCTGAGTTTGATATTTAGTCTGGACCTTTTGGGTTCATTAAAATTGGCGATGATTCCTGTGATTTTTTCCTTTCTGTTTACAGATATGTTTGACAGTTTATCCACTCTTGTCGGCGTAGCAGAGGCAGGAAATATTAAAGACCGAAATGGAGAACCTAAAAACATTAAAGAATCACTGGTTGTTGATAGCCTGGCAACAGCATTTTCAGGCCTTTTGGGCACAAGCTCTGGAACCTGCTATATTGAATCGGCGACAGGAATTGAACAGGGAGGACGGACTGGTCTGACTGCAGTAGTGTGTGGCTTACTATTTATACCATTCATTTTTATGTCACCATTATTGTCAATGGTGCCTGCGATTGCAACATCCCCAGCTCTGGTTCTGGTGGGCGTTTTTATGATGAAACCAGTTGCTGATATTACCTGGAATGAACTAGACAATTCAATCCCCGCCTTTTTAGCCCTGATTCTAATCCCTTTAACATACTCTATTACACAGGGGATTATTTGGGGATTCTTAAGCTGGACTGTTATTAAGCTGGTTACTGGTAAAAAGCAAGATGTTACACTGACCCTGTTAGCGATTGATTTTTTTGCGATATTGGCTCTGGTGATTTAGTCAACATTTTTTTGAACAAATCGTATAGTTGTCTGATATTTTTTTTAACCGGACAAGCCACAAGAATCAGGAGAAAAATGAAATGATTAAAAAGATTCCATTTGATTTAAAAACAATCAAAGAAATCATTCAAACATATCCCACACCTTTTCATATTTATAATGAAAGCGGCTTTAAATCAGTTGCCAAAAGTTTAAATAAAGCCTTTTCATGGAATCAGGGATTCAAAGAATACTTTGCTGTAAAAGCAACCCCGACACCACAAATTATAAGCAGTCTGTCAGAAGAAGGATTTGGAACAGATTGCAGCTCCATGGCTGAGCTTTTGCTCTCCGAGCGTTTGGGAATCGTTGGTGATAATATCATGTTTTCATCAAATGATACACCCGCTGATGAGTTTGTTAAAGCAAAAGAATTGGGAGCAATTATTAACCTTGATGATATTAAACACATTGATTTTATAGATAAATATGCTGGTGGTATTCCCCAACTCATTTGTTTTCGTTATAACCCCGGTCCATTAAGAAAAGGTAATGTGATTATTGGTAATCCTGAAGAAGCCAAGTATGGATTTACGAAAGATCAGTTATTCGAGGGATATGCAATGCTCAAAAATCAAGGTATCAATCGATTTGGGCTTCATACAATGGTCGCTTCCAATGAGCTGGACATTCAATTCTTTGTGGATACTGCAATCATGCTCTTTGAACTAGCTGTTGAGCTTTACAAACAACTCAATATAAAACTTGAGTTTGTTAACATGGGGGGTGGAATCGGTATACCTTATTTACCAGAACAAAAGCCTGTTGATCTTTTGATGTTAGGAAAAAAAGTTCAAAAAGAATATGATCAATATATTGTGAAAAATGATCTGGATCCTTTGAAAATTTTCCTTGAATGTGGTCGCATGATTACTGGACCACATGGTTATTTAGTATCCCAGGTTTTGCATATTAAAGAAACATACAAAACATACGTTGGTCTTGATGCCTGCATGGCCAACCTGATGCGTCCTGCCATTTACAATGCCTATCATCATATTACAGTTCTGGGAAAAGAAGATGCGCCATTGGTGAATAAAGTGGATGTCACTGGTTCCTTATGTGAAAATAATGACAAATTTGCCATTGACCGAGATTTCCCAGCAGTTGAACCTGGTGATATTGTTGTCATTCATGACGCTGGAGCGCATGGTTATGCGATGGGATTTAATTACAATGGTAAACTCAGGTCTGCGGAACTTTTGTTTAAAATGGATGGTTCTGTTGAACTGGTTCGACGTGCTGAGACGATTGAAGATTATTTTGCAACCATGATCTTTTAATTTCTGACAGGTTGGACAGACTTGACCTGGTGTATATCCCATTGATGGATGAAAGTCGCCTGCTTAATTGACTATTTCCCAATGAATTCGGCATCACCATCTGGTTGATACCATTTTGATCTGTTCAACTTGTCTGGTTCATACATTAAACGTGCGTAATTATCAAAAAAAACCGACACAATTAATCGATATTATTCAGGATATGAGCCCTCTTACAGTTGCTTTTTCAGGTGGACTGGACAGCAGCTATTTATTGGCAATGGCGGTGGAATCCATTGGTAAAAAGAATGTGATAGCAGTCACTGCGCAGGCCCCTTTTTTTTCGCCATTTGAAACCCAACATATTCAGACCATTATTCAAAAAACAGGTGTTAAGCACATTGTATTTGATCATCAGGCAATGGCCCAGGAAGCATTTATAAACAATTCGCCAGACAGATGTTATTATTGCAAAAAAATGATTTTTACTTCCATTCGATCTATCGCTGATACTTTCAAGACTCAATATATCGCACATGGAGCAAACACTGACGACTTAAAAGAGTATCGTCCTGGTACACTTGCCGCGCATGAATTTGATATTAAATCACCATTAATTGATGCAAAATTATCAAAAGCGGAAATTGCCAGTTATGCAAAAGCAATGGGTCTTGTTAACTGGAATCAACCTGCAATGTCTTGCCTCGCAACTCGCATACCTTATCATTCAATCATTACTATGGAAAAATTAACAATGGTTCATAAGGCTGAGTATGTATTATTTAATATGGGATTTCCAGGCGCACGTGTTCGGTATCTCAACCGGGTTGCAAAGATTGAGGTCTGTAAACATCAATTGCCTGATTTGTTGAAAGGTAAGTATGTAGATGATCTGGCTGATCAATTAAAAGAGATTGGTTTTATAGATATCATTGTTGACTTGGTAGGAAGATAATTTTTTCAGTCTTTTAACATTGCTTCATTCAGGCAGTCTTTGCAACAATCACCAGTCGTACTATTGACACCCCCATGATGCTGATGGATCTGGATATCGCAAAAAGAATAGTGATAAGTAAGCATCATATAAATTTTCGGTTATCTTGTAAATATATTGTTATGAAAAGGCTTTTTGAAAAAATTAAAAGGGTTCCCCGGACATAATACCCACAGGTAACTGATATCGTTACAGGTAACGCTAGTAGTTACCATGTAACGATACGACATAACACTACAGAATAGCACATCTTTTTTTAGAATTATTTGCTTTTTTGGGAAAACTTTGGTTTCATGCACAAAAAACAATAGCTGTATATTTTAAATAAATTCAAAAAGTTAAATGATGAAGTGGTATGGCATAGTTATTGATTATAGTATATTATTATGTTTATAATTTTAGCAAACAAAATAGATTTCAACAAATAAAATATCCAAAGGAGGAAAAACATGGGGTATTGTATCAATCATCCAGACAGACAAACTCAATATTTGTGCATGAAAGACAATATTTATTTTTGTGAAGAATGTTTAAAATGTCGTAATCCAGAAATATATTGTAAATTCAGGCAATCCTGTCCCATATGGTTTATTGTCAAGAAAGGTTTTAAATCCTGGAGTGGAGATGATGATAAATCTATACCAGCAGAACATACAATTACATTTCAGCCGGATAGCAAAACAGTCAAGGTCAAAGATGGCGAAACCCTTTTGGATGCAGCACAACGTGCAGAAATCCCATTAAATGCATCATGCAATGGCAAGGGCGCCTGCGGTAAATGTAAACTGATTGTGGATTCTGGAAAAACAAAATCAGAACCAACCGCATTATTGACTCCAGCTGAAAAAGAAAAAAAATATGTATTGGCGTGTAAAACCACTGTGCATGGGGATGTTTCAGTGCGTATTCCTGAAGAAACCATTGAGCGTAATCTCAAAGTTGCAGGCATGGGGGATGAAGCAACAAAGCGATTGAAAGGATTGGTTGATAATATTTCTGCCATGTCCATTGATATTGACCTTCAATTGACAGCACCAAGTCTTGAAGATACTGTAAGTGATCTGGATCGTCTGTATCGCGGGCTTTCAAAAACAAAACAGCTTGATACTGAACATCTAAATATTAGTCTGAAAGTTATGCAAGAATTGGCAGAGGTCATGCGAAATGAAGATTGGTCGATTCATGCATCAATTATTCGAAAACGTTGCGGAAATGAAGTTGTGGCCATTCATTCAGGTACTGCAAAGGAAGCATCTCTGGGTATTGCTGTTGATCTGGGGACAACATCCATTGTCGTGTATCTTGTGAATATGGCTGATGGTGCTATTTTGGGCGCAACTTCAGGCCACAATCGTCAGGCAGCTTGTGGTGATGATGTCATCAATCGTGTGGTATGTGCGGAAAAAAATGGAGTGAAAAAACTCAGCACAATGGTTTTGGCAACAATTAATGGATTGATCAATGAATTGCTTCACAGTGCAAATGTCAAACGAGATCAGATTAAAAATGCCACGATTTCCGGTAACACCATCATGAGTCATCTTCTGCTGAAAATTGAACCCCGATATATCAGAAGAGAACCTTATATTCCATCAGTTTCAGATTTTCCGATCATGCAGGCCAAAGATGTTGGATTGAAAATTAATCCTCAGGGCGCTGTGTTTGTATTACCCGGTCCAGCCAGTTATGTTGGTGGCGATATCGTTGCTGGAGTTTTATATACAGGTTTGCATAAAAAAGAGCATATGACTCTTTTTATTGATGTCGGCACCAATGGTGAAATTGTGTTGGGCAACCAGGATTTTCTCATGACAGCATCTTGTTCAGCCGGCCCTGCTTTTGAGGGAGGTGGTGTCCGATGGGGCATGCGTGCTGAAGAAGGCGCTATTGAAAAAGTGGTGATTTCAAAAGATACACTGGAACCCGATTATGGTGTTGTGGGCGATGTTAAACCCCGAGGCATTTGTGGATCGGGCATGATTGATCTGATTTCTGAAATGATGATGTGTGGCATTATTAATCAAAGTGGAAAATTTCAACTGGATGAAAACCATCCCCGCATACTGCGTGATGAATACGACCTTGGCTATATTATCGCCTATGCCAATGAAACAGATGTTGAAAAAGATATTGTATTTACAGAAACCGATATTGATAATCTTATCCGATCGAAAGGTGCAATCTATGCCGGTTTTCTGGTATTGCTCGAGGAAGCTGATATGGATTTTTCCATGATCAATGAAATCATTTTAACAGGTGGTTTTGGTCAGTATTTGAATATTGAAAAAGCCATCAATATCGGCATGCTTCCAGAGCTGGATCATAGTAAGTTTCATTACATGGGAAACAGCTCCATCGCCGGTGCTTATATGTGCCTGCTTTCAGACAAATATCGACTTAAAGCACGTGAAATCAGTAACAATATGACATACATTGATTTTTCAAGCAACAATCACTACATGGATGAATTTACGTCAGCATTGTTTTTACCCCATACAAATATCAATTCTTTCCCTACTGTCATGCAAAAGATAAAGGAGGGAAAATGAACGTATCCAGAAGAAATTTTTTTGGTATCATGGCAGGAACCGGAAGTCTGCTGATGGGCTCAAAAAAAGCCAGTGCATGGGAAACCAAAGCCCCAAAGAACCCATATGGCTGCCTGGTGGATTTAACCCGATGCGTGGGATGTCGAAAATGTGAAGAAGCCTGCAATAATGCCAATCATTTGCCACCACCACATGTTTCTTTTGATGATAAAGCTGTATTGGATATCAAACGTCGGCCTGATGCTGAAAAGTATACTGTGGTCAATCGTTATTATAGTGGCCGAAAGGATGCGCTTGGCGATTTGATACCCACATTTGTTAAAATTCAATGTATGCATTGCCAGGATCCATCCTGCGTGTCAGCATGTATTGTTGGTGCACTGACCAAAAAAGACAATGGCGCTGTTCATTATGATGTCAGCAAATGTATCGGGTGTCGCTATTGCATGGTGGCCTGTCCTTTTGAAATTCCGGCTTATGAATATCAAAATCCCATTACTCCCCATGTACGTAAATGCACATTTTGCTTTGAACGTATTCGAGAAAAGGGGGGGAAACCAGCCTGTGCATCGGTTTGCCCTTTTGAGGCAATCACCTTTGGGCCGAGAAACACCTTGCTTGACATTGCCAAAAAACGCATTGCCAATGATCCGGCAAACTATATTAATGAAATTTATGGCAAGGAAGAAGTGGGGGGCACATCCTGGATGTATATCTCAAAAGATCCATTTGAAAAGCTGGGATTTCAAACACTGCCCAAAACACCGCCACCCAAACTCACTGAAACAATTCAGCATTCATTGTTCAGTTATTTGTGGTCTCCCATTGCTTTGTTTGGCGTTTTAAGTGGTCTGATGTGGTTCAATAATAAGGAAAATCACGAAGGAGGCAGCCATGAATCATAAACCCTATCCTTTGCAAAAACCATTTTTTACGCCAGGTGTATACGTGCTTATGGTCTTGATGCTTGCCGGCGGTGTGACGATACTGGCACGATTCATCGGTGGAATTGGCTATGTTTCTAATCTGAGCAATGCCTATCCCTGGGGGCTCTGGATTGGTATTGATGTTGCTTCTGGTGTGGCTCTTGCAGCAGGTGGTTTTACAACAGCAGCACTGGCACATATTTTGGGTAAGCATCATTACGAACCTGTCATTCGTCCGGCATTACTGACAGCCGCTTTGGGATATACGTTTGTTGTTCTGGGACTTCTTGTGGATATTGGCCGCAGCTGGGCAATCTGGAAACCCATGTTTTTCTGGAATACCAATTCGGTGTTGTTTGAGGTGGCCATGTGTGTCATGTGTTATCTCAATGTGCTGTATATTGAGTTCTTGCCAATTATTACAGAACAATTCAAAAGTCGATGGCAGATTCTGGGCATAATAGAAGAAAATCTCAATAAAATTATGTGGATTTTTGTAATTGCAGGTGTTGTTCTGTCTTGTATGCATCAATCCAGTCTGGGGTCATTGATGCTCATTGCTCCAACGAAATTGCATCCATTGTGGTATACACCAATTCTGCCATTGTTATTTTTGTTATCTGCTATTGCTGTGGGGTATCCCATGGTTATTTTTGAAACCACATTGATAACGTGCAGCATGAAACTGGAAGATGAAATGTACGTTTTATCGCCTTTATCAAAATTCTCCATTTATTTATTGGGCTTGTATATGGTTTTGAAAGTGGGGGATATGATTGTTCGTGGAACTTATATTTATTTGTTTGATTTTACAGCACAAAGCAATGCTTTTTTGTGTGAAGTTGGATTGGGTGTGATTGTTCCCTGGATTTTGCTATGTTTCAGCCAGGTGCGAAACTCCCGAAAAGGATTGTTTTCTGTCAGTGTATTGATTATATTTGGTGTGCTGATAAATCGAATCAATGTTTTTATTACAGGATTTCAACCGATTCATAGCATGTCCAGTTATTTTCCATCAGTGGGAGAAATACTTGTAACAACAGGCCTGATTGCAACTTTGATGTTCATCTATCGCATTGCAGTGACCTGGCTCCCTGTTCTGAGTGCTAGAAATATTGATGGAGGTGTCCAATGAAAACAAAAAAAACTAAATATTTCAAGTATTCGATGCTTTGCTTAATTGCTGGAATTACAGTATCAATATTGTTTGTATCTTCCAGTAAAGATGCAGCCAATGCAAATAAGCCATTGCCAACGAAACAATCCCTCAATTGGGTGGCACCGGATCAGGCTGCTGCCATTGAACGCGCACATCAAAAGGTTCCTTTTGTTCTGAAAGTCAGCAAAGAAAATCTCAGTCAACGCCGACAAAGATTGGTCGGAAAGTTAACCCCTTCTGATGCAGACTTTCGCTACTACTGGCTGGACAGCCCGATTATCAAAAAAAGCAACGATCTATACCAACCGGTTCGTTTCATGCACAACAAACATATGCAGGTTACAGGAGATTGTGTAACCTGTCATCACTATCGGCCTGAAGCAGACAATGCAAACGAGGTGGTAAGATGCAGTGCTTGCCATCAGCAGGCATTTAACAAAAAAGCACCGGAAAGACCCGGCTTGAAAGCGGCCTATCATTTGAGATGCGCTGGTTGTCACGAAGAAATGAAACAGGGGCCAACCAATTGTAAAGATTGTCATCAAAAGAACGTGCCAGATCATTCAAAACTGGTACAATTGCCATCCAACCCAAAACCCCAAGAGGTCACAAAAGAATGCATTCGATGTCATCAATCTGCGGCTGATGGCCTGATAACCAGTGCACATTGGCTATGGCGAGGACCATCGACCAACACGCAAGGCCATGAGAAAGAAGTATCCAATGGCAAAGCCACGAACACCATGAACAATTTTTGTATTGCGCTGGCCAATAACTGGCCAAGATGCACCAGCTGTCATGTGGGTTATGGCTGGAAAGATGATACCTTTGATTTTTCAGATACCAGTAAAATGGACTGTCTGGTCTGTCACGATACAACAGGCACATACAAGAAACCACCCAAAGATGCTGGCATGCCCGCTCCTGATCTTGATCTGGTAAAAATTGCAAAAAATGTTGGCCATCCCAGTCGTCAAACCTGTGGGGATTGCCATTTTGAAGGTGGTGGCGGTGATGCTGTTAAGCATGCTGACATGAACAGTACATTATATTATCCCAATCGCAATTGTGATGTTCATATGGGGGGCTATGATTTTCAATGTCATGAATGTCATTCAACGCAAAACCACCATATTCGCGGGCGAAGCACATCCTTGCCTGTTGCTGAAGGCGGGTTTACCTGCGAAGCATGTCATACTGAAAAACCGCATCATGAAAATGAACTCCTGGATTTTCATTTAAACAAACACACACAGACTATTGCTTGCAATACCTGTCATGTCCCGGTATACGCCAAATGCATGCCAACCAAAACCTTTTGGGATTGGTCCAAAGCTGGAGATAAATCGCGTAAACCTGTAAAAGACAAGTATGGCAAAAATGACTATTTCTGGAAAAAAGGAGAGTTCAAATGGAAAGAAACTGCCAAGCCAGAATATGCCTGGTTTAATGGAAAGGTTCAAAGATATTTATTGGGTGATAAAATAGAATCCATGAATCAAACACTTCATTTAACAGCTCCAGTCGGTAGTTTTAAAGATCCAAAATCAAAAATTCATCCATTTAAGGTCATGCGAGGCAATCAGCCAGCTGATCCACAAACAAAACTTTTATTGGCACCCCATCTATTTGGCAAAGGTGGATATTGGAAAACATTGGATTGGGATCAATCCTTTAAAAGTGGCATGGCATCCAGAGGATTAACGTATAGCGGTCAATACACCTGGATCTCAACAGAAATGTACTGGTTAATCAATCATGAGGTGACACCCAGAAATATGGCCTTATCATGTGCAAATTGTCATGGCAGTTTAAAGTCAAACCCAGGAAATCCTCGCACCTGTAATCGATGTCATCAAGATAATCGTGATCTAAACTTTAATGAGCTTGCAACAAAGGGCATTGATTTTAAATGGCTGAAATCGCGTGGCAGGGATGTTGGCAATTTGATTGATTCTACTGACTATATTCACTTTAAATCCTTGGGATATAAAGGCGATCCTGTTATCTATGGTGGACGATTTAAACGCTTGCCGCTTGGTTGGAAAGATTAGTTTTTTTTCGTATCTTGGCAAAAATCATGCAATGAAAAACCAAAATAAGTAAGCGATCATAAGTTTTCGGGTAGGAAAAAGTTCGTCCAACTGAAAATGTTCGACCGCCTGGCGTTGAAACCATTGCCGTCAGGCTAAGCAAACCCGCTCGTTCCCACGCTCTGCGTGGGAATGCATATGGGACGCTCTGCGTCCCCTGAGCTCGTATCTCGGTCGCTCAATACAGAGGACGCAGAGCGTCCAGGATGCATTCCCACGCAGAGCGTGGGAACGAGGCTCTCTGCGGGTTTGCTTAACCTGACGGCTATGGCGTTGAAACCCCAGGTGGTCGTGCTCGAACCGAAATTTTTCGACCTGTGCCATCAAAACAAGACATTGATATTTATTGATATGTGTCCTTTCGGTAATCGTGCTTGACTGATTGATTTATGAATTATTCACAATCCCGCTTGCTAACGCGCGCGGCTCTGATTCGGTAACGCGCGGCTCTGATTTATTAGCTTGCCTGGTATCAGAGTCGCGCGCGTTAGCAAGCGGGATTGTGAATAAGCCACAAGTCAAGCATGCTTGCCGGAAAGTCACTCTATATATTATACTTATGTTCGCCACGAACATAAGGGGCGACCAACCAGACGAATAACAAAATATTTACTACAATACTGAGTCAAATACATTTGGAATCAGACGAATTGCACACAAAAGAAATCAGCAAAACATTATTCAATTTCCCCCCGAACCTTTTCCAAAGGATGCCTTTTATAGACCCAATAGCGAAACAAATTCACCAGATATCGGTATCTCGAATCTTTAAACCATAGCACATCCATATCAACCAGCCGATCCAGGGATTCAATACACTGCTTTTTGGTTGCATTGCCAATAAAGTTTGCAATGCGGTCATAAATCATTTCCAGGCCAATGCTGTTTAAATTTTTATTGATGAGTTCCTGACTGATGGCACTCAGGATCATATGTTCCAGTGGTGTGATTTCATCCCAGATATGTTGTGAAAAATGATCCCTGCCCTGTTGAATAATATCATCCACCGCATGATCCACATCATTGATTGTGGCAAAATTACGTTTTTTATGGTTGTTCAGATCATTGACAATGGTCCAGCAGATTAATTGTGTTAAATAGGGCTGGCCATGGGTGAGTTTACATATTTGCTGAATGGCCAGATCATCATATTTGAGTTGACTGCCAACAGGCTCAGTAATAAGTTTTTTGGTATCTTCCATGCTCAAGAAATTAATTTTTAAATACAGGGCTGTGTTAAAAAAAATCGACCAGTAATCAGCAGCCATTTCTTCAAGCTGATGGGTACCGCAAAAAACAAATGCCAGCTTTGATTCATGCTGCATTAAATGACGAATATTACTGAATACATTCTGCTTCATCAGACCTTCTTTGACACGCCCTTGTAATTCCTCAAATTCATCTAACAGCACAACGATGATTTTGTCTGATTGAATTTTTTTTAAATAGCGTTTTAAATCACCAAAATCATTGATCCGGGGATAATCATCCAATAAAAGCGAATCATTCATTTTATCCGCAATGTCGGCAAACAAATCTTTTTCAGTATTAATGCCTTGCATGTCCAGATAAACCGGAATCAGGCGCGGATCAGTAAAGCCCTGTTTCAAAATTTTATATAACAAAGATGTTTTGCCAGTTCTTCGCAATCCATGACAAACAATGGTGTGTTGGGTGTCATTTATTAGAATATGTTGATCC
>Ga0272440_1002929_pt1 | contig 13036 bp, 13 predicted proteins | sample SSMMMBAug17_FD_192440 | JGI IMG/M metagenome (GOLD analysis project Ga0272440, IMG submission 192440) | Marine sediment archaeal communities from Little Sippewissett salt marsh, Falmouth, MA, United States - SSM-MMB-Aug17 | ecosystem: Environmental > Aquatic > Marine > Wetlands > Sediment ...
GAACACATAAAAAATGGCTCTGATTCAGTGTATAGAGTGTAAACAGGGAATTACTGTGTAGATCTGTGGATTGAAATATTTCTTCAATCTCCGGCAATTGATTGGATAGTTGAAACACCAGATATAATGGTTCATTGGATGGAAATTTCTGAAGACATTGCTTTAGAGATTTTTTGTCCATGCGGGTTAATTGTTGTTTGTATTTTTTCATTGACTGTCTCGATCATTAATAACTATAAAAAACATGGGTTAATTTACCGAATAACTTCGGATAGTTTTGCAGCTTCTTTGATTAAATCTGCTTGAAAAAAAGAAAACAGGCCTGCAATTACAGCAACAAGCCCAATGATAATCCATATGAGTAAATAACTATTTTTAGGACGCTGATTGCTTGCTGTATTCTCAGCAATGTACGCACGAGGAAATAGTTTATTCGTTGTTGTTTGATTTGTTAACATGTTTGATCCTAATTATAATTCTTAGGAATGCTCTGAAAACAAGTTCCCCATTCTAAAAAATGTTCTTCGGGGTTGTTGTTCTGTAGAGACGTAGCATGCTACGTCTCTACGTGCCCAACTATTATACGTTCAAGATAAATGGGGAACATATTTTTCGATGATTCCTTAATCATATTTTTCAATTTACAGTTTTTCATATGCTTCAGGCTCAACATTTGGCTCATGAGATAGCGCAAATGAAAGACCTTCATCCGATGCACGTTTTGCTCTTTCTTCAATATTTTTCTTTATCCCCAACAATCGTAAATATACAAATTATTCGATTAAAATGCAATAATTTCATGTTTGGTCAAGAATGAAAGACAATATGAGCGTTGATCAAAAAAGAAATACAATAATCGATTTTATTTTCATAATATTCGGATAAAAATGTGGATGCACTCCCAAAAAGTCGGACATTTGTTTTCTTAGGAATACTCGAAAAATAAGATCCCCATTTATCTTGAACGTATAATAGTTTGGCACGTAGAGACGTAGCATGCTACGTCTCTACAGAACAAAAACCCCGATGAACATTTTTTAAAATGGGGAACTTATTTTCAGAGCATTCCTTAGCCCTGAAAAGGCGTTACATTTTTTTCTTTAATTGTTTGCATATGTAGCGCCCTTTCAGGGCTAAAACCAAGGCTATCATCTACCCAGGGCGTTGTCCGGGCATTGCCCTGGGCTGGTATGTTGCCGCCCTTTCAGGGCTAAGAAACTGAATTTCCGACTTTTTGGGAATGCGCCCTAAAAATGTTATAATAAAATATGCAATTTATATACAATATATCCCAGAGTGTCAAGATGAATGCTGTGTCTTAATGATTAATGCGTGCGTTTGATGCTTGATATACCGAATGAATCTCATTGCACGCTGTATAAAAAGAATAATGATATATATAAATTACAATACAATTTTGCGTGACCGTCCATCCAATTGAGGTTGCCATACCAATGGGTGTGGTTTTTCTGGCAATACGATAAATGGTAATTGGCCATTTGGCCCATTGATAGACTTTCATAGATGCGGATATTGCCTGTTTGATAGACTCTGGCATATTATCAATAAAGAGTTTGGCCTGAATAATTGTTTCCAGCTTAACATCAGCTATTTTATGAACAACAGGAATCTCTTGAATGGTATTGACTGTCTTTAACCAGTATCGACTTCTGTCTAATATTGGCCCGATACAGGCCTCCATCAAGGGCTGATCAGCATCTGGAAAATGCGATTTGGCAATAAGCTGCGCGGATTCATCTATTGCCATTTTCCAATGTTTCATTGATAAGAAAGACAACAACCCTTTGCCAAACCCCAGATATTTTTTGCGGATTTTAATTATTTCGGGTGGCTGTGATTTTATAGATTCGTCAACCATTTGTAATTCTTCGAGATCCTGCATGAGGCTTTCAAGCTCCTCTTCAGAAAAGGACACCTGTTGCATTTTTTCAGTTTGTCCATAGGCATGAACAGCCAGAAGCCCGGTGTATAAATATATTTCCAGAAGCAGGTATCGGGTCAATGAAATGACTGTAAACTGGTTGGATAAATAAAATATCCAGGAAAATGGATCGGGTAAGACAATCAAACGAATCAAAGACAGCTTTTGAATCAGTTTTCGATATCTTAAATAAAGGGCCATCAAGGGGTTTTTTTGCAGTTTTTTAAATCGATGATATATATCGTTGATATGACGCATCCGCAAAGAACGAAAACGATCCAAACCTTGCTGCCTGAGCAACTGATCAATGCGATAGGCAATTTCTTGAACAATAAACAGACAATTACCAATTGAAATACATTGTTCAGGATGCACCTGATCAGGATGATAACAGGCCGCAATTCGGCATACATAATCTGGCAATTTATTAAATTCGATCAGTTCGACAATAAATGATCGTTGAATAAATTCACAGGTTTCAATCACTACATTTTGCGCATCTTTGTCCGGACCTTCCAAATTTTTTGTCTTTTTTTTCAACAACTTGAGTTCCTGTGTAATGGACTTTCGCCATTGCAACAGACCTCGAAAGCGCCACAGAACAATACCCAGGCATATGGCAAGCAATAATGCGAGTATGGCCATGCTAGCCTGAAAAATTAGCATGAGATCTACCATTCACCTTATCCTGCCAGATGTTTAATTGCGTGCCAATCCATATCCAGTAGTCTGGCAGCCGTTCGATCCAATAAAAGGGGATCAAAACCAACCAGAATTTTTTTTATGGGCGGATGACATTCTCTGCCGCCCAGATGATATTCAGGCAGGCCAATACCGGCATCCATAACAGTGAGATCTGGTGTGCGGTACTGATTAAGATCAATGATAGAATCGTGCATTTTGTTATGAAAAACCGCTTTTTTCCATACACCATATTTGCCACTATAATATTTGGGCGGTGCCAATCCCATCATGTTTTTCAGGGTTCCAGTCAATTGTGATAATGAATGTGCTTTTAAGACCGGCACTGAAATCAGATAATGTTCAAAAACACATTCAGGTAAATACATTTCTTTAAAAACGCTGCAATTGTTGTTTTTCAGATGTTTTAAAGGCGCATGATTCAAATCCAGAAGGGGCACGTTAATTTTTTGTGATAAATGCTTATATCCTAACATCTGAAAAACATCATCGGTTTCCAATGAAGCATCACCGGTGCCTTCAGCAATAACAACAGGAATATCTGATATGGATCGAATATAAGTAACAATTGCCTCACAGCATTCAGGTGGCGTGGTGACCGGATAGGGTGATCCATTGACAAGATTGGGTTTGATCATAATGGCCCTTTGACTCGCTATGACAGATTTGACATCTAATTTATCGAGTGCTTGATGAACGCTTTCTTCATAGCCGGTCAATGGTGCGATAAAAATTTCTTGATTCATATTTCCTCCATATTAACAATTACTTATTCATGAAAATCAAAAAAATGTCAGAAAAAGTGTAAGAAAATCAAAAAAAATGTGTCTATATTAATAGTAGGGTCTGGTCTAAAAAATTATATTGAAGGAGGAAAATCTACATGAATTTCATACAAAAATCAATTGTTCAAAAATCAATCGTTGCACTTGTAGTTGCCATCATGGTATCTTTTATAAGCAGTGCGTGGGCTGTTGACATGGTTGTCAATATTAATACAGCATCTGTTAAGGAGTTGACACAAATTCCGGGAATTGGCAAGGTGACTGCCAATCTAATTATTGCCTATCGCGAAAAGCATGGACCATTTAAACAAATAGAGGATATTCAGAAAATCAAAGGTATTGGATCGAAAAAATTTGCAAAGATTAAAGATCTGATTACTTTGACTGATAACAAATAACCTTTGAATCGTTTGGACCGACTCTACTATTTTTTATTTGTGCCCAATAATCTGATTGAAATAAAAAAATGATCAATAATTCAAACCCAGATTCTGGTAATACAAACATGAAAGAAATCATCAACAACCAAATGACAGCAGCCATTGCAAATGGCATATTTCCAGGGGCATCTTTACTCATAGCCAGTCAATTTAAAATTGTCCATCACGATCATTATGGATGCACGCAAACTTCAGGAAAAGCTGTTGATAACAAAACAATTTTCGATCTGGCATCTCTAACAAAACCATTGGCAACAAGCCTTTCAATACTGCATCTGGTGCAGTCTGGTCAAGTGCAACTGAATCAAAAAATTTCGACAATATTTCCTGAAATATCATCTGACAAAGCAGACATCACAATTCACCAATTATTAAGCCATCAGTCTGGTTTACCGGCTCACCGGCCCTATTTTGAACATTTATCTAATGTATCACCACAAAATCGTTTAAAAAAGCTGATAAAGATGATTTTTGATGAACCGCTGGTATACCAGCCAGGTGGCAAAACAGAATACAGTGATCTGGGGTTCATGGTTTTGGATGCCGCAATAAAACGCGTTTCTGGATATCGTCTGGATTCATACCTGTTACATAAAATTTTAATTCCCTTGGGATTAACCGCGCCCTTTTTCATCGACTTGTTTGACAAACCAAACATTCAAAAAGAAAATTTTGCCGCCACAGAAAAATGTCCCTGGCGCAAAAAAATTATGCTTGCTGAGGTTCATGATGACAATGCGTATGTTCTTGGCGGAATATGCGGACATGCAGGCCTGTTTGGAACGGCCTGGGATGTATACCAGTTATTGAATATTTTGTTGGGGATATATCATGATCATCCATCACAAAAAAATGCGCAGGTCATCCTCAACCGAAACTGGCTTCGAACTTTTTTCCAGGTTCCCGACGGGGCACAACGACCTTTGGGATTCGATATTCCCTCGCCCCAAATATCAAGCAGCGGCACGTATTTTTCATCCAATAGCGTGGGACATCTTGGCTTTACAGGAACCTCATTCTGGATTGATTTGGAAAGGTCTATCATCATCATCCTGCTGACAAACAGGGTGCATCCCAATCGAGACAATATTAAAATTCGAACCTTTAGACCCCGAATACATGACATGATCATGCAGCATCTTCTCACATAAAAAAATCAGCCTCAAAAAAAAACAAAAACAATTCCTTGTAAAAAATGAATATTTTTGATATTTCAAAAAAAATATACTGATAATCTATGACGTCACAACACGATCGTTCAGATGACAGGATTATCAGGCAGACTATCAAGAGGAGCAAGAGGTATGATTTTAGATGGAATCCTTGGAGCCTTTTCAAGTGATTTGGCGATTGATCTGGGCACAGCCAATACATTGGTTTATGTCAAGGGAAAAGGGATAGTTCTTGAGGAACCTTCGGTTGTAGCAGTACGAACAGATGATCGCTATAAAAATAGCGTATTGGCGGTGGGCATTGAAGCCAAAAAAATGTTAGGGCGGACGCCAGGAAATATTGTCGCAATCCGACCCATGCGTGATGGTGTCATTGCTGATTTTGAAGTGACTGAAGCGATGCTCAGACATTTCATTCAAAAAGCCCATAATCGACGTAAATTTGTTCGTCCCCGGATAATTATTGCTGTTCCATCAGGTATAACACAGGTTGAAAACCGGGCTGTTCGCGAATCAGCAGAATCCGCTGGTGCAAGAGAAGTGTTCCTGATTGAAGAACCAATGGCGGCTGCTATTGGTGCCGGACTTCCGGTGACTGAACCGACATGTAACATGGTGGTGGATATTGGTGGCGGAACCACTGAAGTTGCTGTGATTTCATTGGCAGGTATTGTTTATAGCCGGTCAATGCGCGTTGCAGGTGACTTGATGGATTCTTCCATCATTCAGTATATCAAACGAAAATACAATTTATTGATTGGCGAACGTACAGCTGAAATTATTAAAACAACAATTGGTAATGCGTATCCTGATCCAGAAAATTTGGAAACAATTGAAGTTAAAGGAAGAGACCTTGTATCGGGTATTCCAAAAATTTTGGCCATTGATTCTGAAGAAGTCAGAGAAGCGATCACAGAACAAATTGATGCCATTGTCGAATGCGTTAAGATTGCACTTGAACAAACACCGCCTGAACTTGCTGCAGATATCGTAGATCGTGGAATTGTTCTGACCGGTGGTGGCGCTTTACTAAAGAATCTTGATCGTTTACTTCGAGAACAAAGCGGATTGCCCATTACAGTCACTGATGATCCTTTAACAACTGTAGCGCTTGGATCTGGCAGAGCATTAGATAACATTGAAATGCTTCGTCAAGTGATGATTCAGCCTTGAGGCTAAATAACCAATTATCGAGCAACAGCGGCTATGTTTTCTAAAAGATTGGCGACAATTGCCGGGGTTTTAATACTGATTGTTTTAACAATCATGCTATTAACTATAACCTCGCAACATCGAAGTCACTCCAATATATTGAGTCGATTGGCTATCAATTGTGTTTCGCCATTTCAAGAACTTGTTTCGTCATCCATTCGCACGTGTAAGCAGATTTGGAAAAATTATTTCAGCCTGATTGCTGTTGCGTATGAAAATGAACGCTTGCGAAGCGCATTAAATAAGGCTTACGAACTTAATAACCGATGTCTGGAAACTCAACGTTCCAATAAAAGATTACGTGCATTATTGGACTTTAAAGAAAAAAACAAAGCATTTCAATTGGTTGCAGCTGAAGTGATTGGCAGAGACCCATCATATTGGTCCAAAACCATGATGATTGACAAAGGCTCAATGGATGGACTTCAAAAGGGTTTTCCAGTGGTTGTACATCGGGGAATAGTTGGACAAATTATTGAAACAACCGGACATTATTCCAAAGTACTGTTGATTATCGATCAAAACAGTGCAGTGGATAGTTTACTTCAGCGCACACGCGTTCGCGGCATTATCAAAGGGGACTCTTCAAAAAGTTTCTATTTTGAATATGTCTTACGAAAAGGAAATGTCGAAATTGGTGACATGGTGATCTCTTCTGGACTTGATGGTGTTTATCCGAAAGGACTGAGAGTGGGCACTGTTTCTGAAATTTTGCGATCCAATTCAGGAATATTTCAGGAAATCAAAGTAACACCATACGTAGATTTCGAAAAACTTGAGGAGGTATTTGTACTCTTTAAACCCCCTCATCCGGCAATCAAAAAATGATATACCTTTTTTACTTTGGCCTCGGCCTTTGTTTGATTATCATCCAAACCACGATTATTCCATTTTTATATTTTTTAGGTCGGTTTTACGATCTGATAATACCTATGGTGCTGTTTCTTTCTGCGCATCGGCCATTAAACAAAGGCATCCCGTTGATTCTGATAATTGGTTTTATAATGGACTGTTTGTCTGGCGGGGCATTTGGGCTGTATAGTATCACCTATATGTGGATGTATCTCATTGTGGGATGGATGACCACCTATATCCATGCCCATAGTACGATTCTGTTAATTTTTCTGGTTGCAGTGGGAACTCTTATCGAGAATACGTTTTTTATTGTAACTTCAGGAAGTGCCGCATCATTATTTACATTAACCGCCTTACAATCATTTGTGAGTCAGGCCATATGGGCAATGATAACTGGTGCATTCATGCTCATTGCCCTGGAAAGCATACAAAATATGTGGGATCGATGGGAAGCTGAAAAGCGGGGCAAGTAGACTGTTTTTTAGACACGCTTAACCGGTAAAGATGATGAATTAAAATAATTATGAATAACAACTACATCAAAAGTATCGACAATGATTATTATCGGCAACGATTAAGCGGCCCACTGATTGTTATTCTGTTATCATTTGCGATTCTTTCAACCCGTCTGTTTTATTTACAAATTATTGAAGGCGATTCCTATTACACCAAATCTGAAAACAACTGTATTCGCCTTCAACGTATTCCCCCTGAAAGAGGTTTGATTTTTGATCAAAAGGGCATACTTTTGGTAGATAATCGCCCTTCATTTGATCTAGAAATAATTCCTAAGGATGCAAAGCCTTACAAACATGTATTGCCCACCCTGTCGAAATTTTTACAGGAACCCCAAAAAAAATTACGTGACAGGCTCAAAAAAGCGAGAGGTTCGGCGGCATATCGACCGGTTATTCTCAAACGCGATGTTTCCCGCGAGGTGCTGGCGAAAATTGAATCCAATCTATATGATCTGCCGGGTGTTCAGATCCGTGTAACCCCCAGGCGGCATTATGTTCACAGAACAGCAGTCCACTTAATTGGATATTTGGGTGAAATTAATAGAAAAGAGTTGAGAACGAAAGATATCAAAACCTATCGTCAGGGCGATTATATTGGAAAATATGGTATTGAAAAAGATTATGAGACATACCTGAGAGGAATACAGGGGGGACGTCAGGTTGAAGTTGATGTCAATGGACGTGTATTAAAAGTCCATGTGAAAGAGAAACCAAAGCCAGGTAACAATCTCTTCTTAACAATTGATGCCAATCTTCAAAAAAAAGTGGAACAATTGCTTGAAAATAAGAGCGGGGCAGTTGTTGCGATGGATCCAAACACAGGCATGATTCTGGCTTTTGCCAGTAAACCAGATTTTGATCCCAATATCTTTGTTGATGGTATGACCAGACAGCAATGGAACCAGCTGATAACTGACTATCAAAAACCACTTCATAACAAAGTCCTTCAAGGTGAATACCCACCAGGATCCACATATAAAATTGTTACCGCAATGGCAGGGCTTGAAGAAAAGGTGGTGTCACTGAATGAAAAGATTGAATGTCATGGACATTATCGCTTGGGAAATCGGACCTATCGATGTTGGAAAAAATATGGTCATGGATGGATGAATCTGGTAGATGCCATTCGGGAATCATGCGATGTTTATTTTTATCAATTGGGATTGCAGGTTGGCGTGGATCGACTGGCCAAATATGCGGTTAAATGCGGTCTTGGAAAAAAGACGGGTTCAGGAATGGATTTAGAAAGAAGGGGGCTGATTCCAACATCAAAGTGGAAACTGTTGCGAACTGGAGAGCCCTGGCAAAAAGGGGAAACGCTATCTATTGCAATTGGTCAGGGCTTTAATCTGGTTACACCCATGCAGATGGTATGTTTAATCGCAGCAGTTGCCAATGGGGGGGTCTTATATCAACCGCAATTTATAAAAAGTATTCAGACAGTTGGGGGAAAGGAATTATTTGTTGCCTGCCCCAAAAAAAATGGTCGATTACCCGCAAATCAGAAAACAATTCAGCTGATACAAAAAGGCTTGTGGGAAGTTGTTAACAAACAAGGGGGTACCGCTTTCTGGCATGCGCGGGATAAAGATATTGAAATTTGTGGAAAAACAGGGACTGCTCAGGTAATGAGTTTAGAAAAACGCGAAGAAGAGGAAAATAAATCGACTGGCAATAGCCGGTATGAAGATCATGCCTGGTTTATCGCCTATGCACCATCTGTTGAAGCGCGTATTGCAGTTGCTGTTTTGATTGAACATGGCGGACATGGTTCATCGGCTGCCGCACCAATTGCAAAAGAGGTGATCAAATCCTATCTTGGCAAAGATTAATGAATCAATGAATGTTTTTCATTTTGGAATGCTCGAAAAATAAGATCCCCATTATTGGGGTTCCAAATTTTTAGATTTGGGATTCCAGCCAAAAAGGTAAATTTATTTTTAGAACATTTCATAACGCTTTGAGGAAAAAAACTTGGTAGACAAAAACAAAACAGGAATCATGTTTGATAGACGATTGGTTCAGGGCTTTGATTGGGGCTTACTCGCACTGACGTTTCTTTTATTGGGTATTGGCCTGGTTGCACTTTACAGTGCTGTTTATTCAGCAAAGTTGGATGTGCCTGCCGGCAATTCTGCATTGATTATGAAGCAAATCATTGCGATGGGGACAGGCCTGGGCATGGTAATCATCCTATTGTTCATTGATTACAGACAGTTGGATAAATGGTCCTTTGTCATTTATTTTTGTACGATGTGTCTACTGATTTATGTATTGTATCATGGCCGTGTTGTGGCAGGTTCAAGACGATGGATTGTCTTGGGGATGATACGATTTCAACCCTCAGAAATTGCAAAACTGGCAGTTATCATTGTTTTAGGACATTATTATTCAAGAGTAATTACAGATCAGGGCTTATCCTTTAAAGATTTAATCATCCCATTAATATTAACAGGTCTTCCCTGTTTGTTTGTTCTCAAGCAACCTGATTTGGGAACATCAGCGCTGATCTTTCTCAATGCCAGTGCCATGACATGGTTTGTAAAAGTCAAAAAACGTACATTGATGGTCATCCTAGGACTTTTATTGATTTGTTTGCCATTGGGATGGTTTTCTTTAAAAGATTATCAAAAAGATCGAATTATATCGTTTATGAATCCTAGCAGTGACCCATTGGGATCGGGCTATCATGTTATTCAATCAAAAATTGCCATCGGTTCCGGAAAAATGTTTGGAAAAGGTTTTTTACAGGGTACCCAAAATGATCTGGCCTTTTTACCCGAACAACACACAGATTTTATTTTTTCTGTATTGGCTGAGGAGTGGGGTTTTGTGGGATCTATCACGCTTATTGTGACATATTTAATGCTGATTTTATGGATTTTATACATTGCAAATACTTCAAAGGATGTCTTTAGTAAAATCGTCTCTGTGGGCATTTGTGCAATGATTTTTTTTCAGGTCGTCATAAATATTGGTATGGTCATGGGATTGATGCCTGTTGTGGGCGTAACCTTGCCATTAATTAGTTATGGCGGATCTTCAATTGTAACGTCATTGATTGGTATTGGAATTGTTTTGAATATCAGTATGCGTCGGTATATGTTTGATGTTTAGGAATGCTCTGAAAATTAGTTCCCCATTTTAAAAAATGTTCATCGGGGTTTTTGTTCTGTAGAGACGTAGCATGCTACGTCTCTACGTGCCAAACTATTATACGTTCAAGATAAATGGGGATCTTATTTTTCGAGTATTCCTTAGATGGCATCTCAAAACGAAAGATTTGCTAATGACAAAAATGCAATTGATAAAATTCATAATTGCTTTTTATTTTGTATTGTTATATAAAGAAATTTTATAACGTTTCGCGGATAAAGCTTTGAAAGAAATCAAAGCATGACAATAAATACCTTTAACCATGATGGAGCAATGTTATGCTGAGCCAGGAAGAATTAGATCAATTATTGGGTGGCGAACAATCAGGCGGTGGTGATGAATCGCTTGATCAAAACGACCTGGATTCAATGTTTGGTGCACCTTCAGATAATGATGGTGGCGAAGAAGAGGCTGCTGAAGAAGAAAATGGCAATATGAGCCAGGATGATCTGGATGCCATGTTAGGTGGTGGTGGCGGAGGAGGTGATGATGATGCTGACGGTGATGATGATGTCGACTGGGGCGCTGCATTTGCAGAGGCTGCTGCTGGTGGAGACAATGCTGCCGCTGAAGCCATGACGACCGGTCAGGCTGATATGGCTGATGAATCCGATGAGGAAGAAGAATACGAAGAAGAAGTTGAGGAGACTCAACCCTTTATTCCTGAAGATCTTGATATTCCGCATATTCATTTTATTCTTGATCTGCCATTGGAGTTGACTGTTGAAATAGGACGAACAATCATGAATGTTAAAACCCTGCTTCAACAAAATCAAGGATCTGTTATTGAATTGACAAAACATGCGGATGAACCGGTTGAAATTTACGTGGGTTCAAAATTGATGGCAACAGGTGAAGTCGTTGTTGTGGATGATAATTTTGGTGTACGCATTGAAGATGTAGCCAGTCAGGCAGATCGGATTCGTTCGCTAGGAGCACCGGAATGATTACATCTCTGAATTGTATGCCCTGTTTTCTTCAGCAGGCATTGAAATGTGCCGATCTTCTTAATTTATCTTCAGAACAATCAAAAGAAATTGTTGACCGGGTGGCGATGCGTATTCCACAATTAACCATTGAAAAATCGCCGCCCTGGAACAGTCGAATCATCTATGATGAGATTAAGGCGATTACAGGCGTTGATGACCCCTTTTTAGAAATCAAAAAACAAAGCAACCAGCAAGCTATGCAATTATTTGATATGGCAAAGGAACGTGTGCGGCAATCTGCCGATCCCTTAAATATGGCTATTCGAATCGCAGCTGCGGGAAATGTCATTGATTATGGTACGCAACATACCATACCAGAAATTAAAACCGCTTTTAATAACAGTTTGGATCAACCCTTTTCAGTATTTTGCTATGACACATTTCAAAAACGCTTGAAAGATGCCGAAAAAATTCTTTTTTTAGCGGACAATGCCGGTGAAATTGTTTTTGATCGCTTGTTGCTGGAAACCATTCAAAAGCCAGTTACTGTCGCTGTTCGCGGTTTACCAATTATTAATGACGCCCTTCGGCAGGATGCCATTGATGTCGGCATTGATCGTATTGCTTCAATTATTGACAATGGTTCCGGATATCCAGGCACTGTCCTTGAGAAATGTTCACAATCCTTTCAACAAACTTTTGAGCAGGCAGACTTGATCATCAGCAAAGGACAGGGAAATTTTGAAACATTATGCGATACAGATGCACCGATCTGCATGCTTTTTATGGTCAAATGTCAACAGGTCGTTCAACATGTACAAACCCAATTTGCGCCTGACCCGCCTGTCAGACAGGGCCAATTTGTATTAACCTGTAAAGATTATTAGGCAAAGAAGCCACTGTTGTTTAATCATTTCCATACTCTGGCGATACAACCATGTTTTTCCAGTTGGAAGTTGTGCTCCTAGAACGTTCAATTTTTTACATAATTGCTCTTGTGCCTTTCTACGAGATGCTTGCTGTAATGGTTCCAACCTCACTACCATTTTATCTGATTCTGATTTTACCCAACCATGACATTCTGTTATCGCATAAATCAAATCTATCACTGATTCCAATGCCAGAATCATGTGCTGCAGTTTTGATTTTCATGCCATAGGGCTCAAAGAACTTATTAAAGAATCTCATATTTGGATAGGCCTTCTTTCATACGCCATAAGTTTTCGGGTATAAAAAAGTTTACGCCGGTATGACAAAAAAAATCGTCAAATAAAAATGTACGATCTCGGCAATTGCAAGAACAGCGTAGGGCTAAAGCCCAAGGC
>Ga0272440_1002930_pt1 | contig 13035 bp, 8 predicted proteins | sample SSMMMBAug17_FD_192440 | JGI IMG/M metagenome (GOLD analysis project Ga0272440, IMG submission 192440) | Marine sediment archaeal communities from Little Sippewissett salt marsh, Falmouth, MA, United States - SSM-MMB-Aug17 | ecosystem: Environmental > Aquatic > Marine > Wetlands > Sediment ...
TTAAGCTTTCTTGTTCAGCTCGCCTTTTTTCTTTTTCAGCTCTTAAGCTTTCTTGTTCAGCTCGCCTTTTTTCTTTTTCAGCTCTTAAGCTTTCTTGTTCAGCTCGCCTTTTTTCTTTTTCAGCTCTCAGACGTTCTTTTTTATAATAGGGAGTTACAAAATCTTGATAAATTTCATCATTTGCCATTTGCTCAATTGAAGGCTTTTTAAGAAGATCTGAAATTCTAAATTGAAATCCCGGCAATACTTTTGATTTTATAATATCTCCATCAACTGGTTTGATTTTTAGATATATACCTGTTTCATCAAGTCGATAAAAAGACATATTTTCACCACTTTCATCAAGAATATAGTATTCTTTTACTCCTGCTTCAGAATATTCATTTTTTTTATCAATTGTATCTCGGTTAATAGCTTTGGAATTGCTGTCTGATATTGATTCTATACAAAGATCAAATATCCCACGATAACTCCTATCATCATATTTTAAAGGAACAGGGTTATCATTCAATACTAAAGCAAAATCTGGTTTGCGGATTGAGACACCATCAGATAATGACATACGAAATCCAAATTCAAGCTGAATAATTTTAGCAATTGGATTTGTAAAAAGATAGCATTTGATTACAAAATCAAGCCAGGAAGCCACTAGAATATTTCTAACATTTCCCACAAATTTTTCCTCCAAATATCCATTTTTCCATTCATAATTTAAATCAGGATGTTCATAATATTTTGCCCAATATTCTTTTTCACTAACTTTTAATCTGTTTAGTATTTTATTATTTTGTTTTTGAACACGCAATTCAACCTGTAATGGAGATTCAAATTTTAATTTTTCTAGATAATATAAATTTAAAACTGGATTAACATACATTATATATAGCCTCTTATATTTTTTTATCTTATTAATTTTTTAATTATTAAAAGTTATGGTCACGTAAAAAGTCAAAAAATGAGATTTTTATCTATTTAACAATTTGAAATTATTAATTTCGATTTTTGAAAATTTGTCTTTTTACGATACCATCAAAAGTAAGTATAAGATTATATTATAATCCAACTTTGGTTTTTCGAATTTCGTGTGGACTAACACGGACAAAGACAGACTTACATTGCACTTGATTGGAAAAAACAAATTTGGATTATAATATTATAATCCAAATTATAATATTTCTTGTTTTGTAAAAGCTTCCATGAATTGTTATCATAAAATATAGAAAGTAAGAAAAAAAAATTTGTATGACCTGCAATATTATAGACTATACAGATTTTTTTATTTTATTTTTTTCCAGATGTGAAATTTTTTCTTCAAGCATCTTTACTCTAAGCTTTTCTTTTTCAAGATTATTTATTGCTTGTTCAGCTCGTTGTTTTTCTTTTTCAGCTCTCAGCCTTTCTTTTTCAGCTCTTAGCCTTTCCTGTTCAGCAACCTGTTTTTCTTTTTCAATTCTTAATTCAGCATCTTCAGCACGTTTTTTTTCTCTTTCAGCTCTCAGTCTTTCTTTTTTATAATAGGGAGTTACAAAATCTTGATAAATTTCATCATTTGCCATTTGCTCAATTGAAGGCTTTTTTTTAAGATCTGAAATTCTAAATTGTAATCCAGGCAATACTTTTGATTTTATTATATCACCATCAACTGGTTTGATTTTTAGATATATACCCGTCTCATTAAGTCGATAAAAGGACATATTTTCACCATTTTCATCAAGAATATAATATTCTTTTACTCCTGCTTCAGAATATTCATTTTTTTTATCTATTGTATCTCGGTTAATAGCTTTGGAATTGCTGTCTGATATTGATTCTATACAAAGATCAAATATCCCACGATAACTCCTGTCATCATATTTTAAAGGAACAGGGTTATCATTTAATACTAAAGCAAAATCTGGTTTGCGGATTGAGACGCCATCAGATAATGACATACGAAATCCAAATTCAAGCTGAATAATTTTAGCAATTGGATTTGTAAAAAGATAGCATTTGATTACAAAATCAAGCCAGGAAGCCACTAGAATATTTCTAACATTGCCCACAAATTTTTCCTCCAAATATCCATTTTTCCATTCATAATTTAAATCAGGATGTTCATAATATTTAGCCCAATATTCTTTTTCACTAACTTTTAATCTGTTTAGTATTTTATTATTTTGTTTTTGAACACGCAATTCAACCTGTAATGGAGATTCAAATTTTAATTGTTCTAAATAATATAATTTTAAAACTGGATTAACATACATTATAGCCTCTTATAAATTCTTAATTTTATGAGTTTTTCTAAGTATTAAAAAATATTGATTAGATTATAAATCCAAATATCTTTTCTTGTTTTGTATAAGCATTCATGAATTGTCATCACAACTAATTATGAAAGTTATAGTTTCATAATATTTTGAATTTAAATTAAATTTTAAGTCTTTTATATAAACAAACAATGACATGGATAAATACCATGAGATATCAGGAAAAACTTAATTGAATGATATGTTTACTATCGTATAGGTCTACAAGTTTTGTGTTTTTTTAACCGCCTAACATCCTTAATGATCTTGTTCCCACGCTCCAGCGTGGGAACTTATTTATGACGCTCCAGCGTCGATTCAAAAAAGCCAGTAATTAATTTATCACTCAACACTGGAGCGACTAAAAAATGTTCCCACGCTGGAGCGTGGGAACAAGATCGATAAGGATATTAAATAGTTAAAAAACACAAAACTTGTAGACTTATGCGTTTACTATAATAAATTGGTATCATTGTTGAAACTATTTATCAATAATAATTTATATTCATTGTATTATCAATAATAATTTAGAATTATGAATTAACTATAAATCAAAAGTGGATATTAATAACTATCTATTAATCCCTAAAATATAAATCATTTATATTGATTTTTTTAAATCATTTTGATATTTCGATTTTTTTATAACAATTATTATAAAAAGAGGATAATAATGAATTTTGGTGTACTTAAAAATTTTCTTGTTCTTGATCTTTCAAGATTTTTACCAGGGCCTTATTGTTCAATGATTCTTGCAGATCATGGTGCAAGAGTTATTACGATTGAAAACAATTTTATTGAAAGTGATATTTATGGTAATCCAGAAAGTATTAATCGTAATAAAGAACATATGAAACTAAATTTAAAAACCAGACATGGAAAAGATATTCTTTTGAAATTAGTAAAAAAAGCAGATGTTTTTATTGAAGGCTTTAGACCTGGTGTATGCAAGAGACTTGAAATCGATTATAATTCATTAAAAAAGATAAATCCAGGGATTGTATATGCCTCATTAACAGGTTATGGTCAAACTGGCCCATTAAAAGATAATGCTGCTCACGATTTAAATTGCTCAGGTCAAGGAGGGGCACTTTCTTTGATGGGTTTTAATGATTCAGGTCCATTTATTCCTGGCATTCAACTTGCTGATATTTCTGGTGGTTTAAATACAGCCATTGGCATACTTTTAGCTTTACTTTCAAGAGAAAAAACTGGAAATGGCCAATATATAGATATTTCTATGACAGATTCAGTCACTGCCTTATTACCTATTGCTTTTTCACATTATCTTGACTATGGCGAAAATTTCGTTTGTGGAAATCATAATTTATCGCATAAGTGGGCATGGTATAATATATATAAAACTAAAGATAATAAATTTTTAACATTTGCGCCAATGGAAAAAAAATTATGGACTAAATTTTGTAAAAATTTAAATCTTCATGATTATATTGATCTTCAATTTGATATTGATAATTGTGATAAAATCAAAGAGCATTTAATGAAAATTTTTATTACAAAAAACTTAAATGAATGGATGAAATTGTTAAGACAGTGGGACGTTTGTGGAGGTGAAATTATGAATATAGAAGATATTCTTGAAAGTGAAAACTCTTTGAAAAGAGAAATGATTGTAAGAATAGAAGGTTATGAAAGACCATTAATAGGAATTCCAATTAAACTTTCTGATAATCCTGGTTCTATAAGAACTTCTCCTTCAAGCTTTGGCCAACATACTGAAAGTATATTAAAAGAAATTGGTTATAGTTCATTTGAGATTAATTCATTTAAAGAGCAAGGAGTAGTTTAAATAAAAATGCAAAATTTGAAAAAGTCAAAAAAATATTTAAGAATTTGTCTTTTAAGTTACAGAAGTAATCCACACTGCGGTGGTCAAGGTGTATATATAAAAAATATCAGCAGAGCATTAAAAGAAATTGGTCATCATGTTGAAGTTGTTTCAGGCCCGCCATATCCTGAGCTTGACTCTGATATTTTGCTTCATTCTTTAGAAAACCTTGATCTTTATAATCCTGATGATCTTTTTAGAACACCTCGTATTGATGAGTTAAAAAAATTACCAAATCTTATTGAATGGCTTGATGTTTGTGCTATGGGATATCCAGAGCCATTGACTTTTGGAATGAGAGCTATAAATTTTATTAAAAGAAATAAAAAACAATATGATATTGTTCATGATAATCAATGCCTTTCATATGGGATACAAAAAATTTCTCGACATATCCCGCTTGTTGCTACAATCCATCATCCAATGACAGTTGATAGAAATCTTGCTGTTCGTAGTGCTCCAAATTTTTTCAGAAAGCTCCAACAACTTAGATGGTACTCTTTTGTAGGTATGCAAAAAAGGGTTGCAAAAAATATTTCAAAAATTATTACTGTTTCTAATTGTTCAGCAAATGATATAAGTAAGGCATACAATATAAACATTAACCGCTTTAGAATTGTACCAAACGGCATTGATATCACTAAATTCTATCCCATTTCTCGTATTAAAAGGATTCCATATAGAATTATAACAACTAATAGTGCTGATACTCCATTGAAAGGTTTAATTTATCTTCTTCAAGCAGTTTCATCTATAAGAAAAAAAAGGAAAATAGAACTTTATGTTGTTGGTTCTCCAAAAAAAAATGGTATTGTTGAAAAAATGGTTTCAAAATTAAATTTAAAAAATAATGTAATTTTTTTAGGAAGAATTAGCAATAGTGAGTTTGTAACACAATATGCAAAATCAGGAATAGCTGTTATTCCATCTTTATATGAGGGATTTGGTTTACCTGCTGGTGAGGCAATGGCATGTGCTATACCTGTAATTAGCACAACTGGAGGTGCTTTACCAGAAGTTGTTGGTGATGCTGGAATTTTAGTTCCTCCTAAAGATGCTTATGCTCTTGAAAAAGCAATTTTACATATCTTTGATAATCCACAAAAAGCAGAAAATTTAGGAAAAAAAGGATTGCAGCGTGTACATAAACTCTTTACATGGGAAAATGCCGCAAAAAAAACAGTTGATATTTATAGAGAAGTTTTGTTGGGATAATATTCTTATATTTTAGAAAGACAATTGATTTAAGGATTTTAGAAAGGCTCCAAACTCAAATGTTTTTAAAAATTATATTAATATTTATAACTATATGTTTTTTTTATTTTCAAATAATTATATATGCTGATGATAAAAATGATTGTAATTATAAACCAGAAAAAGCATTTATCAGTCCATTTAATATAGTAGCCTCTCCATCAGAAGTTTTAGCCTATCCTGTTAATACTGTATCATATAAGTCAATTATTATTTTTTGTTTAGAAAAAAAATCTCTTGAAAATGAACCAGAAAATTATAGCTGCAATATATGCTTTTTTTATGGCGGAACAAAAGATGGTATTGAAAAAAAATATAGATACCTTGCAAATACTTTTCAATCTACTGATTTTAAAAATATTAACAAAAATTTATGGATTGTCAAAAATGAAACAAAAGACAATATTGAAAAATATGCATTAATTTATGAACCTGGCAATATGCAAAAAAAAGGCGTATTTCAACTGGCTAAAGAAATGGCTTTGCAGCTAAAAAAACAAACAGGCCAAAATGACCCTGTAAATTTAAATCAAATTGCTACTCCTACATGTAATGGATTTTTAAACAATGTCTATAAATACAAACCAATTCTAAATAATAAACCATTACCTTTAAAAATGGATAATGATGAAATAAAAAATCTATTACAACAAGCAAATAATAGTGTTTCTGAAACAATTAAAAATAATAATATCAGTGAAAAAGAATTAGTTATTAGCGTTTATAATAAAAATGAAAAAAATATATCAACTTTTATAATACCTGTTCAGGCTAATGTTTATAAAGATTCAGAAACTAATATTATATTTGTAAAACATTCAGGAATTGGTTTGGGAACAAAATACTATGTTGGATATTCTCCTTATTATAAGAATAATTTCAGTGAAAAATATGCAATTCTTTCAATAGGATTCCCTATAATATCTTCTGATAATAATTTTTTTCACGCAATAAACATTCCATACTCTGATGAAATAAATACAAAACAAATGCTTCAATATGGACGAAATTATTTAGTAAATAAAATTGAAAATGTTTTTCAGGGGATTAAAGAAAATCCTTTTCCTTCTATGGGCTTTAGAGGAAAAACAATAATTGAAATATTACCTGATAACATGAAATTATTGTTAATGACTTTAACAATAATTGAGCATATGGATCATGGTAAATATATTCCATTCTTAGATATTATTTCTATTGGACATAATAAAATATTAAAAGGAATAAAAAAAGAATATAAAAAGAAGATAACCCAAATTATGTATCATCAATTATATAAAGTACTGATTAATCTGGCTTCAAATGAAGAAAATGCATTTAAGTATTCAGTAAGTAAATCAAATGCTACTGGATTAGCTCAAATAATAAAACCCACATATGATTCATTAATTGAATTATACCCAAAAGCTAATATAGAACCTGATTATTTTAAAGGTGCTATGGATCACTATAATGGTATTTTAGCGCAAATATTACATATAGATTCTGAAATTGCAACCCTTAGAAAAAGTAAAAGTATTAATAATCTTTTTGAAGATTACAATAAATTTAATCAATCTAATATTTTTGATATAATTATTGCTGGATATAATTTTTCTGCGCCTAAATTGAAGAAAATTATTTCAAAAAATAATGATGAGATAAATAAAAAATGGAAAAAACAAATACCATTTGAAACTCAGTTATATATTTTTAAAGCTAAATTTGTAAAAAATGTGATTTTACAATAAAATATAATTTTAGATTAACCTTCATCTTTTTTTTATTACCAAGCTTTTAGTTTTTTCCAATTAATAGTATGTGTAAGTCTGTACTTGTCAATGTCAGTCCCAACCCCAAAAAAAAAATAGGAAAAGACAAGAACTATATTTATTTTCTTTTACGCAGCTTCAGTTCCAAGCTCAAGTCTTGGTTTTACCTTTTTTGTAGAGTCTTCTAATGTTTGTTTTTTTAATGCAATTGATCTTCTTTTCATTGCAATTAAGAAAGCCATACAAATAAATCCAATAAAACCACCTAATATCATGAATAATACATTTTGAATATTTGAAAGATTTAATACATATAGATATGTTAACATAAATGAGACAAATGCTACTATTGTTGGATGAACTATTGTTCCCATTAATGTTAAATACCATATTCTTTTTCTGGCTGACTGTTTTATAGTTTCTTCTGTATTTTCAGCAATAGTTTTTTGATATGCCTTATAAATAAATACTGATGTTACAATAGAAAGAGCTGCCATAACATATACACCGAAAAATGCATGTTCTATAGCAAGTAAATAGCCAACTGGTAAGTTAGCTGATAATTTTATGTGAGAAAATGCTGTTGTAAGTAAAGTACTCATTCCTATTGAAATACGTATGCTGAATTGATCAGGAGGGATAAAATATGTTAAGTAAGAAATTATTATCATAACAAAAATCAATATAAGATTCTTGATTAAAAAACTAACTACCTGCCTTTTAATCTGTATTGCAGCATTAAATTGTGAGTATTTTATTGTATTTTGAGAATTAAAAAATTTTTGAACACCAAGTGTTGAATTATTTGTAATAATATTTTGAAAAAACATAATATTATCTGTAATCCATCCACTTAAGGAATGAAAATTTTTCTTCTTTTTCTTACCCTGAAGCCTCATACCCAAAATATCTGATACATATATTAATTTATCTCTGGTTTGAGTTATATGTCTGAATTGTATTTTTAAAGTTTGAGTATCAAAAGGGTATTCTTGAAACCTAAAATCAACTTTAAATGGGGCTTTTATTCTATATGCTCTTGTAGTTAAATTACCAAGCCTGTCTTCAATTATTGGTTTTCCTAATTTTATTGGATTTGCAGCGTTAACAAATTCAATATTTGTATCATCAAATTCATCTTCAAATCTAAACCATAGGTAGAAATCAATTACACATGTAGATTTTGATACATTTAAATCACTTATAGAGTTAATATCAATACCGGAATAAACCAGTTTAGTTTTATTCATAAACTTACCATCAATTAGAATAATATTACCTTCTAAAATTTCTTTAAATATATTATCCACTGTGTTTAAGTCTGTAATCAACTGATATTGAGTTAAAGTTGAAACAAGCTTTTGATTACTATAAACTCCAACTGCCAGTGGTTTATCAAAATCACCGTCAACATTAAAATTAATAGAACCATTAACACCTTCATAACCATTATCAATACTTGTCATACTGGATAAGAAATCTCTTATTTTAATTCTGTCATATTTTAAATATTTTTGTTTATAAGTAATACCTGAATTTCTAATTGCATGTAAGGCAACTGACATTGCATCATAATATCCAGCAGCAACCCATGAAGGCTCTTCACTATATCTTTTTACAAATTCTCTTCTAAAAACCTGAGCTTTTTCATTAGCAAGATCAATAATAAATGGTGATATTGTATAAATGCCATTAGAATAATAGCCTGGAATTAATTTTTCTTGAGGATATTCACGTAAATATTTTATAAAGGCTTCTCCACCAAAAGCATCAGGGCCAATTATAGAATTTGTAACACCTGGATATTTTAATGAAGTTATTAGTTTAACGCCTTCTCCAGAATGTGCAGCTACAAATATCATTCCCGGATCCTCAATAGCTCTTAATTCTCTTGTAATCATTTCTAAATCATCATCTAAAGATTTGGAATCATGGTCAAACCCCCATTTCTTTTTAATCTCCATTCCTAATCTTGCCGCTGCCTGTTCAAAGCTTTCTGTTAAAGTAACACCATAACTGTCTTTATCATAAATAATACTTGCAGATTCTTTTTTTAATGTTTTGTTAACATAATTTGCAATAAAGCTTCCTTGGAAGCTATTTGTAGGAATAATCCTGAAGTACCAATCATTTTCATAAGTAACATTATCTGAAGTTGCTGAAGCAGTAATTGCAGGTACACCCTTTTCTTTATAAACATGACCTGCAGCATATGAAACAGAACTGAAATAATGGCCTAATACCATAAGGACCTTACCTCGATCTGAAACATCGGCAGCAAGCTCAGGTGATATTTTACTATCATTTTTATCGTCAATAACAAGTAATTTAACCTCTTTATTATCAATATCGCCTTCTTTTTTAAATTCTTCCAGGCAAAGATTTATTCCTTTTAGCATGGCTTTACCATAAGCTTTACCTTTACCGCTCATGGGTCCCATAACACCAATATAAACAACATCCTTTTTATTAATCATAGCTCTGGTTTGAGGCAATGAAAAAATAAGGATAATACCAACAAAAATTATCGTAACTATGATAATTAAAAATTTTTTTATTTTTTTATTCATGATTTCAGGTCTTATAAACCAAATTGAGATAAATGTTTAATAAAAAACAATACTAATTTATTTTGATCTGGACTTTGACAGCAGTAAATTTTCAGCTTTTTCAGGAGTAATAATTTCCCAATTTCTAATATGCTGTCCACCCATGGCCATATGATACCAACCCTTTACTCTTGATTTAACCAGATATGGAGCTGTATAAAAATAAAGGGGGATTATAGCAGCTTCTTCCTCACAAAGTATCTGTTCTCCACGCTTATATAAATTTTTTCTTTCCTCAGGATCATTGATTTGTTGGGCTTTATCCATTAAAGAAGCAAATTCTTTATTGTCCCAACCAATATAATTTGAAGATTTTTCTGGATGGAATACTTCATTTAACCAGTTATTTGCATCAGGATAATCAGCGCACCATCCTAATCGATAAATATGTGGAGTATTCGGCTGTTCTAAGGCATCAATATAAGAAGTCCATTCTAAATCTTTAACTGTAATATCAACATTTAAATAATATTTAACACAGGTTTGAACAGCTTGAGCAATCAATGCATTATCTTCAGAAGTATTGTGCATAAGAATGATATCAGTTACACCTTTGCCGCCTGGATAACCTGCCTCAGCAAGCCATTTCCTTGCTTGTTTTGGATTAAAATGAACTCCAACTCCCGAATCTAAAGCAACAGATCCAAATATTGGTGGTCTTGTAAATGTAGTTGCAGGATCCTGATCTCCTTTAGTAATAACCTCAATAAGTAACTGTCTGTCTATTGCTGCAGATATCGCTTTTCTTACTAAAGGATTATCAACTGGTGCTTTTTTGGTATTATATCCATAATAATATGTGCAAAATGTTGGTTTATTTTGATATTCTTTTCTTAATACTGGATCAAGTTTAATTCTTGGTATCTCTGTTAAAGGAATTCGCATATATTCACCGCCAACTAAGTCAAGCTCATCATTTTCGTACATAACAAGGCCAACTGAACTTTCAGGAACAATAATATAATGAATTTCTGGAATTTTTACATTTTGGGCATCAAAATAATTTGGATTTTTCTTTAATATCATTGTCTTGCCTTTTTTCCAGTCTGCAAGCATATACGATCCATTAGTTTGAATATTTTTATATTCAGTCCATTGACCTTTATATTTCTCAACGATTTCTTTAGGAAGGGGTCTATAAATCCATAAACCTACCATTGCTGGAAAATAAGCTGCTGCATGGGTAAGAGTAAACTGAACAGTAAAATCATCAAGTGCTTTAACACCAATTTGTGTTGTATCTTTCAGTTCTCCACCCAATATTTTTTCAGCATTTTCTAAAATAGAAAGCATATATGAATAAGGACAATTTGTATCAGGATTGGAATTTCTTTGAATAGCCCATACAACTTCAGATGCCTTTACTGGCTTTCCATCTGTCCAGGCAGCATCTTTTCTTATATAAAAAGTATAGACTTTTCCATCGTCACTTACTTCCCATCTTTCTGCTAACTCTGGTGTTACTTTATAAGTCTTAGGATCAAAATCAGTCAAACCTAAAAATAATTGTTCAGTAACATCAATAGATGACATATCTACTGTAAGACCAGGATCAATTGTTGATATTACACCCTCTATTGGAACTCTAAGATAAGATGGCATTTCTTTTTTAGTTTCAGTTTCTTCCTCTAAAAGAAATTCGTCTTCTGAATGTTCTTTACTGCAAGCTATTATTATAAACATTAAGCTGACAGTTAATAATAAATAAAGGAAAAGTTTAATATTTTTATTTGTTTTTGTTTTCAATTTCAATACACTATTTCTTTTTCATAAAATTAATTAGTAAAAATAAAAGCTAAACTTATGAAATAATCTTTAGCAGTTTATTTCATAGGTGACAACATTTTTTTTCAAAATTAAAAATGATTATTTTCTTTAAGTCATTTAGGAATATATATATAAACTATTACAAAATTTAATACAAAAACTATGCCATTTTATAAAATAATTAAGGTAATTTTAAACTCACAACCTGACCATATTTATCTGGAATTGTAACTAACTTATTATTTAAATAAATACTAACTCCCTTTGCATTACCTAATAATAGATTAAAATGATCTGTTGCATACATACTAAGATTATCTCCTGGATTTAATGTAAACTCTCTTGGTGCCTCATCATCAGAAGTAATTTTTAACCAGGTTGTTTCTTTAGCATGTAAATCAAGAGTGAGAGTATTTATTTTTTTGTTATTGTCCTTTCCAAAATCTAAATTTGTTTCAATTTCTGGCTTTATTGTTTTTTCAATTTTTGGTTCAACCTTAACAGGAGGAAATGAAGTTGAAATTTCTAACTTTTCCATTAAGTTATTTTTAACAGGTTCTTTTAAATAATCATTTATTTTCTTTTGTAAAAATGGATAAGATAGAAAGAAAATTAATGTTAATACACAAATTCCTGTAGCCCAAAATAAAATATTAAAGCTTTCAGGTCTATAAGATTTAACATGTCCAGTAGTTTCTTTTCCAACATTTATTGCATTTTCATACAATGATAATACTTCTTTTATATCAACCTCAATTGCATCTGCATATGTTTTTAAAAAACTTTTTAAAAAAAGCTCTGAAGGGAACTGATCAAGAGCCTCTTCTTCAATTTGTTGAAGAACATTTGGCCTTATTTTTGTCATATGAAAAACATCTTCAAGACTTAAACCTTTGTTAAGTCTTTTTGAACGAAGAAATTTTCCAAATGAAGCAGCTTTATCTCTTTCAATATTCATAATCAATTTACCAAGTTAATTGTTATTATTATTCTGATTATCCAATGATCTCTAAAAAAATTATAATGGTATCAATGGGCGTATCCAAAGGGATGGGGAGGCAATGGTGTTGAATTAATTAATTGAAGTCTCAAATCTTTAGATTTGGGCGTTCATAATACAAATTAAAATAAACACAGAAATTTCCTTGTGATTATTTCACTCCCAAATCTAAAGATTTGGGACTCCAATTCTATTGTCCCCCATCCTTTGGATACGACCAGTATCAATTTAAAAGTTTTATATAGGATTTATCTCTAATATTTTTAAGCCATGCCTTATATTTTTTTTCTAATACTTCATTAAATAATAATTCACTTATCTCATCTTTAACATCTTTCAATTCTTTTCCACCTATCATTTGAATTTTTTCAACAAAAAGAATTTGATATCCAACATCAGTTTCTATAATTTGTGTATATTGGCCGTCAGTTAAATCTTTTACAGCTTCTCTGATAATCTCTGATAGTTCATCTAATGAATAAAATCCAAGATCTCCGCCTTCATAGGCTAAATTTTA
>Ga0272440_1002931_pt1 | contig 13034 bp, 9 predicted proteins | sample SSMMMBAug17_FD_192440 | JGI IMG/M metagenome (GOLD analysis project Ga0272440, IMG submission 192440) | Marine sediment archaeal communities from Little Sippewissett salt marsh, Falmouth, MA, United States - SSM-MMB-Aug17 | ecosystem: Environmental > Aquatic > Marine > Wetlands > Sediment ...
TATCCTGATCTTCCTTGGAAATGATAACGCCAGTATTGCTGATTGAAAATATTGCATCTGAATTGTCAATAGTCAGGTTCATCACAATTGTGCCATTTTCAGTATTATACTTGATGGCATTTGTTGATAAATTTTGAATCACCAGATTTAAAAGATCGTAATCTGCCATCACCATAATATTGGGTTTAACATGATGCTGAACAGTGAGATGTGGTGCGATCAACTGGATATCCTCAATGGTCAACGAAACAAGTTCGCTGAAATTGACTTGCTCAAGACGCAATTGGAGTTGCCCCACATCCGCCTGTGCAAGAATCAGCAGTTTTCGTACAATTGCTTTTAATCGTTGAACTTCATCGCTTAATGTGACCAGCAACTGTGTTTCCTGTTGATCCTGAATGGCTTGCTGAATCGCATCATCCAATACCCCCTGCAAAATGGTCAGTGGGGTTTGAAGTTCATGTGCTGCATCCGCAGTAAACCGGCATGCTTGATTGAAACTTTTTTCCAATCGGTCAAGCATGCAATTGAAAACGTTTATCAGACGGGATAATTCATTTTCAGTATCAATATTTGAAATTCGCTGATCCAGACCTCGAACAGTGATGTTTTCTGCTGTTTGACAGATTAAATGAATTGGTTTTAAAAGGCGTTGCGCAATCAGCCATCCGGCAAATCCCCAAAAAAAAAGCGCGACTGGAATGGACACTAAAAAAGTTTTTTTATATGTAATCAATAATTCCAGGATTGACTTGTTACAAACATCCATCGTAATAAAATGCATAACCACCAATATATATCCACCGAATGCAATTAAAATGAATCCGGCAATCATAACTGTAACAATTGTAACTCTCAGTCGCAACATGTCTGATCAACCTTATTCTTTCTCAAGCGATACCCGACCCCTCTCACAGTTTCAATTTCAGGGCCTTGATATGCCTTGTTAATTTTATTGCGCAGCCGTCGAATATAGACATCAACAATATTTGTCAGGGGATCAAATCCATAGCCCCACACCTGTTCAAGAATCTGAGTTCTGGTGAGTACTCTTCCTGGCTGACGTATGAGCAGTTCCAAAAGATTAAACTCTCGGTTCGTCAAATCAATGATGATATTGTCAATTTTTACTTCACGTGAAATAAGGTCTAATGATAAATCTTCGCAACTAAGTATATTTAATGCATTGCCTGAAGCGCGCCTGGTTATTGCAGTAATTCGGGCAATCAGTTCTCCAATATAAAAGGGCTTACATAAATAGTCATCTGCGCCCAGATTTAAGCCCTCAATACGTTCGTTCACCGCGGATCTGGCACTCAATAAAATAACAGGCACTGTATGTTTGTTTTCCCGAAGACTTCTTAAAATACTGAGACCATCTTTTCCCGGAAGCATAATATCCAGAATTATTAAGTCATAGCCGGGTTCAAACACCATTAAATATCCCTGATCGCCATCATTACAACAATCAACAATATAACCCTGCTCTTTTAAACCTTTCTCAATAAAAGAGCTAATTTTTATATCATCTTCAATGAGTAGTATTTTCACTTTCAGTCATTTCCTAAGGAAGGTTATCGTAAGGACGCATGCCCATAAAGTCGAACATAGTATCCTTCGGGCAAATTTTAGATTAGCCTAACTTTTGTGTGTCTTCTGAAAGCCTGCTTGATATTTGCTTCAAATACAGTCCCGCTTGCTAACGCGCGCGGCTCAGATTAAAAGCTGCCGAATTTTTCAGAGCCGCGCGCGTTAGCAAGCGGAATTACACTTGAACCAATATATAGCAGGATTTTTTTCCGATACATTGAAATACAATACGAATTATAATGCATGCGGCGTGGGCTGTGCCAAAATGGAGGCAATTTTTCTTAAATTCCACCACCATTTTTCTTTGGCGCGGCTGTATTCCTTTTCAGTCCAGTCATAAAACTTGGATAAATCCCAGAAGTTAACGTTGCCATCTTTCAATCCCATAAATTTTGCAAATGGATGCTCTTTTCCGGCATGATCAATCAGATATTTGATACCTTGTATCGCCAATCTGGTTGCGTTAATTCTATCCATTGGTGTGGGATCTCCGCCTTGTTGTAGATGTCCCAGTATAGATCGACGGACAGTAAAGAGTTTCTTTCCTTCTGCTGTAAGTAAATCTCTAATAAAATTTGTATTGTATACAGGATGTGCTTTCTCATTACAAATAATGAGTCCCAAACGTTTACCCTGTTGAAAACTACCTTTTAAATAAGACAAATCTTTCTGTAAGTGTTTCAGGGTCACGCCTTCCTCATGTAAATAGACACGTTCAGCACCCGTCGCAATGCCGCTCATCAGTGCCAGGTAGCCGCAGTAATACCCCATGACTTCAACAACAATACAACGATTTGTTGCCACAGCAGATTGTTTAATTTTATCAACAGCTTCAATAATATTGTTTATTGCAGTGTCACATCCAATGCTGTATTCACTTCCTGGAAGGTTGTTGTCAATACTTGCCGGGATACAAAGGATTGGAATTTTGAAGGCCGGATAGCTTTCACGTTGTTGATAAAAATTATAGGCCGTCTGGTATCCAGACCATCCCCCAATAATTAAAATGGCATCAATTGCATGATGTTCAATATGGCGGGCAATGGCATAGAATTCACCGCCTTTTGGAATTTTTCGACTGGTCCCTAATTCAGCTCCACCAATTGTTGCCCATCCTCTCACACTAAACCAGTCCAGTTTGCGAATTTTGCCATCAATAAATCCTCTGAACCCATGCTCAATACCTAAAAAAGTATGCCCATGATCAATGCCAAGTCTAATCGCAGACCGAACAGCAGTATTCATCCCGGGTGCTGCAGCATCACAGTTCATTATTGCAATGCGTAATGATTGATTCGATTGAGATGAATCATTTGAGATACTGGGTTCTCTGGCTTTCATCAGCGTATAAAGTGAATTGTAGGTATCTACAAAAACATTGCCTCTGAGCTGCATTGCTTTATCATAATCACCATTTGATATAGATTCTGCTACTGAATGACTGATCTTCACACACTCCATTAAAGGAGCGGATTTTGCATTATTGCCGCGCATGCCAATCAATAATGTCTCATTTTGTGATTTTTTTGATATCAGTGATTCAACCGCAGAATATCCTAAAAATGTACCGAGAATTCGATCATACGCACTGGGTGCACCACCGCGTTGCACATGCCCCAGAATTGTCACGCGAACATCTTCATTTAAACGTTCTTCAAGAATGTTTTTGACATGGCTACTTTGTATGGGGTTCCCATGACGATCAATGGCACCTTCAGCAACGATAACAATTGTATCCCGACGTCCCGAATCTCGTCCGGTTTTAAGCACCGAACACATTTTTTCTTCCCAATCTTCGTATGGCGGGGGCATTTCAGGAATAAAAACCCAGTCCGCACCACTGGCCAGCGCACTCATGAGTGCGAGATAACCACAATTACGCCCCATCACTTCAATGACAAAGGTTCGCTGATGACTGGCCGCTGTGGTGGATATGGCATCAACGGCCTCAGTAATTCGATGCAGGGCGGTATCAGTTCCAATAGACATGTCACTGCCATAGAGATCATTATCAATTGATGCTGGTAACCCAACGGCTTTTAATTGAGAACAGGCCTTTGCAATTTCATTGCTGATATCACCCGCATCCAATAGCTCCTGTATCAACTCGGGCCATTCCTGACAAAAGACATTTGCGCCGGTAAGACTGCCATCGCCACCAATAACAACCAGATTCGTTATTTCAAGGTTGAGTAGATTTCGAGCCGCTTGTCGTCGGCCATCCCTGGTTTCAAATGCCTTACATCGTGCGGTGCCAATTTTTGTGCCACCGCGTTGCAAAATGCCGCCAACAGAATTCCAATCGCACGCAATAATTCGATCTCCACCATCAACCATTCCCTGATACCCCTCAAAGATGGCAAACACATTTAAATTTTTTTCCAATGCCGTGCGAACGACTGCGCGAACAGCTGCATTCATTCCAGGCGCATCACCGCCACTGGTCAAAACGCCTAAATTTTTTTTTACTTGAGAATTCACAGTTTGTTACCTCATTCATTGATTGGTTTGATATATTACTTAGGAATACTCGAAAATTAAGATCCCCATTTATCTTGAACGTATAATCGTTTGGCACGTAGAGACGTAGCATGCTACGTCTCTACAGAACAAAAACCCCGATGAACATTTTTTCAAATGGGGACGTTATTTTCAGAGCTTTTCTTAGGAATCGTCTGAAAATAACGTCCCCATTATTTTGAATGTCGCTACACGAACTTTCTGTTTTGAACGATCTTTATTTTTAAAGCATTCCTTTGACTGACTCAACCAGTATTTATCTCTTAACATAGTAATACGTGTTGTCAACAAGAAAAGAGATTGTATATTGGCTGAAAATAATTAAGGAATGCTCTGAAAATAAGTTCCCCATTTGAAAAAATGTTCATCGGGGTTTTTGTTCTGTAGAGACGTAGCATGCTACGTCTCTACGTGCCAATCGATTATATGTTAAAGATAAAAGGGGAACTTAATTTTCGAGCATTCTTAAATTAAATTTTCCCTTTGATGGAGGTTCACAAATTGATTGCTCCAAAACAAAAATGGCATCTCATGGACAAAGATCGTGAATATAGAATCAACCAATTGAAATATTTCGGAAATCCTTTCGGTAACTATGCATAAATCAATTTAATTGTGCTCCTCTAAAAAAACTGTTATTAAACCTGTTCGTGAAAAATATTTTTTTAATACGTGGGTTACCTCAAAAAACATTAATGATATCAACCAGCGAATGTCGCAAAACCCAAATTTCGGATAAACACAAAAAAAGTGTCTTTTCAATTTATCTGAAAGTACTCTTTTCTAAATTAATACAATATAATGAGAGGCATTATGCCCAAAATAATCTTAGCAAGCGCATGTGTGTTAGGTATTCAGAGTGCATACAATGGAAAGCGTGCCAAACGCATGTTAGACAAACAATGGCAAACAGACAAACAGTATTGTTTTATCCCATTTTGCCCCGAACAAATGGCGGGATTTCCAACCCCCAGGCCACCTGTTGAAATCATTGGCGGTGATGGCTCTGATATCTTATCAGGTAACGCCAAAGTCATTACACAAAATGGAAAAAATGTGACAAAACAATTTATGGATGCTTTAAATGACATTTTAATTGCTGTTCAGTGGATACAGCCAGGCATGATTGTTTTGCAGCAACGAAGCCCGTCATGTTCATGTGCGGGTATATATGATGGTACTTTTACTCATACATTAATTCCTGGGGATGGAATTATTGCTGCTTTTTTAAGGCAGCATGGTTATCGGTTAATTGATATTATGGATTTTAATCGAAATAAACTGAATTTCCATTGATAATCAACAGGCTTCAGGGAGATCCGATCAATCGGATCTCCCTGAACTGTTAAACAAAATTTTCTAATAGGTTATCTCATGCGAAACTATTTTTTGAAATATTTTAACCGGATTTTTTCAGCAGTGCCATCGGAATGTAATTCATCCAGGGCTTTCTGCAGCTTTTCAAGGACAGCGGGATCTGTGCTATGATAGAATGCATAGCCCATCGGTTTAGGCGGGAATGCAAAGATAATTTCAAATTTTGAAGGATCTATTCCAATTTCTTTCATTTTGGCTGAAGCAGTTGTAAAGGAATATGAAATCACATCATATCGACCTTTATCCAATTTTTTGACCAAACTCTCTGGACTGGCAGTTTTATCCAGTTTTGCAGAATTGACCCCTGCGCCAACCAACAAAGCTTCACCGACATCCCCTCGTATGACACCATATTTTCCCTTATACCTTTTCAGATCCTCAATGGAATCAAAAGAAATGTGTTTCCCTTTTTTTGCAATCACATGATTTTCCGGTTCTTCATTGACAAGGGGAATTGGATAAACAAATTTCCACCCCAAGACATCTTTTCGTTCACGTGTTATGGTTGTGGCAAAAAGACAGGTTCCCGGTTTTGTTTTAATCATTTTAACGCCACGTGCCCAGGGAACGACTTTCATGTCCTTAGTTGTTTTATTCAGCCCAACTTTTTTCCAGACCTCTAAAAGCAAATCTACAGATATCCCTTGTAGTTTACCATCTTTTCTAAAGTTGTATGGCGGGTAATCTTCTGTATACCAGTTGATGTCTTCAAGCGTTTGAGCAATGCTCATCGTCGAAAATAAAACAAGCGATAAAAACAAAATAACTTTTTTCATAATTCCTCCTACGTTAACTCAGATTTTTGAGTTTGTTATAAAGTACCTAAATAAATACATGACAGCACGTTCGCTAAACTTTTTTTTGCATTTATGCAATTACTGTCTTGATTAAAAAATATATGTTTAACGATAAAAATCGTATTATTTTTAATTGCACAATACAATTCAGACATCACATTTTTTTTTGATCCTACTTTTCAGCATCATCAACATCTGTATGAACAACCAGAAAGAATTGATGAAATGTTTCATTTTAATGCGTCCTAAAAAAGAATCATTTCTTAAGATATTTCTGTCTAATTGATTCTGCAGTTCCATCGGAGTGTAATTCATCCAGTGCGTCCTGCAATTTTTTCAAAATGGAAGCGTCTGTATTATGATAGAATGCAAAACCCATCGGTTTTTGCGGGAAAGAATAAACAACTTCAAAAATCGACGGATCTATTCCGATTTCTTTCATTTTGGTTGCAGCTGTGGAAAAGGAATATGATATGACATCATATCGACCTTTATCTAATTTTTTGATCAAGCTCATTGAATTTGCCGCTTTATCAAATTTTGCAGAATGGACTCCCGCTTCAATCAATAAACTTTCACCAAGATCATTTCTTACAACCCCATATTTTCCATTATACTTTTTTAAATCTTCAATGGAGTTAAAAGATATTTTTTTACTCATTTTTGCAATCAAATGATTTTCAGGTTCTTCATTTTCAAGCGGAATTGGATAAACAAATTTCCACCCCAACACATCCTTTCTTTCACTGGTTAATGTTGTGGAAAAAAGGCATGTACCAGGCTTTGTTTTAATCATTTTTACCCCCCTTGCCCAGGGAACAATTTTGATATCTGTCGCATTTTTGTTTAAACCAATTTTTTTCCACAACGCTAAAAGCAGATCCACAGCTATCCCTTTTACATTGCCATTTTTTTCAAAATTATATGGCGGATAGTCTTCTGTGTACCACTTAATGTCCTCAAGCGTCTGCGCAAAACCTACTGTTGAAAAAAAAAGAATTGATACCAACAAAATAAAATTTTTCATCATTCCTCCTTTATTTGCATGACTTCTCAAACAAATATTAAAACCAATCTGGGTGTAATCCCATTTAGTTGCATAATTTTGTTTTGTTCCTGATGCCTTTAATCAAGTACATTGCCGGAAACATACGTAGAGACGCACGGCTGTGCGTCTCCAAGCGGAGAAAGGACAATCTTTGTATATTCTTGAGTTATCAAAATGGATAAACCTTTCTTCGCACAGCCATGCGTCATGCGTCTCTACATCTGTTTTAGGCAATATGCCGGCTTGGAACAAAATAAAAATAATGCGCAAATAAATGGGATTGCACCCAACCAATCTTAATGTAATACATTCAGTACATCCTAAATTATATGATAATTCATTTAACAATATTAATAAAGATATAGAGATTAATGTCAAGAACTTTTTTGTTGCCATGCCATTTTAAGAGAAATGGCATGGCTGAATCCGCATTCATAAAAAGACTGGAGACTATTATTGCAAAAGAGTTTTGTAAATGGTCTATAGGGGATATCGAAGCCAAAACATGAGTTGTACAGACTTTGAATTTGCATTTTGTAAGGCACAGATAGCGTCCATTTTTTAGGAATGCTCGGAAAATAACTTCCCCATTTATCTTTAACGTATAATCGTTTGGCACGTAGAGACGTAGCATGCTATGTCTCTACAGAACAAAAACCCCGATGAACATTTTTTCAAATGGGGAACTTATTTTCAGAGCATTCCTTAGCAAATCAAGGCCTGAAAAAATGAAATTAGTTTAGTCCTGTAAAATATTTTATAAAAAAGACCAAATCGCCAAGAGTGACAGCACCATCCTCATTCAGATCAAACTTCTTAGAATCATCTGATGTCCCCCCATTTTTCATAATATCAATGGCAAGCTGTGCCCACTCGGTTGTGTGCATCATTTTTCCAAATCCCTTCGTAACAGTTTCTGGCCCATAAGCAATGATTGGTACTGGCGTATTGGTATGTGTTCCTGTTGCCCATACAGCATACTGCTGTTTTCCGACAATCCTTCCAATAAGATCCTTGAATATCTCTGTTTCATAAACATAAAATTCTTTGAAATCATGAATTTTTGGAAAGTAATTGTAACTAAGATATGAGTGACCTTCTACTTTGTATTCGTTTTCCTCTGTTGTAAGAATTTCTTGTGCCTCGGGTAAGGTGATATCAAATTCTGTATTCTCATTAACAATATCTCTAAAAATAGCACATTCACTCTCAGAAAATGCGTCACCAGTTGACAACCTGTCATATAAATCGACAGAACTTTGACTTTGAAAAGCACTCAACATGGCAGCATAGCTTTTCTTTTGTTGTCCAATTTTGGTTAATATGTCATAAGTTCCAAAACTGAACTTAGGAGCAAACAACTCGTTTGGATGATCACCTGGAAAATCGACTGCTGCGGGTAAAACACGCCGAGAATAACTGAAGCCAAAGCTTCCAGTTTCATGATCGGCAGTCACAATCAGCAATGTATCATCACGATCTTTGGCCCAATGATAAATATAATCAAGGGTTTCATCAAATCGGATCATTTCATAAAGTAACGCACCGGCATCATTATCGTGTTCCGCCCAATCAATCAGGCCAGATTCCACCATCAAGAAAAATCCATTTTCGTTGTTTGACAGGACGTCAAGAGATTTTTGAGTCATCTCTTTTAAGGTGGGAATAGTTCGCTGTGGGTCATCAATTTCGTCTTTCATATCAATTCGATAATCAAAAGCAGAATACTGAAATAGGCCCAAAAGTTTATTGTTTTCCGCTGTTTCCATTTCCTGCTTTGTCAGGGCAACGGAATACCCTTTATTTTCAGCTTCATCAAGCAAATTTCGATTATCTTTTCTTTTGGATTTAATTGATACGTTTCCTTTAGTGCGTTCAACAAGATCATTATATAGTTCTGGATTTGAAGTTTGAATATTCTGTGGGATCCAATATCGCAGACCGCCTGACAAAAGAACATCTGCACCGCTGTTTAATAAATCAACAGCTATTTCATTTTCTTTTGTACGATGTGTCTGATGTGCAGCAAAACCGGCTGGAGTTGCATGAGTGATTCTTGTATCAGATACGAGTCCAGTAGACTTTCCCATATCCTCAGCTATCTCAAGAATTGTTTTTGTATCGTTACCATCCTTATCAATCCCAATTGCTTCAGATAATGAAAATTTACCACTGGCCATCTGGGTTGCAGATGCAGCGGAATCTGTTACCAACACACCATGCGCATTATGCAGTGCATTGCCTATAGTCCCTTCTTCCATAATTCTGGACAAGGCAGTCTCCTTGTCTGGATAGTCGCTATTATTGGCATATTTTGCATACATTTGCAGCAGGCCTGTCGCCTGTGGTCCCATACCATCACCAATCAAAAAAATTACATTTTTTATTTTTTGATTTGTAGCCGGATTGGCCTTTAACGAAGGGCTTCCCCTAAAAATTAATGATGCGATGATCATACAAATACATAAAATGGAAATGAATAAAAACTTTATTTGCTTTGACATAAATGTCCTCCTTAATTTTTGTTGTTCATCTTATTACCCAACATAATTTCGGCATCCTTCATTTTCCAGTTATCATTTTTTCGAGTGCAATTTTTCGTTCGTTCAACTGTGCGTCTCTACGAACGAAAACATAATAACAATTTCGGAAAAGTGTTAACTACTTTTCAACAAATATGAAGGATGCCATAATTTCATTATATCCCTATATTGTATTTATAGGGTAAGTATTAAAATTTCATCAAATATTTATTAAAAAATGAAGAATGAAGGATGATTACCTGCCCATAGCTTCCAACCTTTCAATCAATTCAGAATATGCAGCCAAAGTTTCTGGTAACGCCTCCATATCAAAACTTTTTGCCTGATCAACCAATTGTTGTCCCCATGATCGTACAATATTAACACCAAATTTTTCCCCAAGTGAAATCATTGTCTGCCCAAAGGATTCAATATCAGTAAAAATAAATTGTTCGCTGGTTTGTTTCCAGGTATTGTACAGATCCCCTTTTAATTCATTAATTAACGCTTTTATTTGCTCTGGCGAAATTTTAGCTAAAACGCTTGATACAGAGTCATCAGGAGAATCCAATGGTTTTGAAACATCCGCATTATTTAACACTGATAAGTGTTGATAATCAAGATATTTCATCAGCATCCGAATAACATCCTCGGATCCAACTGGTTTTTGAAGTAAATCATTGCAGCCAGCATCCTCTATTTCATGAAGATTGTCTTTCATGACCGAAGCTGTTAATGCGATAATTGGAATCTGTGCCAGTTCTTTATCTGCTTTAATATGTCTGGTTGCGGTATATCCATCCATTACAGGCATTTTCATATCCATGAATATCAGTTTCGGTCGAATTTTTCTGGCCTTTTCTATGGCCTGCGCTCCATTTTCTGCATCAACAATATTTAACGAATAAGGCGACAGAAAATCTTTGAGTAACATCCGATTGGTTTCAACATCATCAACACTCAATATGGTTACAGGAATAAACTGGATATCTGCTAGCTCAAGAACAGGTCGGTTCATTTTAGGCACAATTGATGCCACAGCAACATCTTTCAGCAGAATTGAAAATGTGCTTCCTTTTTCAGGCTTGCTGGATAATTGAATCTGCCCCCCCATCATCTCCACCAGCCGGCGCGTAATGGCCAGGCCCAAACCTGTTCCACCATATTGCGCATGACTTTGCCCGACCTGCTGACGAAATGCATCAAAAATAATTTTTTGCTGATCTTCGCGTATGCCAATACCTGTATCCTCGACAGAAAAAATGAGATCCAATGCACTTTTATCTGGTTTTGAGTATTGCTGTCGTACAGATAATCGAATATATCCTTTTTCTGTGAACTTTACTGCATTGCCAACAATATTAAATAATATTTGACGCAATCGGGTTTCATCCAAAACCAGACTCTCATTCAAATCTGATGCAACTTCTGTTTCAAAAGATAATTGCTTCTTTTCACATTTTGTTTTAAAAATGTTAATAATATCATTAAAAATGGAACGTGGATTTACAGGTCGATAATCCAAAACCATTCGTCCGGCCTCAATTTTAGATAAATCCAAAATATCGTTGATCAAACTTAACAATGTTCTTCCACTGGATGATATGGACTGCAGCCATCGTTTTTGCTCATCACCTAAAACCTTTTTTCCAAGTAATTCAGTAAATCCAAGGATTGCATTCATAGGGGTACGAATTTCATGGCTCATATTTGCCAGAAATTCACTTTTTGCATGGTTGGCGTCATCAGCTTCTTTTCTGGCGCGTTCCAAATCTTTATTCAGCACGAGCAGTTCCGATGTTCGTTGAGAAACCTTTTCTTCAAGATGTTGTCTATGGGATTCCAGTTCCTGATCACGAATATGAATTTCATGAAGCATACAATTGAAAGACTCGATCAGTCTGCCCAGTTCATCATCATCACATTTTGTTGCACGAATAGAATAATTTTTATCTTGCGATATGGTCCGCGCTACATCTACCAAATGAACAATTGGCCCTGAAATGACTTCCATATAATGACGAGATATTAATATTGATAGAAAAAAAGCAACCCCAATAACCCCTAAGGCAAAGGCCAGATACATGAGTATTAAATAAATTGTATCAGTCATATCAATATGAATATACAACATACCGATTTGTTTATTTTTCAGTTCAACAGGCTGGAATAAATGCATTCGAAGCGTGTAATCACTAAAATCAACAAATTTAATCAAATTCTTTTTCAAAAGCGCTTTTGAAAATAAATCCGGATCATTTGGATTTTGATCATCTCTGTTATATCTTGCAAATAAGTGATTTTGTTTATCAATCACGCATGCGGATATGACATCTTTGGCAGCTTTTAATGATTTCAATCTGTTAGTAGCGGCATCGGCATCACCAAAATACAAAGGTGCGCTACAATTCATCGCAACCAGTTCTGCCATTGTAATGCTGAATTCATGAATGCCTTTGTGAAACAATATGTATTCCAACGTAATAAAAGAAAAGGCAGCAAAGACAACAGCTATGGTACTGGTTGACACAATGGCTAACATAATTTTTGAAGAAATTGATCTATTTTTGACCAATCTGCGAAATATTTTATCAAAAAACATATGTCTGATCCTTTATCAATTTTCGAATCTGGCAGTACAGACAAAGCCCACCTGTAAGATTAGGAATGCGCTGAAAATAAGTTCCTTATTTCAAAAATAGGTTCATTAGGGGTTTTTGTTCTGTAGAGAGAGACGTAGCTGTTTTATGGGATTTCCCCTGACTTGTACATATACCCATAATATTATTTATTATGCACACGCGTTGCAAGCTGAAGTAAATCCGAACATATTTTTAATCCAGCGCGCTTTTCAGATGCCCGATTTATCTCAAAACCAATGCGACTGCCCTTATTTACAAACACAATTGTTCCACCATATCGAATAAACTCTGGTGTATCGCTAATGGTTAAAAGCCCCTTTGTATCCAATTGCTCGAATATTGCCTTAAAGTGAGGGAGCTCAGAGCGTGCTACAAACAGCATTTGTAAATTTGAAACAGATGAAAGCTCACGCATGCCTTTGAAATGCCGAATCATAAATGAACGTCCCTGAATGAGTTTTCCGACAAATGGATTAAACAGATTTTGGAAAACATCTCTGCCCAAAATGCCCAATATAAAGTGATCTGGATTTTTAGA
>Ga0272440_1002932_pt1 | contig 13034 bp, 14 predicted proteins | sample SSMMMBAug17_FD_192440 | JGI IMG/M metagenome (GOLD analysis project Ga0272440, IMG submission 192440) | Marine sediment archaeal communities from Little Sippewissett salt marsh, Falmouth, MA, United States - SSM-MMB-Aug17 | ecosystem: Environmental > Aquatic > Marine > Wetlands > Sediment ...
ACAAACATATGTGGAAATTCTGATGGTATAAAAAAATATGTTATTCCAAAAACGTTGCATAAAGAAATATTGTACAATCTATATGCATCAAACATTTCTCGTGCAACACTATTTCCAGGGCTTGATTGCTTTGCTGCTGCACTCAGTGTATTTCATCCAACTATATGGAAATGACTATTTTTGACATAAGAGAGTTCAACTAATGAGAAAAGAAATTATTTTAATTGGACCGTTATGTTCAGGAAAATCAAGTGTTGCTCTATTTTTGGCAGAAAAACTCAACATTCTAAATTATCCAATAGATAGAATTAAATGGTATTACAGATTTAAAAATGGATATAACCTGTCAAAAGGGACTAAAATCTTACGAAATCAAGGTTTCATGGCCCTACTTGAATATTCAGAGCCTTTTTTTTGTCTTAAAGAAATTGAGATTTCTTTAAATGAATTCCGAGGCGGAGTTTTTGACTTTGGTGCAAGTCATTCATATTTTACTGATAATGATCTTCTAAAAAAAGCTTCAAAATTATTAGAACCATTTAAAAATGTTGTTTTGCTACAACCATCTCCAGATAAACAAGAGTGTATTAAAGTACTTAGCGAACGTATTAGACAAAGATATACAGAAAACCAACGATCTGAAAGGACAATTGAATCTTATGTTAAAGCTAATGAGTATTTTATTAATCACAAGTCAAATTCGATATTATCTAAACATGTTATTTATACATATAGCAAATCGATAGAAGATGTTGGTAATGAGATTCTTAAGATCACAAAATATAATAGCGATCAATAACAGTTCAGATTTTAAATACAAGGATAATAATTGCGCATTTTTTTTAAATAAAGTATGATAGCGTTTATAGTAATCAATAAAAAAAAATAGGAGGTTGTTATGATAAAAAAACAATTATTATTAATTTATTTAGTAATAACAGTATGTTTTATTTTTAATACAAATATTTTTGCTGAACAGGGGATGTATATTGATATTTCTCAACCCACTCCCATTGGCGACCGAACAATACCCATGAATGCTACCACCAATCCTGTTGCATTTACAGTTTCAGATTCAGATGGTGGCCCCTTAATCGTTCTTTGCACATCCAGTCAACCTTCACTGGTACCAAATGATAATGATCACATTATCATTGATGGTCATGGACAACTTATAACTGTTGATGCTCAAAAAAATGAGAAAAAACATTTAACTGCTCGTATTATCCCTAAATCTGATCAATTTGGTATGACTTGTTTGACATTCAAAGTAATTGATTCAGGCGGATTATTTGCAACGAAATCTATGAATTTAACAGTTACAACAGATTCATTTTTTCAATATGGCGACTCAAAACAATTGCATTATACCTATGTTCCTTCTTACAAAGATGCGTTTTTAAAACAACTCCTGTTTTCTACAGAAGCCCAACCTATAATCAAAATATCTGCGATTGGTGAAGGGTTTATTCGTTTAAACCAACAAAGGCTGAATCTACCTTTCCAAACATTTGCAACTGGAAAGGCAATCCAGATTGAAGCTTTTCCTTCTGAAAATTTTCAATTTGTTTACTGGTCAGGAGATATCGTAGATACAGAAAATCCTCTAAATATTATTGCAGAACATTATTATGACATACAGGCTGTTTTTGTACCATCGGATCAATCACAAATGTCCGAATCATCCAATTGGAAACTGCGCATGTGGCTTTCAGAGTCTGAAACTCAAAATACTGTTTTATCAGAGATTTACCTGGGAATAACAGACAATGAACCAGAAACAAAACGAACCACAAATTCTGAAATGTGCATATTGTCTGATATCAATGATGATGAGTGTTTATCTGTTCAAACAGTAACTTTTCAAGGGGAACAATTCAGAACAATTAACATAAATTCTCAAAAATCAGTTATGATTCATTGGGCCTTTGATCAGGATTGCAATGGACTTTTTGAACTCATTGATGCACAAACAAAAGAGGTATATGTATCAGATATGCAAAGCATATATGAGTGGCACATACCAGAAAATCAAGAAATCCATCAACTCTTGCTTCATTATATTCCATAATAGGTTGTTGTATTATAATCCAACGATGTTTTTTCCATTCATTTCAAGTGTCAGTCTATGCAGTCAATACGAAATGCGAAAAACAAAGTTGGACGATCATATAAATGAAAGGAAACGACTATGGCAAACCATGTTTGTCCTGTTTGGGTAGGGTATATCCTCGCAAGCCCAATCCGAAAATATTTTCAAGACCCCAATAAAATTCTAAAACCCTATATTCAGAAAGGGATGACTGTTTTAGATATAGGCTGTGCTATGGGTTTTTTTACTATCCCTATGGCTCATATGGTAAAAGTGGATGGCAAGGTCATTTGTATAGATGTGCAAGATAAAATGCTCATGGCCCTGAAAAAAAAGGCATTAAATGAAGATGTTTTTGAACGAATAGATCCAAGATTGTGTCAATCAAACGATTTAGGCATTGTTGATCTTGAAAACCAGGTTAATTTTGCCCTTGCGTTTGCTGTATTACACGAACTTCCTGATATTCCAACATTTTTTTCTCAACTGTATCCTGTTCTTAAGTCAGATGCCAGATTTTTAATCGCTGAACCTAAAGGACATGTCTCTGAAAGTCAGTTTGCTGAAACTCTATCAATTGCAGAAAAATCAGGCTTTGCTGAGTTGGGACGCCCCAATATTTTTAGAAGTCGAACAGCATTGCTTGAAAAAAAAGGTCCATAATGATTGCCTTGTTTCTCGACTATGGTTTTGCCCATTTTTTTGTGCGACTTTTGGGAATATGACCTCCATGCTCCAATCGTAATTCCATTTTGTATGATCTATTTGACACTTACCTTTTCATAATGCTATAAAATATTATATTTGATGGAAATAATAATTTGCATGAACTTATTCATTTCGTTTAGACGAAAGGAGGACATGATGCCGTACGTTCATGTTGAAACGAATCAGGTTGTCAAAGAAGACTCAGTTCTTTCACAGATTTCATCATTTATGACGACACTTCTGGATAAACCTGAAAATTGGATGATGATATCCATAGATGATCAGAAAAAAATGATTTTTGCCGGTCAAACAGAACCATGTGCAATTATTCAAATAAAAAGCATTGGTCTTTCTGTCACCCAATGTAAGGAGATTGCTCCCAAAATCTGTTCTTTTTTTGAATCTTTATTGCTTATCCCAGGCGAACGTATTTATATTGATATGATTGACATTGATCGACGAATGTTTGCATGGAATGGGAATATATTTGGCTGATTTTTAGCAAAATATATGAGGAAATTAAATATTGGAAGATATAATTATCTCAGGAATTCAATATGATATTTTTTGGGAATCACCTGATAAAAATATCCTTTTTTTAGAAAATGATGTTCTTCCGAAAATAAATCCATCTGATATCATGATTTTTCCTGAGATGTTTACGACTGGTTTTACTTTAAATGCAAAAGCTTATGCTGAACCAATGAATGGGGCAAGTGTTCAATGGCTGTGTGATATGGCGGCTCAATATCATTGCCATATGGTTGGAAGCATGATTATTGACACTAAAAATTCAGCCAAAAAATATGTTAATCGACTCATATGGGCCAGGCCTGATGGAAATTTGTCATGGTATGACAAACATCACTTGTTTGCTATAGGCGATGAACATACCATTTATTCACAAGGAAACGACTGGTTAATTATGACTGTCAAAGGATGGCGCATTCGTCCATTTATATGTTATGATTTGCGATTTCCAGCCTGGACAAGAAATAGATTTCCTTTTTTTGATGTTTCCATTTTTATTGCCAACTGGCCTGCAAAAAGAATTAACCACTGGAAATCCTTGCTTGTTGCAAGAGCAATTGAAAATCAGTGCTATATTATGGGATTGAATAGAACTGGAACAGATGGTAATCGCATTCATTATAATGGGAATTCAATTATTGTTGATCCGCAAGGGGATATAATGCAAGAGCCTTTCTCTTCTTCACAATTGATAAAGCAATCTCTATCATATAGCAATCTTTCAAATTGGCGTAACCAGTTCCCTGTTTTACAGGATGCTGATGAGATATCATTTTCATACAGTTAATTATGTTCATTTAAATTTGTTTTTTCCATCACTATTGTAAGTCTGTGTTTGTCCGTGTTAGTCCTTTAAAAATACAAGTTGGATAATCATATGAGGTCAGCTTTGATTCACTGGGAAAAAAAATGCACCATAGGCAGATTTTTCCGAATCATCATGATAATTTTTTTAAATAAATTCAAGTATTAAGATGCAATAATAATGACAAACACCTATAAACTATACATATAAATCAATTCAAGCGAAATTATAATAATTACTATTATTTCGGGCTATTAACTCCTGGCATATTTTCTGCAAATACTTATCATTAAAGGATTTTTGATGGGTTAATTTAAGGAGGAGCTTATGAGTGATGTCATAAACAGTGCTGCCAATTATGGTTTATCAATGGCTGTCCGGTCAAGTCTTTCTCAAGATGCGCGATACGACATGATTGCCAATAATCTGGCAAATATAGAAACTCCGGGCTTCAAAGGAGATATGATGTCCTTTGATGAGACGCTGGATGAAGTCGTTACGACCGATTTTAAAGATGGTCAAACAAAACATACAGGAAATCCTTTGGATGTGTCTGTTTCTGATGGTTTATTTTTCTCAGTAGAAACGCCAGTTGGTACGCGATTTACTCGTAATGGAAGTTTTTCCTTAAATGCTGAAGGCATGTTGATTACCTCTAATGGACATCCTGTTTTAGGACAAAATGGTCCAATCAACATTGTAGGATCAGATGTCGTGATTAATGAAGCTGGTCAGGTTATGGTAGATGGTCAAGCGGTTGATACGCTTAAAATTGTTGATTTTGGAGGCAACAATATTAAAGATGGATGGATTTTTGGTGAAGAAGGCAGTTCTCTTGAAGCATTAAAAAAAGAAGGTTCATCCTATTTTCGTCTTGAAGGTGATAATCAGAATTTGCCTCAAGCAGAAAATGTCAAAGTGTCACAGGGAACGCTTGAACAATCCAATATCGCTGCAATGGAACAAATGATTAAATTGATTGAAACCCAGAGAGGATTTGAGGCATACCATAAAATTATCAGTGCATTTATGGAAACTGATGCCAAAGCGATTTCAGATGTCGGACGTCTGGGATAACACATTTAAATTTTTAGCTTATTCGAATTAACGCAAAGGAGCTTCTCATGATAAGAGGTTTATGGTCGGCAGCATCGGGAATGTCTGCACAACAAATGAATATTGATGTTATCGCAAATAATCTGGCAAACGTTAATACAGCCGGATTTAAAAAAAGTCGTGCAGATTTTCAGGATTTAATGTATCAAACATTACGTGTAGCAGGTGCCACAACTGCAAGCGGGAATGAAACCCCTACAGGTATTCAGATTGGTATGGGATCTAAACCTGTGGGCGTTCAAAAAATGTTCTCTCAAGGTAATTACAGTCAGACAGATAATGAACTGGACTGGTCTATTGAAGGTAAAGGCTTTTTTAAAGTTATTACCAATGGTGAAGAACTCTACACTAGAGCAGGAGGATTTAAGCTGGACAGTGAAGGTTTCATTTGTACGTCAGCAGGCGATCGTGTTCAACCTGAGATAACCATTCCACCAGAAACCATATCCATTGCAGTCGATCCAGGTGGTAAACTGGTAGCTTTTGGTCCGGATAACACAGAGCTGGCAGCAGCAGATATTAAATTGTATTCTTTTTCCAATCCTGGTGGATTATTTAGTGTGGGAAGAAATTTATATCGACCAACAGATGCTTCTGGTCAGTCCATTGAAGGTGATCCTGGACTTGATGGATTTGGGACAATTGGACAGGGATTTCTGGAAATGTCAAATGTTGATGTGGTTCAGCAGATGGTATCAATGATTGTCGGTCAAAGAGCATATGAGGTCAATTCCAAAGCCATTCAAACAGCAGACAGTATGCTTCAAATGGCCAATAATATTAAGAAATAACTGAGTTTGATCCCCATTAAAATGGTGCGGAATGTTCAATCAATAGTAAAAAAACTGATAGAGATTTGTCTCATATGTTGTGTGACAATTTCAGCCGCTGCACAACAGCCAATTACAGTGAACATTCAGCCAAAAACATGGGTCAGTGGGCAACGAATATATTTAAAAGATGTTGCTACCATCAATGCTCCTGCTCATTTAAGTGAAAAAATTGCTAATGTTTATCTAACGTATGCACCTAAACCCGGTAGAAGTAAAGTTGTTAAAGGTTCATGGATAGAATCCCGGATTAAAACAGTTCGTTTTTTTGAAGAGATATCACTGTCTATCCCTGATAATGTTGAGATTTTTAGGGCATCTCAAGTCATTACTGAAGAAGACTATTTCAATTATTTTAACGATTATATTTCAGAACATATTGGCTCTGATGTACGATTTGAAATTAGCAGGTTTCAGGTCAAAGGTGATTCTCCTTTACCCGTTGGCCGTTTACGTGTTAATCTTCAACATCAAACATCAGTGGATCTCAGAGGCTTTGTTAGCCTGACAGCATCAATATTAGTGAATGATAATTTTGTTCAGCGTGTTGGCCTTTCCGGTTGGATTGATCGATTTGAAGACATTATATGTGCTGCCAAACCATTGGAAAGAAACCATGTCATCGAACAAAACGATGTTGTTATAAAAACGCGCAATGTGTCTAAAGTTAAAGATTCTTATTATACACGTATTGAAGATGTACTGAATAAACGAATTAAGCGAAAACTGGTCAATGGAGAAATCATTTTTGCTTCCATAATTGAAGTGCCGCCAATGATTTATAAAGGAAACAAAGTAACGATTATTGCTGAATCAAGTGCATTGATAGTTAAAACAACAGGAATCGCTCAATCTGATGGTTATCCCGGAGAACAAATTCGGGTGAAAAATACCATGAGTAACAAGATCATCCAGGCAACAGTTGTGGATGAAAGTACAGTTAAAGTTCTCTATTAGAATTGATAATTTTGCTTCAAACAAAGGCAGAACCATTTACCAACAGTTCAAAAAATGGGGCTGTCCATTATTGTCCATACGAAATAAAGGAGTTCACAATGAAAAAAAACTGGATATATCTGGCAGTTTTTATCTTTTGGGTTCATTTTTATGCCTGTGTTTCCGCCCCTAAAATGACAAATTCAACCTCAGAGAACAATCATGTTTCAGTTCCTTCCCACCCACCGGTTCAGGAAAAACTTCCTGTCTCAGAAATGTATGAACCACCAAAACCTTATGAAGGTTCGTTATGGACAGACAGTGGGATGAATTTGTTTGGCGATAATCGAGCTGTCAAAGTAGGTGATTTGGTAACAGTTCGTATTTCTGAAAATCCAAAAGCGAAACTTCATGCAAAAACCGACACAAATAGAGAATCTACGATTACAGGAAGTGCAAACTTTTTAGGCTACATGGAAGCATTGAAACAGAAGAATAAAAATTTTAACCCCACGAGTTTAATTAACACAAGCTTTAAACCTGAATTTGTTGGTGAAGGAACCAACGATCGGGATGGTAATATGACGGCTTATGTGACTGCAAGAGTCATTCGTGTTTTACCCAATGGTAATTTATACATTAAAGGTCGTCGGGAAATAAAAGTTGATATGGAAACCCAATATATTGTATTATCGGGTATTGTCAGGCCTGAAGATATTGATTTGAATAATGAAATCCAGTCCACATATATCAGCGATGCTAAAATTGAATATTCAGGCCGAGGTGTCATCGCAGAACGTCAACGTCCGGGATGGATGATGCGTTTGTTGGATACAGCATGGCCTTTTTAACCACTTACAGGATGAATTGAAATGAAAAATCGACCGACTCACATTTGTTTTTTGGGGTTGATTGTCGTTGTTTTTTGGGTATCATCGGCATCAGCAATTCGACTCAAAGATATGGCAGCATTTAAGGGAGTGCGTAACAATCAACTCATGGGATATGGACTGGTTGTTGGTCTGAATGGAACAGGAGATAAAGCCGGAACTGATTTTACTGTTCAATCGCTGGTCAATATGCTGGAACATATGGGCGTTCATGTGGATAAGGGCAGTGTTAATATGAAAAATGTTGCTGCTGTAATGGTCACATCCAATATTCCTCCATTTGCCAAAGTTGGCCAAAAAATTGACATTACCATTTCATCACTGGGGGATGCCCAAAGTCTTCAGGGGGGAACGCTTCTATTAAGCCCACTTCGCGGTGTTGATAGAAAAGTATATGCCCTTGCACAAGGCCCTCTGTCGGTAGGTGGCTATACCGCAGGTGGTGCAGCCGGTGGTGGAACAACAAAAAACCATCCCACAGTAGCCAGAATATCAAGAGGCGCAACTGTAGAGCGTGAAATTCCGATCACTCTCCAAGGCAGAGAATTTTTAACTCTCATATTAAATAATCCGGATTTTACAACCGCCATTCGTGTCAGAAATAGTATCAATGAAAAATTCGGTCAGATATTGGCCAGTACCTCAGATTCTGGAACCATTCAAATACAGGTCCCCCATAATTTCAGAAATAATATTGTACAAATGATTGCCGCCATTGAAAATTTACAGGTTGTACCTGATACAGTTGCCAAAGTGATTGTGAACGAAAAAACCGGTACTGTTGTCATTGGAGAAAACGTTCGCATTTCAACAGTTGCTGTTGCTCATGGAAATTTAAGCATACAAATTAAAGAAAATTTCAACGTATCTCAACCATCACCATTTGCACCTGCCCCACCAGATGGTACAGGCGCGACTCAAATGCCTTTGGGAGGTGGTCCTGTCATGGCTCCGGGAGGACAGACAGTTGTTACACCGGACTCAGACGTTTATGCAACTGAGGAAGACAATAAGCTTTTATTAGTTCCATCGGGAAGTACAATTGGCGAACTGGTCAGGGCTTTGAATGCCATTGGCGTTACACCGAGGGATCTCATGACAATATTAATGTCAATAAAAGCAGCAGGAGCGCTTCAGGCAGAAATTGAGATATTATAAATAATTATGCATAATAATTTAAAAAAACTTTTATTTTATGTTTCATTATTTTTTATATCCTTTGTTGGCGGATCGCTGACAGTTGTTTTTTGGTACAATTTTTCTGAGTTTTCAATAAAAATTCAGTCAACAGATGCTATTTCAATTGCCAATACTTATATTGTATTTACAACCATAATTTTTGTGGGGTTTTCAGTTTTTTTAGCCATTGCAGGCTTTATTTTTACGCAACAATTTTCAACAAGCAAAGAAGATCAATTTACGCATTTGCTCAGAGAAATAGGCGACAAATTAAAAGAAAATGAAAATGATTTTGGTATTAAATTTATCAATAAATCTTTTGAAAATCCAGATGTTAAAAATTATGTGCATGATAAATTAAATAAAAAATTAAATCAGTTAATCCAAGACAAAGCAAATAATCTGAACAATGAGCAAATGATTATGAAAGGTTTATCAGTATCAAGTCAGGGAGCTTGAATATGGCACACATTCCGGAAAGATTTGACAAAGCAGCAGATCTGCTTAATTACCTTGTAACACACAATAATTTTGTTCTTTCATTACCCATTGATGTTGATCATATTGCGAAATTGTTAGATATAAAAGTCCAATATATTTATGATTATGATAATTATAATTCAGTTGCTTCCATAACTCTTGAACGCGGTCATGCAATCGTTAAAATCAATATACCTCAAAATGACTATGAACCCAGAAGACGCTTTACGCTTGCGCATGAAATCGGGCATCTGTGTAAACATTTGTCAGAAAGCCGAAACTCATTTATTGATACGCATCATTCAATGAACAGAACGGCTTCTTATTGGGATACAGTAGAATCAGAAGCAAACACATTTGCGGCTCAGTTGTTAATGCCAAAAGAACTTATTTTTAAACATGGCAATGAAATTATTGAAGCCTATAAAAACGATCATTGCGTTGAACAGATGCCAGTAGATCTGTTTATTGAGGACATGTCCAAAATATTTGAAGTGTCAAACCCGGCAATGCGGTATCGCTTGAAAAATCTTGGATTAATCGATCATTGATAATTTTTTTTGTTCAAATTTCGTTATTTCAGAAAATGAGGAAAAAAATATGTCTGCAAAGCCTTTAAAATAAATAATTCGAAATTGAACAAAACCATTAACATAATAATAGAGGATAATATGGATTTTGTAGATATCGGCGTACAAAGAACCGACCTTAAAGCCTGGAACACAGCATCCAAAGATAAAACATTAAAATCAGCCTGTCAGGAGTTTGAATCCTTTTTTATATATGAACTCCTGAAATCAGCCAAAAAAGCAAACCCTAAAAATGGTTTGTTTCATAACCAAAAAGAAATGGAATCCTATTCATCTATGATGGATCTCGAATTTGCCAAAAATATTTCAAAAGGTGGTGGCATGGGACTGGGTAATATTTTATTTGAACAACTTCAGTCCTCTGAAAAACAGACCGGTAAATAGCTAAAGTCACCCGATTTTTTGTCGATAGATAAGTGTGAGTATCCAAAAATGATAGAACAGCAACTTGTCAAACGTTTTGATCAACTTCGCAGTCTTTATAAAGATTTGTATGCATGCTTAAAAGAAGAGCGTCGCTACATTCCACAAGCAAACGTTGATGAGCTTCAGGCTGTGGTTCAAAAAATTGAAGACACGGTATTAACAATTGAGAATGAACGGTCAGATTTACTTTCGCTATTGTCAAAATATACCGGCAATAAAAAGCCGACACTGGATCGTGATGTTTTAATCCGATTTATTTCGCCAGTATATCAATACGATTTTCTTGAAATGTACGATGAAATTGATCACTTAATTCATGAAATCAAACGCTATGGCAAAGAAAATCGATTTTTAATTGAAGATTGCCTCTCATTTCTTGATGAAACAATGCGCGGTGTTCTTGGGGCAAAGGATACAAACCCAACATATGATAAAGAAATGAAAGTACGAAAAATAAAATCAAATAATCTATTACTAAGTAAAGAGGTGTGATGTGGGTGGTAGCATAGGCTTGCTGATGCAAATCGGCGTAAGTGGTTTAAAGAATCATCAATATGGTGTTGATGTAACAGCACATAATATTGCAAATGTTCATACAGATGGCTATTCAAGACAGTCAGCAGAAACTGTTGCCAGACAGGGCATTAAATCGGGAGGTCTTGTTTTTGGACAGGGAATCTACACAGGTGAAATCAAAAGAAACGTTGATGAAATTGTTAACAAAAGGCTGGATGAACATCGCTCGTCTCTATCAAAATATACCGAACTTGAAACATCAATGACCACACTTGAAGGTTTTTTCAGTGAAACTGGCAATAATCCCGAAACCAGCCTAAGTGCATTAATGTCAGAGTTTGAAAACGCATGGCAATCTGTGGCCAATAACCCCAGTGGAGAAGCTGAAAGAGCCACTCTTATGGAACAAAGTCAGAGTATGGCTGAAGCTTATCGTGGATTGGACGAATATTTGCGTGATTATCAGGTTGATTTGACAAGAACCATTGCCAATGGTGTTGATGAAATCAACATGATAACCAGAGAATTGGCTCAAATTAATGGGAAAATTTATGGCCTTGAAGCTGACTCTGTTATAGCCAATGATATGCGCGATAAAAGAGATGTTTTAATTACTGATTTATATGAGTTGATGAACGTCAAAACCTACCTACAAGAAAATGGCTTTGTGACCATTACATCAGCAAAAGGAGCCATTCTCGTTAATGGCACTGATAATTATGAGCTTGAAGCGGTTGGAGATCCGGTAACCGGTATGTCGGTCATTAATTGGATAACATCAGGAGGACGAAAACTGGATATCACAGATGGTATGACTACCGGAAAAATGGGTGGTTGGCTTGAAATGCGCGATACCATCATTGGCTATCCGGATTCAACAGGTATTCGTGCTGATTATAACAGTCTGGCAAAAGAATTTGTATGGACCATTAACAGGCAACATTCCCAGGGTTCCGGAATTGAACTGTTTCCGCCAAGTACAACATTGGTAGGTACATACTATACAACTGATGATGATGCTACAATGACGAGCTTGCCATATGGTGACCGACTCTATTTTGGTGTTGAACAGGAAGGAGATAATCCTGCCATTCCAGCCAGTTTTGATATGTGGATTGGTGACAGTAATGGCGAAAACATCCGGCATGCCAATATTAAGATGATTACACCTGGAAGTGTTGGTGAAGAGGATGTTCAACTGCTTACAGCGGAATCATCCCCTGCTGAATTAGCAGAAACGATCAATAAACAGGTGGCTTTGGCACTGGGTAGAGATGAAGATGAGGAAGAGGAGTTTGCAGAGTTTGCAAAAGTTCCTGTTTTTGAAGAAATGTCTGAAGAAGAATTGGCTGAAATGACTGAAGAAGAATTGGAAGTGCTTCAATCCTTGCCAGAATCTGCATTGACTCTTAAGTTTGGATCAGACGAAACATTCTCATTTGGTTTTTCAAATGATAACTCAAAGGTTTTGGCTGCGCTTGGAATAAATACTTTTTTTAAAGGATATACATCAGGAACGATCAAATTGAATTCTGTGGTCGCCGATAATTCCAATTATATCGCTGCAGGCCGCATTACTGATCGTCAGGATACAACATACAACGTATCGCAGTCCATTCAAATGACAGAGCTTGAAAGTATTGGTAGTGTTGAAACATCTGGTCCATATACCGGAACAAATAATGCCCTATATGAAATCAAAATAGAAGCATCAACCATTGTTGCTAAAGATTCTGAGGATTATCAACCCGTACAATTTAAATGGCGAAAAAGTCTTGATAATGGAACGACCTGGGTACAGGGCGACTGGGAAGACATTACTGATATATACACAGGGGAACATGCAGTCACCATTGACAATGGTGTAACAGTTAATTTCAAAGAGGGGTATCATCCTGAAGTACAGGACCAAATAGAAGATGGCGTTGAAAAGGT
>Ga0272440_1002933_pt1 | contig 13033 bp, 4 predicted proteins | sample SSMMMBAug17_FD_192440 | JGI IMG/M metagenome (GOLD analysis project Ga0272440, IMG submission 192440) | Marine sediment archaeal communities from Little Sippewissett salt marsh, Falmouth, MA, United States - SSM-MMB-Aug17 | ecosystem: Environmental > Aquatic > Marine > Wetlands > Sediment ...
GGTGAATTTACTGATATGGCCCAAACAAAAGACTACCTATATGTCAGTACTGCTTCCGGTAAAATTCAGATTTATACGCATAATCTTTCTTATAAAACAGAGCTTTCCAATATTGATGCTGAGAAATTGTTTGTTCTGCAGGGCGATCTGCTTGCGCTGTCAAAAAATTCTTATGATACCCCATTCATTGTTATTGATATTCGCGCACCACTATCACCAGAAATTATTGGCCGATTTGCTATCAATACAGGCAATTTCGTTCAAAAGGCAATAATGAGTGATGGAAAACTATGGATCGGTGGATCAGATGGGAAAATCATCGATCTGGTTCGTTATGATCATGCGCCAAAGTTATTATATGAAACTCAGAAACCCTTAGGAAGGATATTGGATACACACATCAGGGAAAAACAATATATTGCTGCTGCAAATGGATATGGTGCTATTTTTATTCAACAAGACGCAGATGGCCAATGGATTGAAACCCCTTATCCATCACCATTCACCACAGCCATCTACCAGGTTGAAGCAACCAGTGATCATGTCTATTTTCTGGAAACAAACAATAAACGTGTGGTATCAGTAAACGCCCTTTTCTGGCAAAACACCCTTTTTAGAGATTTGCCTTACAATCAACTAACAATGACCCCATCGTATATTGCAACTTCGGCAGGAGCAACTGTCTATTATAAACATCTTAATGGGTTAACTATACAATCCGAAGAAATAGATTCTGGTGGCGAGATCTCAGGTCTATCAGCTTCAGGCCAATGTTTTTGGATCAGCCTGGACAAGAAGATTATTTATATGAATCCCACAAAAACCCTATCAATAAAACACACTATGATTGATCATCTGTCAGATGATGTTCGTTTGATGGCCAGTGATACGCAATATCTGTTTTTTGCCATTGGTCAGAATCTTTACAGATTTTGTATGGATAACCGACAATTGACAGAAATCATTCTTGAAACCAATAATGACCATATCAGTGGATTATATTTAGATAGTGGTGCTTTATGGGTGGCTGCCGGTAAAGCGCTTTTTCAGCTTGATATAAATCAAAACCTGGAAAACAACCATTCTCCCATAATAACTACAAGCGAGAAAATTACAGCTCTGGCAGCAAAAGACAACCGCCTGTTTACAGGACTTGGTGAAGATGGATTTTTAATTTATGAGTTGTCATACGCCAATATGCGTTCATCTGCAGCACTGCATTCTCCCATTAGCGGGACAGTATATGATTTTGATGAAACCATTGTCATGAATTTGATGGATACAAGCGGTATTCTTGCGGTTCGTTACAAAATCAATGATTACGTCGTCGCCACCTCAATCCATGCGCCTTTTGAAACCCATGTCCATGTTCCCTGGCAAATACTGAATGGACAACGCTTTTGTATGGGGTCTGAAATTGAAACTGTATGGGGCGATGTTGTCTTATCACGTAATTATGAAGCCATCCTTCGTGGAAAAGAAAAGCCATCAAATGCAGAATCTTTTACATCAACTGTTGCTATTTCAAGCATGTATCTGCCACATCCACTTGAAATAAAAGCCATTGTTACAGGCAGCATCAATGAAATTGAACAGGTTGAATACTATCACGCAAAAAATAAAGATCATTCTTTTGAATTTATTGGACGTCATATGGGACCGGAATATATCATCACAAGGGATGTTTCAAACACTGGTTATATTAAAGTTAAGGCAATCGATGTGTTTGGAAATATTGCAGAATCTGATGTTTATCCATATACCCGAATTGAAGACAGTAATCCACCCCAAATTTTAGAACTAAAACTGTATCATCTCGACAATAATATAGCATTAAAAGATCAACGACCGATTGTGGGAAATCCTTATCAAATATGTGCGACCTTTAATGATCCACAATCAAGGGTGAAAAAAGCATTTCTCCATCGAAATGATCTTCTGGTTGGTGCCGCATTCACAGAGGATAGAATTTGTTATGAAGACACCATTTTGAATGCAGATGAACGTGTTCAATACACATTAACTGTCTATAACTATAGTGGATATAAAGCTGTTCGATCTCAAAATGTCATCGTTGCAGGAGATGAAGCGCCTCATATCATAGATATTGATACCAATACACAGATTCTGGAGCAACGTCAATTCAATGTATCTATTGAGGTTTCAGATGATGTATCCATTGTTTTAGCTCAAGCTGTATGGCAGGGGATTACATATGCTTATCAATCTTCAGGAGAAGACTTACTCCATCACACTTTCACCATACAGGATAGACATGATATCAATGAAGCACAAACAGAAGATATCTCTCTTGTGGTGACTGACAATCGTGGACAGCGAACCCAGGCTTCCAAAAACATTACAATTTTACCAGATACGCCACCGCAATTGTCAAATTTGTCCATCGCAGTTCCGGAAAAAGGATATTATCATTCATCAGTCAAGTTGGCCATGTATCGCATTGATCAGACAGACGATGGTGGTGTTCATCAGCTTATGGTTGAAGTTGTAGATGTCACCAATGGCAAAGATGACATTATCTTTTCCAGTACTGGCCAGGCATCTTTATTTACAACACTTGTTATGCCAGGTGCCGGAGATGCCATGCAATTTAAAATTCGTATAATTGATGGACTGGATCAATTATCTGAAAGTGATATTTTTACCATTCAACTAATGAACCTTCCAGATCAGATTCAATTCCCTGAAGATGACACGGGTGCATTCAATCATGAACTGGCTTATGTTGGGCATTCTATTCCTTTACACATACAATTGATCGATAGTGCAGGCCAACCTTTATCCGATCAAACCATTATTTGGGAAATTTATTCATCAGATGGTTCAATATTTCTGCCTGAAGCAGGAACAAGCACAACACAAGCCGATGGGCAATCTGTTTGGACGTTTGAAACGCAGCATAAAACAGGCGCTTATCAGATCAAGGCATATGTTAAAGGATTTGAAACTGTCTCAGCAGTGCATCATATTAATATATTGCCAGGAGAAATGCACCATTTCTCCATTGACTATATTGCGCCTGTCAAAGCAGGAGAATTCATGGCATTGACCATATATGCGCATGATGCTGCCAACAACATGATTCCGATGCTTGAACTACCTGAAATAAGCCTGCGAATTGATGAACCCGGATTTCACTTTAATTTTGCGACGCATGTGTCTGTTCAACCTGTGGAAAATGATCAGGGATTATTCGGAGAATTGGCAATCATCGATGTTTCAGGCGGCAAGGCCAGTGTGATTGTATCCTCAAATAATGTCGCAGGGCATTATATTGCTTATCCTGGCAATACACAAAACAATGACTGGCCCATTTATTATGATCATGACAATGATAACAATACCCCCACAATTGAAATACAACGTCTTCCAATTCAGGTGATGCATGCTGAACCTTATCAACTCAAGCCATTGATCTCTGACGCCACCAATGTATCAACCGGTCGTCCAGAAGTACTTGAAATCAATGAAATTCAACAGATGCGCCTGGTAATGTCAGATGCATTTGGAAATACTGTAACCACCCTGAATTCATCTGATTCATTAATTAAATTCAATATCGTTGGTAATGCGCAATTTGCATCGTATCTGGCTCAGGAATTACAACTACCACTGAATCAGGGCATTCTTGATTTTGGGGTAACCAGTGCAGAACCTGGCGCCATTACAGTGTTGATAAAATCACTCAAGCCCAACCTTTCTGATCAGGATGTTGATGCCAGACTACAGATAACATTTCATAATTTATTACCCGCCATTGAGAACGTCAGTTTTGAAATGGCAGAAAATAATTTACACGCGCCTATCCTGATTCAATATTCAGAACCTGTAACAGGTACAACAGGAGAAAATCTTTTGACTGTGAGCACAAACGATTCAATGGTTCCTGGAGATATTGACATTGATATGCACAGAGTACGATTTATTCCTCAAGCAGATATTGTATTCAACCAGACATATACCATTGACACAACAGGTGCTTCGTTAACAGGAACAGTCAGTAATCAACAGGTTATGTCTCAAACGATGACCATTCAAAGTCCATTGGTTGGCATTGCGGTTGGGGAAAATCTCACGCCCTATTTTCTGGAAGAAAACAAACATGAACTTGGCATCATTTATGGATCAAATCTTGATAAAAACACTCTGGCAGAAGGAATGGTTGAATTTTACAAAGGTAATACGTATCAGCAAGCCAGTGCCTTTTCATGGAAAGATGAAACCTTCGTGACCCCATCTTTTTCAAATTTGGGATATACCAATGATTCTGTGTTATGGGTGACTGTAAAAGGCGCATTTGAAACGCAATCATTTCATGCAGCCAATAAAATTTCTGCCTGGGTATTACTTAGTGACAATGACTTTGACAATGATGGATGGGCCAACAAGTTTGAAGTGGATAATGGGCTCGATCCCACAACCAATGATCTGAATGGTGATGCTGATGGTGATGGTCTGACAAATGCCCATGAAATCAATAATTACAATACCTATCCAAATATTTCTGATTCAGACAATGATGGCCTTTTGGATGGTGAAGAGGTTTTTGCACATCAAACCAATCCTTTAAATCCTGACACAGATAACGATGGTTTGTATGATGGTCTTGAGGTGAAAACGAATAATGATCCATTAGATCCTTTGGGTATCGATATCACAGATGTTGTAACCGGACTCTCGATTGAACCTTCACAAATAGCGCACTATTATACGGCTAATTCATCTCCCATATACTTTTCTATAACAGTATTGGTCACCTTAACCATTGATGGCAGTGTTTATGAAATAGATACTGCAACTTTTGATTCAGGTGTTGTATGCAGCAGTTCAAACAATGCGGTTGCAAAACATATTACCCAAACTACTTTTCAGATTATATCTGATGGAAAAGCACATCTGTCAGCAAACATTGGTTCATATACTACCACCTGCCTGTTAGATGTATTTCCTGATGAAACATCCAAAAAAGCCAGGCTGATGCCATTAAAACGCCCGCAAATTCTTTATGCAGGTGCGGATTATGGAGACGTGTTTATTGAAATCAGTCATAATAAATATCTTTATCCCAAAGGTTTGCGTGTCGATGGTCAGAAGGTTCCATTGTACGGCCTGGCACATGATGCCACACCGGCTGCAAGAACCCATGAAGATCATGTTTATGGAGAAATTGTTTCTGGTTGGAGTATGTATCATGCGCCGCTTCAAACTATTTCCGGCTATCTGACATCAACAGGTGATGGAAGTGTTTATTCTTGTACCTTTCATGTTTCACAAGGCAGTATTTATGAAATGAAAATTACACAGGCCAGCTTTGATACAGTCATTCATCTTTTGGCTGTCAATGGTGAAAAAGATCTATCTGATATCATTGCGTCCAATGATGATGCGCAAAACACAAGCCTTTCAGCCATCAGTCAATATCTTGATCCTGGAAATTATGTGCTTGAAATTGGTGGATTCCCATTTAGTCCTGAAAATGCGGTCTTGGGTGTCAATACATCAAATGAACATGGCAGTTTTACCCTGTCTGTTTCTGCAGCATCTCAACCCATAATTTATAAAGTATGTTATCCAAAAGGCGTACCTGAAACAGTTAAAGGAAATATCGCGTTGACACTTGTTACTGATAATAATGAACTATTCGTTGAAACCATTACTGTCCCAGTTGAACATGACGTACCGCCAAACATAACGATCAATCCCATAAGCACCCCACTTCAATTGCATGTGGGAGAAATTCTGGATATTCCTGTAGTCGTATCTGATAAAGGATATAATACCATTGGTATTCAATACCATCTGGATGGCACGCCTTTGACCCAAACTTATGCTGCACCTTATCCGGTACTAAAGCCCAATATGCCGGTAAATGGAAAATACCATATTATTGAAAGCCAGAAACATTACATTGCACGAAGAATGCCTGATTTATCTCAGGATGCCTACCCTCAAAACAGTGATCAGATCTTTCGGATGGAGAGAACGCCATTTATACTGGATATTGACAGAACTGGATATTATCAGCTAAGTATCGATCATTCTCTACCGGTACTTGGCAGTATATTTATGCTGACCAATGACTATCAAATATTTTGGTCAGAAGATAAAAAACTGCAACACGTATTGTTCAATCCAGAAAATGAGTTCTTTCTTAACGCTGGGCAGCACCTTCTGATGCTTTCTTTTGGTGCAATCACCGATGATCTCCTTTTTGATGATGATATTTTCCCCAAAAGTCTGGAACAAATAGCCACAGAACCTTATTTATGCGATGGGTGTTTCAATCACCCCGCAACATTTTCCATTGAACTGATTGAAAAACGAGGAATTCAATTGCAATCATCCTATCCTGAAATCATCGTAAGCAATGAGCATCTGTTCAGTTACCAGGTTATTAAACCAAATGATGATGGCAGCGCATTGATGAACCCAACGTATTTTTCATTTAAAATACATGATGCTGCGACGTACTGTTTTGAGTTCATCAATGAAATTGATAACTTTATAGCAATTGTCTATCCAGATAAGGGCAGCGAAGCACTCACAGATAGTGTGGGGGATATTAATGAACGTCAGCAATCGATTAATTTGGGTACAGGTGATTATATTCTTGATTTGGGTATTGGTGCTGATAAGCAAGCATTTACAAACCGAAAACTGGCATCATATGAATGTATTGGATGCAGTCAGGAAAATGCCATATTTAAACTTCAAATAAACAATTGTTCCAGCAGATATACTATGGATGATGATTCATACTTTATTCGTTATCAGGGTGTCACCACTGTTGAACGTTTGCGATCCTATGAGCGCAACGTTCGTGCTTACATATTGAACGATAAAGATATTGGCAGCCATGTATTTGATATTTATATCCATGAAAATACAGTAAATGGCATTGAAATTTCTCAAGCAGCCCAGTATTCATTGGTTGTCTTGCCAAAAGATCTAACATCACTTCCGGAAATCCAGGCAGAATACCCCCAAAATCAATCCCTCTATGTGTTAGATCATATGAACCACGTCAATCCAATAACCATCAAAACATGGGCATCATCATCCATTGAATCCATCGAGTGGACCAACCGACCCATACGATTGGAATCTAATATGCTAGTTGATTATCATATGTATTCCATTGATGGGGCATACTTTGCTTTAAGAGGTGATGCTGCGTATGTTTCCATGCTGAATGCCCAAATGAATCGATTGACATTCCAGGTAACCGCAACTTCAGGCAGTAATGTCATTAATATTCCCATTGAAATCAAGGCAGATCCTTTTGCCTCTGCTATCATAGAATATCCTGATGAATCATATAATTTCATTGCAAGACAGTCTCAAATACTCAATATCAGCCTGGATGATCCAGGTAAAAATATCATGGGAGTGGCTGTGGTTCTCATGCCTCAAGCAGTTCAATCTGAAAATGTATATCTGTATCCTGAGCAAAAAAATGTGGTCTCGCAATTGTTTGAGCAGTCAGTTGTATTGTCCTATTATTGGTTTGCAGATATATCAACTGAAGACAACAATGGCATCTTACGTTTTCAGCCCTGGAAAAATAATCAACAAACAATTCATCTCAGGTTGCCCATTTTTGTGCCAGAACATGCAAAACCAGGTGCGTATGATTTAAGAATGATGTCTATGGACAGTAATGGACATCTGTCAATCTCTGTGCCTTATTCCACAGAAATTTTACAGGGAGAACAATAATACGATGATTAATATATTTTGGCTTATATTTGGGCTTTTCTTTTTTTGGGGATGTCATGATCAGGCATCGGATAATCAATTATCCCAAAATGATGTGATCGCAATGATAGATGAACGTCCTGTTTTAAAAAAAGAATTTAATGCTTTTCTAAAGTTTAAACGCATTGTTCAAAAAGACAGTGAGCCTCAAAAACAGCATTTTACCCATTATCTACATCGCGAAGCCCTGGCTGATGCCATTGAAAAAGCAAATCTACTGGATAGGGATCAGATAAAAGCAGAGCTGAATGAGTTTCGCAAAGAGATGTTGATCAGTCGATATTTTGAGCAGTATTTAAACAATCAAGTCACTGAAGCTGATATCCAAAAATACTATCAGGAGCATGCAAAGGACTTTGATGATCAAAAAGCCCATGCCGCCCATATTCTTTTCAGAACCCATAAAAAAATGTCTGAAACAGAGAAAAAAGCGATATTGACAACAGCCCATGAAGTATTTTCCAAAATTCGAGCAGGAAAAGATTTTGCTGACATGGCCAGCCAATATTCAGAAGATCGGATTTCAGCCAAAAAAGGGGGCAATCTGGGGTGGGTAAAAGCAGGCAGTATTGATAAACAATTTTCAGAAACGTTGTTTTCCCTTAAACCAAATGAAGTTTCCAGTCCAATTGAAACACAGTTTGGCTATCATATTGTCAAACTTTTGGATAAAGTACGAACTGTCAGACAACCACTTGAGGCTGTTGCTGGGGATATTCGTTATCAATTACGACGACAGGAAAAGGAAAAGGAGATGGCGCGATTGATGTCAACGATGAGGATAAGGGAATTATAATCTTTTCGGCAACGTGCTATTCTTTTTCTTGCTCTTGCTCCAAAAGAAAGAGCAAGAGCAAGAGAAAGAGCAAGATAAGGGAAGTCGATGGCGCGATTGTTGTCAAGATGAGGATGAGGGAATAATAATCGTTTCGGCAACGTGCTATTCTTTTCTTGCTCTTGATCTTACTCTTGCTCTTGCTCTTGCTCCAAAAGAAAGAGCAAGAGCAAGAGAAAGAGCAAGAGCAAGATAAGGTGAAGTCGATGGTGCGATTGTTGTCAAGATGAGGATAAGGGAATAATAATCGTTTCGGCAACGTGCTACTCTTTTTCTTGCTCTTGATCTTACTCTTACTCTTGCTCTTGCTCTTGCTCCAAAAGAAAGAGCAAGAGCAAGAGCAAGAGAAAGAGCAAGTTAAAGAGCAAGAAAAGGTGAAGTCGACGGCGCGATTGTTGTCAAGATGAGGATGAGGGAATAATAATCGTTTCGGCAACGTGCTACTCTTTTTCTTGCTCTTGATCTTACTCTTGCTCTTGCTCTTGCTCTTGCTCCAAAAGAAAGAGCAAGAGAAAGAGCAAGAGCAAGAGAAGGTGAAGATGATGACGCGATTGTTGTCAAGATGAGGATGAGGGAATAATAATCGTTTCGGCAACGTGCTACTCTTTTTCTTGCTCTTGATCTTACTCTTGCTCTTTCTCTTGCTCTTGCTCCAAAAGAAAGAGCAAGAGAAAGAGCAAGAGCAAGAGAAGGTGAAGATGATGACGCGATTGTTGTCAAGATGAGGATGAGGGAATAATAATCGTTTCGGCAACGTGCTATTCTTTTTCTTGCTCTTGCTCTTGCTCTTACTCTTACTCTTGCTCCAAAAGAACGAGCAAGAGCAAGAGCAAGAGAAAGAGCAAGAGCAAGAGCAAGAGAAGGTGAAGTCGATAACGCGATTGTTGTCAACGATAAGGATAAGAGAAAAATAATCGTTTCGGCAACGTGCTATGATCAAAGCCAATAAAAAATATGAAAGTATAAACCAATGCCAGTATATTTTGATCATGAAAAATTAAAAGTATACCAATCAGCCATCAATTTTATTATTTGGTTGCAGGATCTGATGGGGCACGTACCCAAAAAAAACGCAGTATATAATCAACTGGATCGTGCATCAACATCAATACCATTAAACATTGCTGAGGGGAATGGAAAATCTTTACCGAGGGATCGATGTAAATACTTAGAAATTGCCAGAGGATCAGCTTTTGAATGTGCAGCGGCACTAGATGTTTTGGTAGCTAAAGGGATTATTGAAGAAAACAAAATAATTGAGGGAAAGCAAATACTCAAGGAGATTATTTCCATGCTAATTGGTTTAATTAAAAGGAATGTGCCGGATAGAATTTGTGAGACACAAGAGAAGTATGTCTTTGAACATGATTAATAGCAAGAGAAATTGTTATACTTTCTCTTACTCTTTCTCTTTCTCTTTCTCTTGCTCTTACTCTTGCTCTTGCTCTTTCTCTTACTCTTACTCTTGCTCTTACTCTTGCTCTTACTCTTAAATTAAGAGCAAGAGCAAGAGTAAGAGTAAGAGTAAGAGCAAGAGCAAGAGCAAGAAAAAATGTTATCCTTGCTCTTGCTTGTACTCTTGCTCTTTTTCTATAATTAAGAGCAAGAGCAAGAAAAAAAAAGAAGGCAGAAACGATGAAAAAACCCCATAATTAAGTCAGGAAAAGTTCAACCAATGAAAAATATTCGTTACCTACTTATACTCCTATTGGTAATTACTGCATGCAACAAAGAATCCAATAGAAATGCTCAACAATTACACGAAAAATCTGTTCAGTCAAAAGCAGAACCAATAACGAATGCAGAAGAAACCAATCAATCAACAGTTAAAACAATTACGCTGGAAGGTGATGACATTATCCTCGCTCAGGTCAATGATACTGCCATCACCCAATACGATGTAAATCAAAGCATTGAAAATATGTTTGATCCTGAAACCATACGTAAAATTGGCAAAACAGAACGAGATAAGATACTTGAAAGCCTTATCAAAAGCCGCGCCATTGCCCATGCGTTTGAAAAGATGATGACTCCTGAAGATCAGGCTGTTGTAGAGAAGAAAGTCAAGAGTTATCGTGAGCAATTACTTGTCAAAATGTATCTGGTAAGAAAAACAAATCCAGAACCTGTGACCTTGAAAATGGTAAAAGATTATTATGATGCACATCCGGAAAAGTTTGGGGGAAAGACCATTCGTGTTTATGAAATGATTGCAAGTAAAGATGTTCTGGAAGGAGAAACCCTCGCTCGTCTTTTAAAACAACTGAAAAAATCCTCTGAACATACGAAATGGAATCAGTGGGCAAGTAATCTTCAACAAAAAGGATATCCTATTATATACAGAAAAGGTGAGGTTTCTGAAAAGATTCTTCAACCCAAACTTGCACAGGCAATGAAATTGTTATCAATTGGTGAAACATCCAAAATTACGTTTGTTAGAGGGAAGTGTTATCTTTTTAAAATAATTGATGAAAAAATCATAGAACCACTACCACTTTCTGAAGTGAGTACTGATATTCGAAAAGCACTTGTTCCCATGCAATTGAAAAAATCGATAAAATCTGCTTCCAAACAGGTCATAAATGATACAAAAATAATTCGCAAAATCAATTAACCAGGGATTATTTAATGAAAAGAATAAATATGAAAACAGTTTTTAGGCTATGTATTGCTATTACATTCGTTTTTTTTCTTTCTTGCAGTGATGATTCTGATGATGATCGTAGAACATCCGACAGTTCATCAAAGGACTATTCATTTGATGAAAGCTTTGATAGTACTCAGCAGAGTTTCGATATTCCTGAAGGGTCGGTATGGGCGGTTATCAAAGAGCATCCGCAAGCAATGAGTTTTAGCGGTTTATGGCATTTGAACAGTAATCCAGACAAAAACACAACAATGGATCCCAGAGTATCCAATAGAATTGTCAGCGCCAAAACCAAGAAAGTATTTCATCTTGCACCTGATGCGATCAATCCAACACTGTCATTCTGGTATATGATGGAATTAACTTCGCTTTATGATAGAATTTATATTAATATAGACCTTGATGGGACACAACAGAAAAGGTCGCAAGGTGAAAAATATCGTCGCATTCATACATTTACGCTTTATGATAATTCGGATCAATACAAATGGTTTTCAATTTCTTTAAAGGCATTTGCTGGAAAACAAATAAAAATTGCATTCAGTCAGCGAATTTTCAAATATGCTACCGGTAGCTTTATCGCAATTGATGATTTTCGTGTTGGGGATCCCCCTGAAACAGACACCGATAACAATAATATTCCAGACGATTATGAGACAGGGGCAAATAGTGAAAAAGTCCCCTATGTCACAGATTTTTCGGCAAGCCGATACAATACAAATGATGTAATTATGACATGGACACCTGTGGAAGAAAGCACGAGTATCAAAGGATATAATATTTATTGTCAAAAAGAAGACAAATCTGAGCCCCCGCTAAAGGTCAACCAGCAATTAATATCACCAGAAAAAACAAGTTTTATTGCAGAAAGACAAGAAGGCTATTCTTATTACATGGTCGGTGTGTCCAATGATGACATCGAAGGGTATTTATCCCATAAAAAACAACCGGATAATTATGCGCCAACATTAGATATTATAGAATTGGATGGTCAGGAAGATACCTTAATTTCATTCAATAAAGAAATGTTTTTATCTTCATTTAATGATGAAGAAGGCAATGATCTTCAAACAATTTGTATTAAAAGCATTCCTGAATATGGAGAATTAAGCATTCAAAATCAACAGGTTTTAATGAATGAAGAAATTGATGTGACAGACATTCATTTGCTTACGTATATTCCGGATAGTAACTGGCATGGTGGTGATCATGTTTTATGGAATGCTTCTGACGGAAACAATTATGCTATTAATTCATCAGATATTATCATATCAATTATACCATTAAATGATCCGCCTGTTATAACAGATCAATCTTCCATTGTAATTTTTGAAGACCAACCCATTTCCATATCCTTTACGTACTTATCTGTGACTGATGTTGATAATACATATCCCTCTGAATTTTCATTAATAATCAAGGATGGAAATCATTATTCACATTCAGGTTTTCAAATATTGCCTGCTGATAATTATTTTGGAGAATTAACTGTACCGATATTGGTAAACGATGGAACAAATGACAGCAATGTCTTTAATCTTACAATAACAGTTGATCCAATAAATGATCATCCAGTTATTAAAAATCAAATACCACTTAAAACAGATGAAGACGAATCTATTACTATTACTTTGGCCCAGTTAACAGTGGAAGATGTTGACAATACTTACCCCGATGATTTCTCATTAATCATTCAAAATGGAGACAATTACACCCATACTGGTCATCAAATTTTGCCGGCTGAAAATTATTTTGGTGAGCTGACAGTGCCG
>Ga0272440_1002934_pt1 | contig 13029 bp, 13 predicted proteins | sample SSMMMBAug17_FD_192440 | JGI IMG/M metagenome (GOLD analysis project Ga0272440, IMG submission 192440) | Marine sediment archaeal communities from Little Sippewissett salt marsh, Falmouth, MA, United States - SSM-MMB-Aug17 | ecosystem: Environmental > Aquatic > Marine > Wetlands > Sediment ...
CCTTTTGCAGGTAGATTCGAGATTCAAAATATTCACGATGAAGTGATTATTAGTGTTACTTCAAAAGATGAGACTGTACGTTACTCTATACGTAAAAATGAGATTGCTAAACCAAATGAACTTGCCGGTGTAAGTGGTCAAATTGAAGGAAAGTATTACTTCCCGTATGAGTCTGGCACTGAAGTTACTGAGTTAGAGTCAATTGTTGAGACTATTAAAGATGGATGGAATGTACCTTCACGTATTCCATATGCATCTGAGCTACTTGTTGATGATGGTGCACCAGTAACGCAAAAGATTTATGCAAAAGAAGAGGGTACAGTGAAGTACTTCTTACTAAAAGGTGACTATTTAGAGCGTGTTGAAGGGCTAAAACAGGGTTATAAAGTTGAAGAGAAGGGTCTATTTGCGGCAGTTATTGATAAAAACAACCGTGAAGCCGTACGTCACTATATAGCACGTGGTTCAGTAATTGTAGTCTCTGATAACGATAGTGTAGATAGCAGCAGCATGATTGCTAAGCCATCATCAGACGAGTCTGTAGTTATAGCTGAATGGGATCCATATTCAAATCCAATTATCTCAGAAGCAAACGGTACTGTGCAGTATGAAGATATCATTGTTGGTACTACTGCTTCTGAGCAACTCGATGAGCTCACAGGTAAAACTCGTCTTATGATAAATGACCACATCTCTTCTGAGTATAAACCTACGATTGTTTTAGCTACTGAAGATGGTGAGATTTTACGCTATGCGATTGAGCCAAAATCATCAGTTTTTGTAAAAAATGGTGCAGAAGTTAAAATTGCCGATATTATTGCTAAGACACCAAAAGCGCTTCAAAAATCTTCAGACATTACTGGTGGTCTTCCACGTGTATCTGAACTTTTCGAAGGTCGTCGTCCTAAATCAACAGCACTTATTTCAGAGATTGATGGTGTAGTTAGTTTTGGTAAACCTCTACGTGGAAAAGTAAGAATTATTGTTAGCAATAGCGATAATGGAATTATCAAAGAGTACTTTGTAGATAAGTCTCATGAAGCAGTTGTAAACAGTGGTGACTTTGTACATGCAGGTGAGCGTTTAACTACAGGTATCCTTTCATCTCATGAATTGTTGAGAATTATGGGTGTTAAAGCGCTTTATAACTATCTTGTATCTGAAGTACAGCAAGTTTACCGCTCTCAAGGGGTTAATATCGCCGATAAACACATTGAAGTAATCTTTACTCAGATGTTACGTCAAGTGAAAATTATTAGATCAGGTGACACGAAATTTATCGAAGGCGACCTTGTTTCTAAAAACAAATTTGCTGCAGAAAATGAGAAAATTGTTCGCCTTGGTGGTCGTCCAGCTATTGCAGAGCCATTCCTTGTAGGTATTACAAGAGCGGCAGTTTCAGCTGATAGTATTATATCTGCAGCATCATTCCAAGATACAACAAAAGTACTTACTGAAGCGGCAGTTTCAGCAAAAGTAGATGATCTTAACAATCTTAAAGAGAATGTTATTATTGGTCGTACAATTCCTGTTGGTACAGGTATCTACAAAGACAAAGATGTCTCTTTCCGTTCTGAAGAAGCGTAAGCTTCTTTAGAGTGTGTAAAAAATCAACTCATTTAAAACTCTTCACTACTTATTCTTAAAATAAGCTAACTTTAATTACATATTTTGTATTATCACGTGTCTATAATTCCCTACATAAAAGTAGTGAATTACATTCTACTGGAAAAAATTAAGTAAAAAGGAAATGTATGCCTACAATCAATCAATTGATTCGTAAAGAGCGCAAGAAGGTTGTTAAAAAATCTAAATCTGCTGCTCTTTTAGCGTGTCCACAGCGTCGTGGTGTTTGTACTCGTGTTTACACTACTACACCTAAAAAACCAAACTCGGCTTTAAGAAAAGTTGCAAAAGTTCGTTTAACATCTGGTTATGAAGTAATTTCATATATCGGTGGTGAGGGTCACAACCTTCAAGAGCACTCAATCGTACTTGTACGTGGTGGTCGTGTTAAAGATTTACCTGGTGTTAAGTATCACATCGTTCGTGGTGCACTTGATACTGCTGGTGTTGCTAACCGTACTGTTGCTCGTTCTAAATACGGAACTAAACGCCCTAAAAAATAATCTACGATTAATTATTACGGATCCAAATTAATTTATAACGTTAAATGAGCAAAAGCCCATTTTATTACGTTAACACTTGGTTTTCTTCGGCAGAAAGCCCACGAAACTAGTTTCGTTGAAAAGTGAGAGCTGAAAAAAACATTGAGTATTAATCTAAAAAGATTAAGAAGCGATGACAGAGAATATAAATCTCTGAGTAAATTTTATAAAAATTGAAGGAAAAACAATGAGAAGAAGAAAGGCTCCCGTACGTCCAGTTATGCCAGATCCAGTTTATGGAAGCAAGGTACTTACGAAGTTTATTAACAAAGTAATGCTAGATGGTAAAAAATCTACTGCTGAAAAAATTATTTACAGTGCAATGGATATCATCAGCTCACGTGGTGAGAAATCTGGTATAGATACATTTAACGAAGCTATCGAAAATGTAAAACCGATTATTGAAGTAAAAAGTCGCCGTGTTGGTGGTGCTACTTATCAAGTTCCAGTAGAAGTACGCCCAGTACGTCAACAGTCTTTAGCTATTAGATGGTTAATTGATGCAGCACGTAAAAGAAATGAAAGAACAATGGCTGAGAGATTAGCTAATGAGTTTATGGATGCAGCATCTGATAAAGGTTCGGCATTCAAGAAAAAAGAAGATACTTACAAAATGGCAGAAGCAAATAAAGCATTCGCTCACTATCGCTGGTAAGATACAAACGATCGTAAAAGCGTCTTACATAAGACGCTTTTATCAACTATACAACCTCTTTTGTAAGCAAAGGATCTTTATTTACAAAAGAGGTTATCTCTCAAGAAATATATTAAGGTACAAATAATGGCAAGAACTCATAAATTAAGTGATGTAAGAAATATCGGTATTGCCGCGCATATCGATGCTGGTAAAACAACAACAACTGAGCGTATTCTTTTCTATACAGGTGTTGAGCATAAAATCGGTGAAGTTCACGATGGTGCTGCGACAATGGACTGGATGGAGCAAGAGCAAGAGCGTGGTATTACAATTACTTCAGCTGCAACAACTTGTGAATGGCAAGGCAAACAGATTAACATTATTGACACTCCGGGTCACGTTGACTTTACAATTGAAGTTGAGCGTTCTATGCGTGTTCTTGATGGTGCAGTATCAGTTTTCTGTGCAGTAGGTGGTGTTCAACCTCAGTCTGAAACTGTTTGGAGACAAAGAAACCGTTATGGTGTACCTTCAATTGTTTTCGTAAACAAATATGACAGAACTGGTGCAGATTTTTATGAGGTTGAGCGTCAAATTCGTGAGCGTTTAAAAGGTAACCCGGTACCTATTCAACTTCCAATTGGAGCTGAAGATAGTTTTGAGGGTGTTGTTGACTTAGTGCAGATGAAAGAGATTGTTTGGGATGCTGACGCTGCGATGGGTTCTGCATATACAACACAAGATATTCGTCCTGAGTACCAAGAAAAAGCTGAAGAGTACCGTGAAAAAATGATAGAAGAGATCTCTTCAGTAGACGGTCAAGAAGAGCTAATGGAGAAATTCTTAGAGGGTGAAGAGATCTCTGAGGAAGAACTTAAAGCTGCGATTAAAGCAGCAACAATTGGTATGCATATAGTTCCAATGACTGTTGGTACTGCATTCAAAAATAAAGGTGTTCAAACACTTCTTGATGCTGTTGTAGATTACTTACCAGCTCCAACTGAAGTTGCAGATATCAAGGGTACTATGATGGATGATGAAGAGGAAGAAGTAAGAGTTAAATCTACTGATGATGGTGATTTTGCTGCACTCGCATTTAAAATCATGACTGACCCATTTGTTGGTGTACTTACATTTATCCGTGTGTACCGTGGTTCACTTGAAGCTGGTTCTTTTGTTCACAATACTACAAAAGACAAAAAAGAGAGAATTGGTCGTATCGTAAAAATGCACGCTATTAAACGTGAAGAGATTAAAGAGATATACGCTGGTGAGATTGGTGCAGTTGTTGGTCTTAAATCAACTACTACTGGAGACACACTAGTAAATGGTGAAAAAGTTGTACTAGAGCGTATGGATTTCCCAGAACCAGTTATCTCTGTTGCTGTTGAGCCTAAGACAAAAGCTGACCAAGAGAAAATGGGTACAGCTCTTAATAAGCTTGCTGCTGAAGATCCATCGTTTAGAGTAAATACTGATGAAGAGACAGGTCAGACTATCATCTCTGGTATGGGTGAGTTACACCTTGAGATTCTTGTTGACCGTATGAAGCGTGAGTTTAAAGTTGAAGCAGAAGTTGGTGCTCCACAAGTATCTTACCGTGAAGCGATTAGAAAAGAAGTTGATAAAAACTACAAATACGCGAAGCAATCAGGTGGACGTGGTCAATATGGACACGTTGTATTTAAACTGATGCCAGGTAAACCTGGAACAGGTCTAGTATTCCACAATGATATTAAAGGTGGTACTGTACCAAAAGAGTATATTCCTGCAGTTGAGAAAGGTTTTGAAGAAGCTATGAAAAATGGTGTTCTTGCTGGCTACCCAATTGAAGATGTAGAAATTTCACTTTATGATGGTTCATACCACGATGTTGACTCGAATGAGATGGCGTTTAAACTTGCTGCATCTATGGGATTTAAAGAGGCTGCTCGTCAAGCAGACGCTGCAATTCTAGAGCCAATGATGAAAGTTGAAGTGGAAGTTCCTGAAGACTTTATGGGTGATGTTATCGGTGACCTAAACCGTCGTCGTGGTCAAGTAAACAACATGGGTGACAGAGCTGGTAACAAAATTGTTGATGCCTTTGTTCCACTTGCAGAGATGTTTGGTTACTCAACCGACCTTCGTTCAAATACTCAAGGTCGTGCTACATACTCTATGGAATTTGACCACTATGAAGAAGTTCCAAGAAATGTATCTGAAGAGATTATTAAAAAACGTAACGGATAGTTCTCTTACATAACACTTCTTAAAACTATCTCCTTGTGGAGATAGTCTTCTATTTTCCCCACACTTTGCTTTTTTAATTTGCTATAATTACAAAAAAATTATAGGTTATTCATGTATAAAATTATTTTCTTTCTCTTCTTAACAACTCTACTTAGTGCCAAAAATCCGAATGTTTATGCTGCATTGGGAGATGTTATTTATGATAATGTTCATAAAATAGAGGAGCTAGGAAAGCTTGATAGCTATAAAGATTACAAACTAGGTATTTCAAGTTATGTTGCTTTGGTTACAAAAACAAAAGAGCTAGGTTTTGCAATTGAGTCTGGAGTAGAGTTAAGTAAAAAAGGTGAGTATTTAGCAGCATTAAGAGAGCTTTCTAAAAAAAATGATTTTTACTTACGTAAGGCAAAAAGTAGTTTTAATACTGCTATAGAGAAAGAAGATACTGCACTTTTTATGAGTCTAGTTAATAGTGAAATTATTGACACAGAGCAGAGAAAAGAGGACATCTTAAATTACTACTTTCAACACCAAGAGGATATCAATGCAAGTGGTGTAATTCAGAGCTTCTTAGATGAAGATGCAGAGCTTAGAAATAGAGAGGCTGCATTACATAGAATTAAATCAAAAAAAGAGCGTGATGCTGAGAAAATAAGACGTCTTCGTGAGAATGATCTTGAAACTCAAAAAAAATTAGAAGAGAAGCTTGAAGCTGAAGTTATTAAAAAGAAGCTTGAGATTAGACAACAACAAAGAAAAGAGCTTACAAAGTAGTCCATACATACTCTTCATCTTCACTCGGCCTACCTTGTAGTGTTACGTAAGGTTTATACTCACTTTTGTATGAGAGAGAAGGGCAATCCTCTACATAGTAGCCAAGATATATCCAAGCTTTTTTAGTCTCCTGTGCATATCTTATTTGATTATAAAGTGATAATTTTCCTAAAGAGAGATGGGAATAATCTGGATCGTAGTAGAAGTAAATTGATGAGATACCTTCATCTAAGATATCTACTAAATCAACTGCAATAAGTTTTTCATCATCATAGTAGAGTATCTCATATCCGAAGTTTTCATGTCCTACAACAAATGAGCCATAGTAGTGATCAGCAGATGTCGTATTGTGTTCCCAGCCTTTTTTTTCTTTCATATACAAGTGGTATTTATCAAAAAGAGCAAGATGCTCTTTAGTAATGGATGGTCTTTGTATATAGGTGTCGATATGTTCTGCCTTACGTAAGACTCGTCTGGCTGATTTAGAAAAAGTATAGTTTGCAACATCTATTTTAATACTTTGACACTCATTACATTCAGGGCAGATTGGACGAAAGTACATTTTCCCAAATCTTCTGTAGCCACGCTCAATAAGTTCTTGGCACTCAAGTGTTGAGCAGTTATTGATGATTTTGTAGTGAGTAGTCTGCTCAAGGCCTTCAAGGTAGGAGCATTTATCATTAAGGGCAAACTCTTTAAGTATATTCATATTCGGATTTTGACATAATTTGCTTAAATATCAGTAAAAAAGGGATGTTTTGGAGTTTTTTTTAACCCATAAAAAAGTTATTATACGGGCTTTTGGTACGATTTTACTTCTTGTTGGTTTTGTCATCTTTTTTTGGGCAACTCCAAAAGAAGGCGTTAGTCAAAATGAGTTAGCTGCTTTGAATGTAGCAAGAATGGAAGCAAAAGTAGCTGGAAGCTCTTCTAAGGCATCTAAAACTGTGAGTGATCCTTCAAAGTTTTTAGAGCAGATGCAAGAAACGAGAGCAAGACAATTTCGCTACTTAACAATTTTTATGATGCTTTTTGGTGTTGGTTTTTTAGTTTACAGCTTTTTAAAAAAAGAGGAGTAAAAACTTCCTTTTACTGCTTACTCTGAGCTATGAGTACATCCTCTATCATTTTGTCTATATCACCATCTAGAATTCCAGAGATGTTTGAGTAAGCGATGTTGCTTCTTGTATCTTTTATTTGTTGGTAGGGTTGCATTACGTAAGAGCGTATCTGATGCCCCCAACCAATCTCACTCTTTGCAATTCCATCTTCAGCAGCTTTTTGTGCTTCAAGTTCAAGCTCGTAAAGACGAGACTTTAACATCTTCATAGCAGTTGCCTTGTTTTTATGCTGACTTCTATCGTTTTGACACTGAACAACTATACCACTCTGGATGTGTGTGATACGAATGGCTGATTCTGTTTTGTTGACATGCTGTCCACCAGCTCCACTTGCTCTGTATGTATCTATGCGAATGTCTTTGTCTTCTACTACAATATTTATGTTGTCATCAATCTCTGGGGAAACCATAACAGAAGTAAATGAGGTGTGGCGCTTTGCATTTGAGTCAAATGGAGAGATACGTACTAGTCTGTGAATTCCGTTTTCAGCCTTGAGGTAGCCATAGGCATTTTCACCTTTAACTAAAATAGACGCATCTTTAATTCCTGCCTCTTCTCCATTTTGATAGTCTAGCACTTCAACCCCAAAACCACGTCTCTCAGCCCAACGTTTATACATTCTAAGAAGCATCTCCGCCCAGTCTTGTGACTCAGTCCCGCCGGCACCTGGGTGAATACTTAGTATTGCATTACTGGAATCACTCTCACCACTCAGCAGTACTTCTATCTCCATAGAGCGAATCTGCTCTAGAAGCTGGGGTGCATCTTCATAGAGAACTTCTAATGACTCTTCATCAGCCTCTTCTTCTGCCATCTCATAGAGCTCTTGAGCATCTGTAACGGCGGAGTTTGCTATATTGTACTTCTCTAACTTACGTTGTAGTTGCGTCTTCTCTTTTTGAATTTTTGCAGCATTTTCTGCATCATTCCAAAACTCTTGTGAATTTTCGAGTGCTTCTATAACCTCTAGGCGATCTTGTAATTTCTGAGGTTCAACAACTCCAGTTATGTTTTGCATCTTTGAAGCAACATCTTTTAAGAGCTCTTTATATTCGTAATTGTCCATCAACTATCCGTTTATTGTATAATTGCGATTATAACACACCAAGGCACAATTTATGGAAATTATTCGTGAGCCACTCGCACTCAAAGAGTACTTACAAAACTCAACAAAAACTATAGGATTTGTTCCTACTATGGGCGCTTTACATGAGGGACATATTTCATTGATTAAAAAAGCTCGTAGTGAAAACGAGCTTGTCGTTGTCTCTATTTTTGTAAACCCAACACAGTTTTTAAAGGGAGAAGATTTAGAGAGCTATCCATCTAAAGATGAAGCAGATGAGAAGATATGCAGACTTACTAATGTCGACGTTCTTTTTTTTCCAACAAAAGAGAATATGTACGGCGAGGATGAAGTGAGTCTTTTAGCACCAAAAGTAAGAGGCTATGTCCTAGAGGGTGCAACTCGTCCAGGTCACTTCAATGGTGTTTTAACAGTAGTGATGAAGCTGCTAAATCTTGTAAATCCAACACGTGCTTATTTTGGGAAAAAAGATGCACAGCAGCTCAACCTCATACAGCTTATGGTAAAACAGCTTTTTATGAGTGTAAATATAGTTCCGGTAGATACAGTAAGAGATAGTGATGGGCTTGCAAAGAGTAGTAGAAATGCCTACTTGAGTAAAGAAGAGCGAATGGAAGCTCTCAAAATCTCTAAGTCACTCCATGAGGCTTCAAAAATGGTCAGTCGTGGTGAGCGTAGTGCAAAAGCCATAGAAGATGGAATGAGAACAATTTTAGAACCACTTGATGTGGCTTACGTAACAGTTTTAAATAGAGAGTTTCAGCCAGTAGAAGAGCTTCAAGTTGGTAACACAGTGATACTTGTAGAGGCAATAGTAGGAAAAACACGACTACTTGATAACATTTGGGTTTAGTTTTAAGTAGCCATCTTCTACGAGAGTATCAACAGCTTTCTTAAATACAGGAACAGCTGTTTGTGAAGCAAATTGACTCTTTTTAGGCTCAATGACAACTACGCCTATAGTGTAGTTGTGTTTTGCATCATTGGCAAAGCCCATAAATGAAGTGTTATATCTATTTACATAACGACCTTTTTCAACTATGTGAGCCGTTCCTGTTTTTCCTCCCACTTCTAAACCTGGAGTTATCGCCTTCTCACCTGTTCCTTCATTGACGGTTTTAATGAGAATTTTTTTCATACGAAGTGCAGTTGCACTCGATATTGCTTCAACTTTTTCTTGGTATGGGATAAGCGTTTCATTGCCATGCTCATCTATAAAGCTATGTACTATTTTTGGATAGACCATTACACCCGAGTTATTAAAAGCACTATAAGCACGCATGAGCTGCATCAGGTTTGCTCGCATTCCATAGCCGTAAGAACATGTAGCTTTGTAGATCTCATTTTCAAGTCTCTTTGGTGAGGGAAGAGAGCCTTTTTTTTCATAGATTAAATCAGCAGTAGAGCGTTTGGAAAATCCAAAACTCTTTAGACCTTCATAAAACTCATATCCTGAGAGCTTTTGTGCAAGTTGTGCAATACCGATGTTTGATGAGTGAACAATGACATTTTCAGCTGAGAGCCAATCAAACCTGTGCTCGTCTGTAATGACTTTTCTACCTATTTTAAAACGCCCATTATGGCCATTTACTAGATCATAAGGATTGACAAGTTTTTTCTCTAAGAGTAAGGCAAATGTAATAGGTTTAATAACACTTCCAGGCTCAAAACTATACTCAATCATACCACTACGTAAGGATGGATAATCACTCCGTTTTATATCTTTTGGCAAGAAACGATTCGAACTTGCCATGGTAATAATGTCACCATTTTGTGAGTTCATTATAGCGAGCATAATCTGTTTTGCTCGAAGCTCCTCTTTCATCTCATCAAGCATACGCTCCATTTTTATCTGGAGTGCTACTGGAATAGTAATCTTAATATCTAAACCATTGATTTGCGGTTTTGTAAAGCTCTCTTTATTAAGAAGTATATACGAGTTTACATCTCTTTTACCACGACTAATACCGTTTTGTTTTGCACCAAGTTCATCATCAAAGCGTTTTTCTAAGCCTTTGACACCTCTAATGAAAGTATAACCATCATCTTCTAGCTTGTGTGGGTAACCGATTATAGGAGTTAAGAGATTACCATAAGGATACTCTCTGCTCTCACCACTCTCTATGATGCTAAGACCATGCACTGAGCGAAGACCAGTCACTGAGCTTTTGAGCTCCATAAAAACTTTAAACCTACGTAACTCATATGCTAGTCTTTGAAGATAGTGTGCTTGAATCTGTGGAATGTTGTAGCTAAGCACTACGACACCTTTGTGTTTTTTGAGTTTAGCTTCTATTTCACTCTTTTGCATTCCAGAGTATATGCTAAAGAGCTCAACAAAAAGCTCTTTTTTTTGTGGATCGATATAACGCGTATTTACAACTGCTTTGTAGAGTTTTTTTGTGGAGGCTATGTGAAAGTTATCTGCACTAATAATGTTGCCTCTATAAGCACGAGAGCTCTCTTGTGTAAAGAGAGATGGGGTGTCACGCTCTTTGACAACGCTAATAAACATTGCCGTCAAAAAGATGAAAAAACCAATGGCAATGAGAACATAGAGTAGAAAGATTTTTTTACTTTTGTTGCGGTTTAACATAGAGCTGTGCCTAATCCCTATAGTATTTCAAATTGTAGCTGTGTGCATGAGGCACAGAAAAAGAGTAGTTAAGAACAAAAGCTTAGAGTTGTGTTCTACCTATCTCTTTGTAAGCACTGAGTGCTTTGTTACGAATCTCAAGCATCAGTTTCATGTTTGTCTCTGCTTTGCCAATGGCAATTGCAGCCTGGTGCAAGTCTTTTACTTGCCCTGTTGCCATGTCAGCCATAGCACTCTCTTTACCTTCTTGAAGTTCATTGACTTCATTTATGGCAGATTTTAGCTGCTTTGCGAAAGCTTCACCACCACCATTTTGGAGTTTTGCTTTCTCTTTTAGTAAGTCTGCAGCAGATAAGCCGCCAATACCACCTATGTTACTCATAGTCTAATCTCCATTACTGTAAAAGCGATATGGCGCTATTTGCCATATCTTTTGCACTTTGAAATGCCGCTACATTTGCCTGATAGCTTCGAGTAGCCTCTACTAAATCGGCCATCTCTATGACAGGGTTAATGTTTGGATAAGCAACATAACCATTTGCATCTGCATCAGGATGATTTGGTTCAAACTTCATTTTTGGTTTTGAATCATCACGAGCAACTTTATCAACTATTACGCTCATTATAGCAGGATTTACTTTTTTTCCAAAGTCACCCTCATTTAGAGGATCAGAGTAACTAGCACTCTCGCTCATTGCACCAAGAGCTTTGTTAAACTGCTCATTAAAATCAATCGCCTTAAAAACAATCTCTTTACGTCTGTAAGGTCCACCCTCTTGAGTCCGAGTTGTTTGTGCATTTGCAATATTGCTAGATATTGCATTGACACGTACCCTTTGTGCTGAGAGTCCATAGCCTGAGATGTCAAAACTGTTTAAAAAGTTACTCATCTAAAATATCCTTAACTTATCTTTTGTGAAGCTTCTATGACACTTCTAAAAATTGCGCTGTCGCGTTTTTTTGCTTGAATGAGAGCGTTGTACATCATAGAGTTTTTACTCATCTCAGTTGTTTCAACATCTATGTCAACACTGTTACCATCATTGCGTGCCATATGCCCATCTCTAAAATAGAGTGTTGCTTTTGAGAGGCTTTTTTCCTCTTGGGCACTTAAGTGTGACTTGTCAGTCTGTGCCATTTGAAGTGTTTGTTCATGCTTGCCTAAAGCAGCAGCAGCCTTTGCTTTGAGTGTAGCTTCAAAGCTGATGTCTCTTGGTTTATAAAAAGGAGTGTCGGCATTGGCTATGTTAGATGCTATGAGGTCTTGACGTGCTGCTCTGTAGTCAAGTGCATTGTTCACTAAGTCTGCTGTTCTTGAGATACTAATAGCCATAGATGAGCTCCTAAATTTATTTATTATAATTTACAAGCAATTTTAGTGCCAAAAAAGTAGAGGAACAATGATGGATTTTATAGTATTTTTATATGTTTTAAAATATTTATCACAATTAATTAAACTTTTCATATTACTTGGAAAATTCAGCAAAACTTAAAGTGACTAGTCCCATAATGACTGTTAAGGTTACAAGAGTAATCCAAATTTCTTATAAATAAAGGAGTTCTTATGAAAAGAGCTGGTTTTACAATGATCGAATTGATCTTCGTTATCGTTATTTTAGGTATTCTCTCTGCAGTTGCACTGCCAAAATTTATTGGTGTTTCTGATCAAGCAAAAGCTGGTAAGTGTAAAGCGTTTATTGGTACATTAAACCGTACTACACTTCCTGCTATGTGGTCTGAATTAATTTTAAATGGCACTAATGTAACTGGTGCTGATTTTAATGCAACTGATCTTGCCGCACAAATTGACTTTCCGGCTGATTGTAATATGACTGCTACACAAATTGCAGGTGTAATTGCAGGAACTGGTACCCTCACTCCAACTTATGGAAATTCTAACTATGCGGTTGAATTGAATGTTTCTGCAAGTGTTAATGAATCACCAATTTTATCGTTTAGAAAAACTAATTAACCTAAGTTTGTCTCGTTCCCAAGCTCCTGCTTGGGAATGCATATGTTACAATAGTAATCTTCAAACTATTTTCGAATAGCTTTAAAATTATTATTTACAAGGTTCTTTATGAAATCTTCTTCGGCATTTACAATTATTGAACTTATCTTTGTAATCGTAGTACTAGGAATCCTCGCCTCAGTCGCTCTTCCAAAGTTTGCTTCAACGGGTGAGCAGGCAAAAATAGCAGCTGCAAAAGCTGATGTTATGGCTATTCGCTCTGGTATTCTTAATGAAAGACAAGCGCGACTGCTTACAGGAAGCTCTACATACATTCCAAATGGTACAGGCACTTATACAGTGGGTGGTCGAACATATAAACGTATGGATGAAGGTGGACTCTTTGGAGGTGTACTAACATACCCTATAGCTGCTGTAACTTCTGGAGATGGATGGAAGGCAG
>Ga0272440_1002935_pt1 | contig 13021 bp, 7 predicted proteins | sample SSMMMBAug17_FD_192440 | JGI IMG/M metagenome (GOLD analysis project Ga0272440, IMG submission 192440) | Marine sediment archaeal communities from Little Sippewissett salt marsh, Falmouth, MA, United States - SSM-MMB-Aug17 | ecosystem: Environmental > Aquatic > Marine > Wetlands > Sediment ...
TATGTTCGCCCATCGTACATAGGAACGAAAGCGTTATTAGTTCGAGGGCGAACATAAGGTTCGCCCCTACATCGGGCTGGCACATAAGTAAATGGGGAACTTATTTTTCGAGTTTTCCTAAGGAAAGACAGCCTCATGCCGCAATATTTCCAAAATATCTTTCATCTCAATCGTTTCCTGATATCTTATGTAATACAACTCTCGGCCATCAGACACATTTAACAAAAAACCCTGCGCCTGCTTTCTGTCGCAAGGATCACTTACAACGATTGAAATATAAGTTGATCCAATAATGCCATAAATGGGTTCGAGCTTAATCAATCGATCTGCACCAGTGCCTTCAATAAGGATCCGATTTGAAGGTAACAAGGCTGGATTGGAGGACATCACATCAAGCTGTAGTTCATAAGGAAAATGTTCATTGTCCATCACTGTAAATGGAATGGGTGGAACCGGTTGATTGACAAGAACATCTCTATCAGAAATGGGGGAGATCATAGGTGGTGTATTGGGTTGTCTACAGCTTGCAGGAGCACTCCATATATAAACATGACCGCGTTCACCGGCAGAAAAAAGATATTCTGAATGGCTTTGCCAAAACGCATTGATTTCATTGTAAGCGCATTTTTTGGTGGGTGTCCATCCCCGCCCCGCATTAAATTGAATGGGATCCAAGAAACGTATCCCAAAGACAAGCGATTCGTCTCCAAACACATTATTTATCGGTCGTGATGAACAAAAGGGCATTGCATCCCAATCTACGCCATCGAAATGAAGCATTACGCCATTTTCTCCGGCAGCATAAATATCAGATGCATTTCTGCCCCAAATCGTATTCAAACGATCATACCATTTTGTATAATGCCGCTGCCAGTTTATTCCATCATAGTGAAGAATCGTCCCATGCCCGCCTACTGCATAAATATTGTCTGGTTGTGTACCCCATATTCCATAAATTGGATTTTCAATATGGGTGTCTACTGTTTCCCAAATAGTGCCATTAAAATGACGCATGACGCCTTCTTCACCAGCGGCGTATACATTATCTGCTGATGTTCCCCACACGGCTAACAATCTTTTTTGAGTGCCACTGTCCATAAAATGCCACTGATTTCCATCGAAAAAAAGAATGGCGCCATTATCGCCCACTGCAATCACATGTCGATAATTGAGGCCCCAAATCGCTCTTAATGAACGATCTGTAGGTGTTTCAACCAGATGAAAATTGGAATCATCAGATACAAAAAATCCACATAGTGCATCCAGTGCATGACGTGTCTGATCGGCTACTGAATCAAAATAGGTGACCGGTGTATCTGGTGAAACAATGACTGTCGCACTTACCGGATCTGATATACATTGATTTCGATCCCGCGCAAAAACCAAAAGCGTATATATCCCCGGTTCAGTCAGACATGTAAGAACATTACTATACATGCCCGGTTGTCTGGTTGAATGCAATGTATAGGAAATATTCTCATTTGCGGTGCTGATATCATTGTATAGTGGTATTGGCGATGGATCAAAGCGTTTGACTTCTACATGATGAATGGGTGATGATCCCGCAGTGATACTTACTGTAACAGGAAGGCTGGTAGCATACTGCAAATGTGGCTGAACTGTAACCTTTGAAATGATGGGCATATCTGCATGAATGGTGGGACCATTCATAAAAATATGTCTGGCATAGGCTCCATCTGAAAAATCAGATTTGCCATCACCATTGTCATCAATTTGGGCTGAAACTGCATTTAAGGGCTCCCAAATACGCTTACTGTTTTCAAATGCCTCATATACATTTTTTCCTGAATGAAGACATTGAAAAAATTTCATACTGAAACTTAAATCATTGACAGGATCAACCCTGTAATTGGTGGAAGCGCAGCTGGTCACAATAATACGATTTGTCCCGGATAACGCAGGTATAAAAGTTCCAGAATAAGGCATATCAAGGATCATAATAACAGGGCATTCGGTTCGGGCTTGCAAAAGATCCAATGCAGTGTCAATTTGCATGGCAGAAATCCGATCATATTCATTACGCATAAGAAATGTGGCATCAGATTTTGAAAATCCATGTATGAAAATCCATAAGGGTAGATTCGGGTTGAGAACATCTGAAAATTCATTTGACACTACATCAAGGAAATCCTGTGAAGTTGGATTGATCGAGTCAACCCAATCCATTGTTTCTACCTGGTGATCAGGTGTAAGTGGATCATTTTTCAGGGTATGCATCATGGTAATCATATCTACTGAATCAAAACCCCGCTGAAGTAATTGCTCATAAGCCTTTTTGCAAATATCAAGTGTGCTTATAGGCAATTCGCGTTGATATTGAGGAAAACGCGTACCTAATATAATTGCACGTCCTGGCGGCGTGTCCACCAGAATTTTTAAGACATTACTTTCACATCCCGGATAAAACATGATGCCAGGCCAATAAGCTATAATTTCCCAGATACCGGCTTGAGTCAATTGAATATCTGTTATCTCAAAAATGCTTTGGCCCTCAAGCAGAATGATTCTCTCTTCATATGATTGATCCGGTGCAAAAATGCGAACCAGTACTTCTGAATTGTCAATCGCTGGAGTAATCGATCCGACAATATCCATTGACTGGTTTAATTTTGGAATTTGCTGACCTGGTTTCATGGAAAGTTCGAGATGTGCGGTGCTTTGCTCAACAAACACAGGCAAACTCACCGCATAGGAACTTTGCGGACAAAAAATATCATCAACATCCCATATTTCCCATCCCGCCTGAATCGTGTAAGAACCAGCTGCCCAGGGCGTTGATGTAAAAAAAGTTTCAAAATAACCATCAGACAAGGTCTTTACAATCTTTTGATTCACAATATTTTCATCAGAGATTAGTTGTAGCTCCACAGGCTCTTTGGACATGCGGCTGGAAATATAACCAGATACGCCAATGGGTGCGTATTCATGATATACAGGTCGGTCTGATGAGAGTGCAATTGCACATTCCTCATCAGGAATGACATGGAGCTGCATACCAAAAATGCGCTGATTTCTTGTTTGAGAGTCTGTGACTGACAACTGAAATATCAAAACTGATGGGGTATAATTTTCTGCCACTTTGACTTTTAATTGAATAGGTGCGGGAAGCGGGATGCGCTTTAGTTCTGTATCCATAACAAATCCAGACAGATAGAACATAGGTTCAATGTCTGCTGGAGGTTGTGAAGGATCGTCACCTGGCCACAGGCATGACATATCAATTTTACCTCTAAAACCGCTTGCTCCCTCAAGGGTCATGGAATATACCGCAGTATCTCCCTGAGAAACAAGCGCGACAGTAAAATGGCCATTTATTGCATATGTCGTGGGGGTGCCAGGAATGGCATGAACGATATTACTGAATAACTCTGATGGAGTTTCTTCAATATAGGAACGAATTTTGTAATAGTAGTCATTTCCTTCACTCACATCCCAATCCACAAATGATGCTGTAATCAATGTTGAAATACATTGATAGTAACCATCAATGGTGTTGCTTCGAAATACTTGATAATAAACATTATCCGGATTTGTTATGGTTTTCCATGATAACATGACCCGATTTTTAAAATACGTTTCAACTTCGAGATTTTTTGGATTGTCTGGTCGTTGTGTCTGTAGTTTTACTGTTACTGGCAAAATGGATGTATATTCACTGTAAAGCGTGTTTGGATTATTGGCATGAGGCTTTGTAACTGTTCGCACTTTAAAATAATAGGTCGTATCCCCTGACAAATTCGTGACTGTATATGAATGGTCCAGTTTTGAGCCAGTCATGTATCGAAATTCATAGGGACCATCAGGATGTTGCGCAATATATATTTCATAGCCGCCATCATTGCTGGTGTAAGGAATGGGCGTCCAGCTTAAAACAACATCTTGCCCTGATTCCCCCTCTTTAAAACTTAATTTTGATGGTGCAATTGTTTGGGTATTGATCCAGGATTCTCCGGAGATTTGAGTGGCAGCCAAAAACTTTTCTACGTTTCGACTGTTTACTGTAAGCCGGTTCCATCGAAAATCAGATGCATTGTCTTCAAGCCCGCTCAATTGCATAATTTCCTCTGGAATCTCACCCAAAAAATCATTGCCGCTCAAATTGATTCCTTTGATGTGCTGTAACGATAGCAGGCTTTCAGGAAAAACATCTTTAAAATGATTGTGAGAAATATCAAGAGTGCGCAAAAGAGACAGCCGCGAAAGACCAGGAATGGTTCCGGAAAATGCGTTATTTGAAAGATTCAATTCTTTCAAATGATTTAATCGGGTGAGTTCAATTGGGAATACGCCGCTAAATTGATTATTTGAAAGGTTAAAAATCTCTAATTGTTTTAACAATGTGATCCTGGAGGTCAATTGATGTTTCAAAGAATTGCTGCTCAGATCTAAACGGGTGAGTTGGGTTGACTCATAAAGACTTTTAGGAATTGCGCCACTGAAAGTATTGTTACTTAAATCAAGAACCTGTAAATGATCAAACCTATCAAAACCTTCAGGTATAGTGCCTTCAAGCTGGTTGTCTGCCAAGCGAATGTCCTGAATCCATGTCGCACGCATGAAGGTATCGGGTATTGTCCCCATAAATTCATTATGGGACAGGTCCAGTTGAATAAGAGATGGCATCTGATCAAAAAAATAAGGCAACATGCCATCAAGCTGGTTAAATGAGATGTTCAGTCGGGTAAGATGGCTCAGGTTCGCGAATGATTCCGGAATGCTCCCGATCAATTGATTTCTTCCGAAATTAAGATATTGTAACTGATGCATATTGCCGATAGATTGAGGGATTTCACCATAAAATTTATTCTGAAAAAGGTTCAGGTGGGTCAATTGTTCCAGTTGATCCAGGCCTGGTATCAGCGAATCCGCGATCTGATTACCGGAAATATCCAGTAATCGTAACTGTTTTAAATGGATTATTCTTTCTGGCAATGGCCCGGTAATCAAATTTTTTGATAGATTTATTTGCTGTATGTGTGTCAGTTGATCCAGGTTATCGGGTAAATATCCATTTAAAGCATTTTCAGAAAGCACCAAATTGCTGATATGACGCTCAGATACAGTAACGCCATGCCAGAAATATTCATTTCTTGATGGATCCAGCCAGTGGGTGTTCCAGACCCATTTGGCACCCAGGGTTTGATTATAAAGATCTATTAAAACATTTCGTTCTTCGGGTGAAATTATTGATGATACCGCATTGGGATTGGACAGCACAGTGATCCAGTTTGAATATGTTATGGCATCTGAACCTCCCTGGCCAGTCACCTGAAGATTTACTGTATAAATGCCTGGATTGTCATAGGTATAAATTGGATTTTGGCGCACACTGTCATGTCCATTACCAAAAAACCATTGCCATGAATCAATTCTCCCAATGGATTGATCTTGAAAATCCACTCGAAAAGGGACGCGGCCTGAAACAGGTGTCAAGGGCATTCCCATTTGCGCAATTGGCACAATGGCCGGATCTCTGGGATCCACCCAAACGATACAATCATCTCGCGAGAATTTGTTTCCATCATCAGTAACTTTCAGCCAAAACACCAGTGAAATGGGTTGATTATCAGCAATTGCATGGGGCGCAATAAAAATAGGGGAGATGGCATTGGGTGAAGACAATGTCACCTCTGGACCCAATGATTGTCTCCATTGAAATCCTAAGGTTGTGTCATCAACATCATTGGTCTTGCTGCCATCAAGCATCACCTTCTCCCCCTCAAGTACGTGCAAATCATCGCCTGCTTTAGCCACTGGCGGATCGTTAACAGGTTGAATTTCCAGAACAACAACAGCCTCATTGGACATCTCTGGCCCCAGCTTGGAGTTGTCCAATACCTTATATCTGACATAATCTCTGCCTGAATAGTTGGTATCAGAACGATAGGTAAATGAATCTGCTCCATTATCATGGGTTAATTTTCCATGATTGGGAGTGGCAGTAATAATATAATTTAAACTATTTTGTTCAATATCCATTGCCATAAACTGACATTTGATTTCAATATCTTCATAGGCCTTGTAAACCAGGTTGCTGGCAACTGGCGGATCATTGATCGTGTTCACAGTATAAATAAAAGATCGGCTTGCATGTAATCCCAGAGGATCTGATACGTTGATTGTAATTATTCCTAAACCAGACATTTCCTGCGCATTCTTTAAATGAAGATATTTGGGAGACCCTTTTCCAGTTATTTGAATATGATTATCCGGAATCAGTTCTTGATTGTCGGAAACGATCCTGATTGTTAGAAGGTCTGTTGATGTTTCTCTATCAGTTATGGTAATGGGAATTGGGTCCGGGGGAATATCTTCATCAAACGTAACTGGCAAAATTCGTTCAATCTGCGGCGCATCATTTGCAAAAGTTGCCTGAACTGTTCGATCATATTGAAGGGATAAAAACACGTAAGATGTCATTGATCCCATACTGACACGATCAATCACCACATTTTCAACATGATAGTTGTCATCAGGTACAAAAGTTAAGGTAATGGGTGAATTCGAAGGTGCGGATACAATCCCAGATGGAACAATTTGCCCATTATCGCTGGCAATTGTTTTAATAACGCTTTGTGTGGTTACTGATATGGCGGATGAAAAATCACTGTATACAATGTTTCGATTATTTTCATGCGGATCAGTGCGTGTTCTGACTTTAAAAAAATATGTCGTACTGCTGCTAAGTTGGGTAAGCGTATAACTGGCAATGGTTTTATCAGTGGTTTCAGCCATTTTTCGGAAAGCACCATCAGGTGCATAAGTATAGAAGATTTCATAGGCACCTGTAATCGTATCTGAATTAATGGGCGTCCAGTCCATTCGGACACTTTCTCCAGATAAAACAGTCGCTGTCAGATTTTCTGGTGCAATGGTCTGGGTGATTTCCCAGTTTTGGCCCACATGCTTTCGGTCTATAAAGTTTTTAACTTCAGGTGTTTCGGCATACAACGCGTTCCAACGTAAATCCAGGTTGCCAGCAGATAAATTGGTTAATCGAATGATCGTTTCAGGGATCTTGCCAATAAAACGATTGGATCTGATATTTAATGCATAAAGTGCATAGTATGCTTCAGATTCCCACTGGGGCAATTGCCCGCGTAAATGTGTATCATGAACATCAATTCGAAATATGTTCGTATTTTGTGCCAATAACCAGGGAAAAATATTGTCAAAATTATTACTGCCAATATCCAGCGAACGCATATTGGATAAATGGACGAAATCGTCAATTGTTCCAGAAAATGCATTGTTGCGGATATCCAGTTGTTTTAACTGACAAAGATGGGCAAGAACTGAAATTGCACCGGAAAATTGATTGTCATGAAGATCCAATTTGGTCAGGCGATTCAACTGAGCAAATGATTGGGGTAATGCGCCGGATAGTTGGTTTGACGAAAGATCCAGTGATTCCAAACGCGATAAAATGCCAATATTTTCGGGCAAAGTGCCGGTGAATTGGTTTCTGGATATATTCAGATCCTGTAAATAAATGAGCTGTAAAAGGCTTTCCTGAAAGGCTCCTGATAAAGAATTGTTTTGCAACCACAAAATATGAATTCGGGTTTGATTTAATTGATCAGAAAAATTGCCAGTCAAGTTATTGTGCCCCAGGTACAGACGCTTGAGATCAGAAAGTTGATTGAGAGATACCGGCAATTGACCTGAAAGATTATGGCCATTGAGTTGAATTTCCGATATGGGCATAACCCCATTATCACATTTGATGCCATGCCAGGTGCAGGGATTCTCTGTTTCAAGCCAGAGGCTGTTGTTTTTCCAATTGATGCCATTTGTCTGGTTGAACAGATCATTTAACGCTTCTTGTTCAAGTGTTTTGTTCGTGATCTGGTCATTATCTATTACAATAATTTGTGTGGTAACAGTCTGTCCTAAAAATTCTGCGGTAAGTGTGAGCTGAACCGGACCATCAACAATAAAATCATCAACCACTGTCATATCAATGGCAATCCATGTATAATTTGATGGTATGACTGCGGACTGAGGGCATTTTATTTCTGAACGATCATCTGAAAATAAGTGAATGTCAATAGATTGCGAATAAGGTACTGCGGTACAGGCAATGGCCTGAATAGGTGGATCGCTTTCTGTTACCTGGTCAGGAACAAGGAGCGCAACCTTATCCGGACATATGATTTGAGGGGTTAAACAGACAGCCTGAGCCTGTATCGAAATCAGGCAAATAAGGTACATTATTGTGTAGGGGGTCATTTTGGTAAACAATGCGGTTCTCCTTTATTTGCTTTGTGATACTCGAATAATTTGTGATTAAGCCACAAGTCAAGCATGCTTACCGAAAAGACACCTTTTCGAAAAAGGCCAGCGCAATAATCGTTCTCATTATTTTACCTTTTTATTGAATTCACGAATAACCGCATCAGTAATATCAACTTTTGGATCCAGATAGCCAATGGCATCCGGATCTTTTAAAATAATGGAATATTTTTCCTTTTTTGCAACTTTCTTGAGCACACCATCTGCTTTTTCAAGAATCGTAGAGACCAGCTTTCTATCTTCATTGGCCAATTCGTCTTTGGCATCTGCAACCATTCGCTTGTATTTTTTGTACATTCGCTGTAACTGCTCTACTTTTTCAGTTTTATTCTGATCTCCCATCAAATCGCCATTTTTTTCGATAAGCGTATTTAATTCCTGAATTTTTTTTTGCATGCTGTCAATTTCAGCTTGCTTTTCCAGGCGTATTTTTTCAATATTCGCTTTTGCCAGTTTCCCCATTTTGGATTCGTTGACAAGTCGTTGAAGGTTAATATACCCCACTTTATCCCATGCATAGGTGGTAGTGCATGCCATAATGGAAATACATGCAAATATCATGAAGCAAATTTTTTTATTCATTGTTATTCTCCTATACGTATGTTTATAAGTAAGCGATCATAAGTTTTCGGGTAGATCGTAGTAATCGAAACCAGCCAATCTCCGAAACCAATGTAGGGGCGAACCTTATGTTCGCCCGCCGAACAACAATCGTTTGTGAACCTATGTCCGAGGCAATCGCTTCAAATTCATTTTCGAACATAGCATTGATAAAGGTTTTTGTCCGGCGGGCGAACATAAGGTTCGCCCCTACATTGGTTTTGCTCATAGGTTTGATACCGGTTTTTGTCCAGTGGGCGAACATAAGGTTCGACCAACCAGACGAATAACAAAAAATATACTCCGATCTACCCGAAAATTTATGATCGCTTACTTAGCAGCTTTTTAAAATTCATATCGACGTTCCAAAGCACATTTCAAAGTTACCTGATCGACAAATTTTAAATCCCCTCCCATCGGCACACCTGTCGCAATTCGGGAAATTTTTACAGGCATGGCTGACATATTATCAACAATAAAAGAAGCGGTGGCTTCACCTTCAACATTGGTGCTTGTGGCAATGATGACTTCCTGAACATGATGATCTTTCACACGCGCATACAATTCTTTTAATCGGATATCATCAGGACCAATGCCATTCATTGGGGACAGCGTTCCATGCAAAACGTGGTACAATCCATTGAATGATCCGGAACGTTCAATGGATGCCATGTCATCAGTTTGTTCTACAACGCAGACCAATTGTTTGTTTCTATTGGGATCATTACAAATTTGGCACATCGCCTGGTCTGTAAGTCCAAAACAAACCGGGCAATAATGGATTTTTTCTTTCACCGCATAAATACTGTCTGCAAGACTCTTGGCTTCACCAGATGACGATTTTAAAATATGAAGTGCCAGTCGTGTAGCAGATTTTTCCCCAATCCCTGGAAGCTTTGAAAGTTGACGAATCAGTGTAATCAGCGAAGGTGGGTAGTGACGCATTACATTAATCCTGGAATGTTTAATCCACCTGTCAGTTTTGACATTTCTCCTGAAACCATTTCCTGAGACTTATTCAGGGCATCATTAACAGCGGCGACAATCATATCCTGTAACATATCAACATCTTCAGGATCAACAATTTCTTTTTCTAATTCAATGGATTTGACCTGTTGTTTACCAGTTGCAACAACTCTAACCATTCCTCCGCCGGATGAACCTTCAACTGTTTGATCCGCTAATTCATCTTGCATTTTAAGCATTTTTGATTGAAGCTTTTGAGCCTGCTTCATCATGTTGGCCATACCTTTCATAATCTACTCCTTAAATTATTCAACACGAATTGTGTTGAATTATTATAATATTTTTACATCAAGAATCTTACCATTGAACAAACGAACCGCTTCTTTTACCAATGGATGATTCCTGGCATCTTTTTTTAGAACTTGCTCGCGTTCATTTTTTTCTTTCTGTATTGCCAGTGCTGACTCCGCATTTTTACCTTGAATCCATTGAATGAATACAGGCTTTTTAAATACATCTCTAGCAATCTCTGTAAATAGAGCATTTTTTTCTTTAACACGTTCAAAATCAAATGGCGATCCATTTACCTCAATTGACAATTGCGTATCAGTTTGCTTAATTAATTGTGCCTCTTTTAGTGAGGGTGCAATGGCCGGCATTTCATTTGTAATGCGTGTTATCAATTTTTTCCAGGTTGTGTCAAGTGATTCAGTGGTGTCCTGATAACATTCTTCATTTTTTATGACCTGCCCGGATACTTTTGTTTCGGCAATTTTGGACTTTTCAGTGCAAATTTTTTGTCTGGATGTTTCAATATCTTCTTTTTTTGGCCCCCACACTTGTTGAGATTCCGCTGCCTGGGGAGGAGGTTGTACCTGTTGCTCAATCCGGTTGTATACGATTTTTGCTGAAGGGTTTTTTGTTATCGTTTGCTGAAGGCTATCGATTTTTTCGATAAGTTGGTCCAGAGCCAAAACAGGTTGAATGGATGCAATCTTAATAATCGCTTTTTCAAAAGCCAGGCGCGGTTGCTGCGCATATTTGATAAACGTTTCTTCCTGAAACAATGTATCAAAAATCTGGTTAATATAATGGGGCGTAATTGTTTCTACCTGTTTCTTCATTGATTCAATTTCATGTTCAGGGACATTCAATAATCGGTCAATTTTTTTGCCAATTTTTACAATCAATAAATTTCTAAAATGTGCAGTCAGATCAACCATTGTTTTTTTTAAATCGTGTCCTCTGTCATAGACATCCTGCAATGTATCCAGCGCCTCTGGAATATTCCCTTCAATGATTGCACTGGATAATTGAAAAATAATTTTTCTATCCAGAATTCCCAGAAGATCTAAAATATCAATATCCTGAGATCCATCCTGTTTGTCGAGGCAAACAATCACCTGATCCAGTAAACTGAGCGCATCACGTATACTTCCACCAGCCTCACGCGCCACGATTGACAATAATTCTTCCTTAACCGGAATTTGTTCCTTTTCACACAAAGTTTTCAAATGATTGGTAATAGAAACAAGGTTCACACGCCTTAAATCATGACGTTGACATCGGGATAGAATGGTAATGGGAATTTTATGAGGTTCTGTCGTGGCAAACAGGAACATCACATGCTGTGGGGGTTCTTCAAGGGTTTTAAGCAATGCGTTGAATGCAGCAGTGCTTAGCATGTGCACTTCATCAATGATATAGATCTTGTAGCGGCTGTGTGCCGGACGATATTGAACCCTATCACGCAAATCACGAATATGCTCCACACCATTGTTTGATGCACCATCAACTTCCATAACATCAACCGCATTTCCAGAAATAATATCCAGGCAAGATCTACATTTATTGCATGGCGTTTCTGTAGGTCCTTCATAGCAATTCATAGATCTGGCCAATATACGTGCAATGGTTGTTTTGCCAGTTCCTCGCGGACCGGAAAACAATATTGCATGCGCTACACGCTGAGATAATACAGCATTTTTTAATGTTTGCGTAACATGCGTTTGCTCAACAACTTCATCAAAAGTTGAGGGGCGATATTTTCGTGCAAGGACTAGATAGGACATGATCTTTAAAGAAAGGTGGCGGAGAGAGAGGGATTCGAACCCTCGGTACCGCTTTTGGCAGTACACACGATTTCCAGTCGTGCTCCTTCAGCCAGCTCGGACATCTCTCCACATATTATTGGGTTGAACATACTTCGCAGCTCCACGGAGAGGGTGGGATTCGAACCCACGATCCAGTTTTTAACTGAATACCGCATTTCGAGTGCGGGGCCTTCAGCCGCTCGGCAACCTCTCCATATTGATTTATTCAGAAATCAAATTGACCAAAGCTCATATAATAAATTCAAATTTAATAAATGTCAATCCTAAAATTGATTATTATTCATAAAAAAAATCTATCATATTTTTTCGTTTTTTCACCGATTGAATCCTTGACAAGCCAAAAACGATACCTATATTTTCTTTCAACAAAGGGGTTATTCGGATAAAACATCAACCCGAATATTATGAACTTTAGAAAACAAACAGGAGGTCATCATGCCGATCTATGAATATGAATGTGAAAATTGCGGACAAATTGAAGAAGCCTGGCAGAAAATTTCTGATAAACCGCTTGAAACATGTAGGAACTGTCAGGGGCACTTACATAAAATTGTATCTCAAAGCAGTTTTCATTTAAAAGGTACAGGTTGGTATGTTACTGATTATTCTGGTAAGAAAAATACCGAGTCAAAGAAAACCGACGACAGTAAAGAAACAAAATCTGCGGATACAGAAACAAAATCTTCAGAAACAAAGACTGCTGCTAAAAAATCTTCGGATTAATGGTTTTTCAACAATAAATAAAATGAATCGCTGATTAACCAACCCACCTGATCTGATTATATTTTAAATATCAGGTAATTATTTGCATCAGTTGTTTCTTCTAAATTGATTTGCAGTTTTGATTGTAAATGTGAGTTATTAAGGAAGTAAATGGTCGTTGCAGCAAATGAGTTGCAACCAAAACCAATATAAATTATTTTCAATAAAAAGGAGAGGTTATAAATGAGTATCAAACCTTTACAAGATCGAATTTTGGTCCAACGCGTTGAGGAAGAAACCAAGACAAAAGGCGGAATTATCAT
>Ga0272440_1002936_pt1 | contig 13021 bp, 12 predicted proteins | sample SSMMMBAug17_FD_192440 | JGI IMG/M metagenome (GOLD analysis project Ga0272440, IMG submission 192440) | Marine sediment archaeal communities from Little Sippewissett salt marsh, Falmouth, MA, United States - SSM-MMB-Aug17 | ecosystem: Environmental > Aquatic > Marine > Wetlands > Sediment ...
AACTATTCAAATGCTACAAACTTTTGCTTCACGATACTATGTTCAAAAAAAATATCAAAATGAAGAATGGAGAGATGATGATTTATGGGGAATTCTTTTTAATAAAGATTCTCAGCCTTACACATTAATCAGAAAAGGCACTAATGGCAATGAAACTGTTATAAATTATTTACCAGGTCCTGTTTATTATAATGATAATATATATCCATCTATCGAAAAAAAAATTTCTTACAGTTTAATCAATAGATGTTCAGGTGATAAAATATTTTTTAATGCTCTTGGTAAAGCTGTTAATTCAAATGGCAAACAATGTGATCACGATATAACAATTTCATTATTGCAAAAAGAAATAGATCAATATGCAAAAATAGTTATTAAAAGGACTGGATATCTGCAAGTAGATATATTAAACGGCAATTAAAGTTAATAAATTATGTCGGAATATTTAATAGTTACCAATAATTAAATATTTAAACATCTATGACATTAAAATGAGTATTCAATATAGATTTCTCTATATGGCTCTAATCTCTTCATAATTTTATTCTAACTATACACTGATTCGGGGTGTTAGAAAAACAAAAACCAAATACAATTACTTCTTTTTATGTACCTCTCAAGTTTTTCAAAATATGATATCAAACTTTTTACCTGGGCAATAGCCAAAAATAAGGACATAAATTATTCAATGAAAGAGAAAGAAGGTTTTACTTTATTTGAAACGGTGATTACCTTGCTTGTAGTAATATTGGCACTATCATATGTTGCTTTTGTTACAGGGGATCCTTTGTTTTACTATGACAAACATATAAATGACTTGAAAAGACTTTATGAATTAAAGATGGTTATGGAAAATATTACACACGATTATGTCAATCGCTGTTATACAAATACTGATTTTACACTTCATGTACTTCGGGAAAGAATAGGTAGAACGAATTCATATGTTTTAAGACGAGGAACAGAACCTAATTTTCATCCTTATGGAAATGTTAATGCTAATGATTATGTAAAATATTTTGTTAAATTTAATGATTTTGTTAAAGAAATGCCTGATAGTAATGAAAAAAAAGTTTATTTAATCAGGGATAACAGGTCAATACATGAACGCAATATGCTGTTGGTTACGATACAAGCTGAGAGGGAGTCCAACATTAGTCTTACAGCATTATTTACACAAAAAAAGAAACAAAAAGTCCAGTAGAAAAAAATAAAATGAAGAAAATTATATTTAAAACCAATAATGGCTTTACATTATTAGAAATGACAGCTACATTAATTTTAATAGCGTTAGTAGCAGGTCTTTCGGGAATGTATATTTCAAGGGCAGTAGAACTTTATAAAATATACCAAGAAAATACAGAAACGGCACAAAAAGCACGTTTTGTAATCAATAGATTAGTAAATGAATTTGTTCATATTACAACAATAAATAACGCAACAAACAAAAGTATTTTTTTTAAATCTCGTTTCAATAATCAAGAAAGTAAACTTATTGAATTCAATAATAAAACAAATTCACTTGAAATAGATCATGTACTTTTTTGTGATAGCATTTATGATTTCAAACTCAGGTACCTGGACTCAGTTACGGCATTTGATAAAACATCTTATGACATTTGGAATGACCAATTATCAAGTCATACTACTGCAATTCAATTTGATATTGCATTTATTAAAAAGAATAATTCCCCACAAAATTTTGTGTATTTTAATAACATTACTGTTGTTCCACGATCCTTGAAAGAATGACTGTCTTGAGAACGACAAAGACAGGAGAAAAAAAATGAAAGAAGAAACAGGAGCATTATTACTTAGCTTTATTATTATTTTTACTTTAGCTGCTATTTTAAGTTCATCAATGGCATATCTATCCCAAAATGAAACATACTCAATACTACCTGCAAACAGTATTGAACAAAGTTATTATCTCTCTGAGTCTGGTTTACGTTTTGGCAGAATGAAGAGAGATTCTAATAAAACTGAATATTTAAAAACAAACTACGAAGATATTCCTATACAAATCCCAACGGTAGCGTATAGTAGCCCTGATAAAAAGGATTTTGCAGGTTTTTTTTCTCTGAAATTCGAGAATGGCAAAAGTTATCAAGTTTCAAATACAATCAATATTTATTCTATTGGTTCTGTTAATACTCAAAAATTTATTGAAACATGCAGACAGACAAATGCTCAGTACACAATTAAAGGTTTTAGTGATAAGGATCGTCAGTTAATTTTAATAGATGACAATGGTACATCCTTTTTACAAACCAGCATTGACAGAAAATGGAATCTTGATAAAACGTTTTATTCTGATTATATCGATAATAAAGGGCTTGTTATTAAATCTAACAGTGACAAGAATTGGAATTTAGCCAGTTTATATTGGTCAAAAAATGATTTATTACCAAGGTTTAATTTATGGCAAAACTTAACAACAAAAACATTAAGTTATAGATTTCAAATGAGATTTAATATTTATCCACTAACACAAAGAAAAAAGGATTTTATGGTTGGTTTGAGCTTTAGAATAGGTTTTGACCGAGAAAATTTCTATGGCATATCTTTTTTTAAATCGTCGGGGAGATTGATTAATAACCCACCATGTTGGTTAGATAAAGATTCCAAAAATTGTGATGGATTATTAGGGGAATCATTTCGTTTCACTGGAGAAGATGAACTCTGCGATTTGCCAAATTCAAAATGTTTAGAAACAAATATCCCTTATCTTGTTTTTTGGGAAAAAAATGGGAATAAACCGTTTGAACTGATTGCCTTTAGTGATTTAACAAGGCTTAAAGATAAAAGCCGTATTGTTGAGAATTTAACTCCTCTTGAATGGGGAATTAAAGAGTGGATTACGCTTGGAATTCACATAAACGAAGAAGCATCTGCTGGCCAAAAGCTAAATGATATCCAGGTCTACCTGCGAAAAAGTATAGAAAAGAATAAATTTGATATTGAAACAGATTTTTCTTGGACAAACCCTGAGTTATGGGAACAAGTCCGTTTTGAAAAAATTGGAACGACCGGTTATATCGATAAGAAGCATATAAGAGATTTTAGGCTGCCTTCAACAGATTTTAGCGAACCCATACCCTCTATGAAAGAAATTCCTGATGAAGTTGGCTTTCACGCTTTATATGATAACCGTTTGGATACTGCGAGGAAATACAATATTTATTTTTACGGTTTTGACGTTTTATGTGAAGGATCCGCTTGCCCAGATGAAGATAGCAACCAAACATTTGTGCAGTTTTAGTCTGTCAGCGTTAAAATCGAACTTGACACAAACCGCCATTTTGTCTATAGCTACCCATCAAAAATTGACAATCATCCAAATTATAAACATTAAAGACTATTTCAAAGAATATACTGGCAAAATATATGATTTTTACCGAATTTTTGAATAAAAACAAACAAACAATTATTGAGAAGTGGTTTAACGTTATCATCGAAACATATCATCAGGATACCGCACGATTTTTAAAAAACGAACAAGATCCTTTTTCAAACCCTGTTGGAAACACAACGAAAAATAATATCGCTGATATTTTTGAGCAATTATTAAGTGATATTTTAGATGATGACGTTCTACGAAATTCTTTGGATCCAATACTACGTATTCGAGCCATTCAAAACTTTTCAGCTGCTCAAGCAGTTGGCTTTCTGTTGAAAATCAAAAGCATTGTACGAACAATTATCGATGATTCAAAATTTTCATTTAGTGATGATGATTATTATCGCTTTGAAAGTCGTGTGGATCAAATGACATTATATGCTTTTGATGTTTTCATGACATGTAAAGAAAAGATATACGATTTAAAAGCAAATGAAGTCAGGGAACGATCCTTCCAGGTTCTGGAAAAAGCGAACCTGATTGAAAAGACGCCTGCTACAGCGGCTTAATGAAAATTTAATATATAAAGTGAGAGGTTTGTAATGAATGTGAATTATTTGTTTTCACTATTGGTTGTAGTGGCATTGTTTTTGTTTGCATGGGTTGGTGCAGGAATATGGGAAATGAAATATTTGTTTGGTGTATTTGTCCCATATGCTGCGTTTATTACATTTTCTATTGGTGTAATTTACCGGATAATAAACTGGGCACAGTCTCCAGTACCATTCCGTATTCCAACAACGTGTGGACAGGAAAAGTCACTTCCGTGGATCAAGCAAAACAAAATTGACAACCCTTCAACGCTATGGGGTGTGATTGTCCGTATGCTGCTTGAAATTCTTTTTTTCCGTTCTTTATTCCGTAATATAAAACTGGAAATAAATGCCGGGAAGCGAATTGCCTATGAATGGGAAAAATGGTTATGGCTTGCGGCACTGGCTTTTCACTGGTCTTTTTTAGCAGTGCTGGTTCGACATTTACGATTCTTTACCGAACCTGTACCATTTGCGATTCAGGTATTGGAAGAGATTGATTCTATTTTACAGGTGGGACTACCGGTCATCTTTTTAAGTGGTTTTGCACTATTGGCAGCAGCAACTTATTTATTTATCAGACGTGTTGTTATTCCTCAAATTCGCTATATCTCTTTACCTGCTGATTATTTTCCACTTTTCCTGATAATGGCCATTGCCGCAACTGGAATGTTTATGCGATATATCACCAAAGTCGATATCATTCGCATAAAGGAATTGACAATGGGGCTTGCATCACTTCACCCAACAGTTCCAGATGGAATAGGAACATTATTTTTTGTGCATTTGTTCCTGGTATGTGTGTTGTTTGCCTATTTCCCCTTTAGCAAATTGATGCATTCTGGTGGTATTTTTATGAGTCCGACTCGGAATTTGGTCAATAACAATCGTGCAAAACGACATGTCAATCCCTGGAACTATCCTGTGAAAGTTCATACATACGAAGCTTATGAAAATGAATTCCGGGATCGAATGGTTGAGGCAGGATTACCGGTGGATAAAAAGGAGTAAAGAATGTCAGATGAATTGAAACCTGATGAATTTTTATCGAAAATAAACGGATGTCATCAAAAAACACCTGCTACAGGTTGGATGGACACTCCGACGGATATTCGAAAAGGCATGTATTGTTATGCTGCCAATCCAAAAAGTGTAGAATATGTTGGATTGCCACATGCCCACAAATGGAATCCAGTTGAAGATGACTGGAATCTCCCGGATAATTGGAAAGAAATTCTTCACAAAGGATTTAAAGAACGTCTGGAGCGTTTCAGAACCTTTAAAGTATTTATGGATATTTGTGTTCGATGTGGCGCTTGCGCAGATAAATGCCATTTCTTTATAGGTACTGGTGATCCTAAAAATATGCCAGTTCTAAGAGCAGAACTTTTACGGTCTGTTTATCGAAACGATTTTACTACAGCCGGAAAAATTCTTGGTCGTTTAAATGGTGCAAGAGAATTAACGCTGGATGTTCTAAAAGAGTGGTGGTATTACTTTTTTCAATGTACAGAATGTAGACGTTGTTCTGTTTTTTGCCCTTATGGTATAGACACTGCGGAAATTACAATAATGGGTAGAGAGCTACTCAATCTGATTGGTCTGAACATTGACTGGATAGCGACGCCTGTTGCCAATTGTTATCGAACTGGAAATCATTTGGGTATTCAACCTCATGCCTTTAAGGATATGATTGATTTTTTTGTAGAAGATATCGAAGATATTACAGGACTCGCATTGGAGCCAAGTTTTAATAAAAAAGGCGCTGATATCCTTTTTATAACGCCATCAGGCGATGTTTTTGCTGATCCAGGAACTTACACTTGTATGGGATATTTGATTTTATTTCATTATTTGAAAGTCAAATATGGTCTTGATATTACCTGGAGTACGTATGCTTCTGAGGGGGGAAACTTTGGTTTTTTTACATCTCATGAAACCATGAAACGCTTGAATTCTAAGATGTATGCAGAGGCTAAACGCTTAGGTGTTAAATGGATATTGGGTGGTGAATGTGGCCATATGTGGCGTGTTATCCATCAATATATGGATACGCTTAATGGTCCTGCCGATTTCCTTCAAACTCCTGTGTCTCCAATTACTGGTACTCGTTTTGAAAATGCCGCATCCACAAAAATGGTTCATATTGCTGAGTTTACTGCCGATTTAATCAAGCACAAAAAATTAGAACTGGATAAAAGCAGAAATGATGGCAAAATTATAACGTTCCATGATTCTTGTAACCCAGCTCGTGGTATGGGATTACTTGAGGAACCTAGATACGTTATTAAAGAAACCTGTAATCAATTTTTTGAAATGCCATCAAATACGATTCGTGAACAGACCTTCTGCTGTGGCAGTGGTGCTGGACTTAATGCTGGGGAAAATATGGAACTTCGCCTTGCTGGTGGACTTCCAAGGGCAAATGCTGTGAAATATGTTCATGAAAAACATGGTGTGAATATGTTGGCATGCGTTTGCGCCATTGACCGTGCAGCCTTACCGACATTAATGGAATATTGGGTACCAGAAGTTGATGTCACTGGACTACATGAACTTGTAGCCAATGCACTGATTTTGCCCGGCGAAAAGAAAAGAGAAACCGACTTAAGAGGTGAACCCTTAGCGTCTATGGAGGGTGATGATGCCGAATAAAAAACAAATATACGATCGTGATAAAGTTGCTATCGGACTTGCGATATTTGTTGCTTTGATTAGTTTTCCATTCTGGTTTAATATGGGGAAAGCATCTCCTGCACCAGAAACAAAACTATCAGATAAAGCAAAAGCAGCAAAACAATGTATCGCACCAACAGCATATATGAGAGCTGAACATATGGCGATTTTAGATTTATGGCGAGATACGGTTGTGCGTGATGCCAAACGTGTCTATTCAGTTAATGATGGCCGTGAATTTAATATGAGTTTATCTACTGGTGAAAATTCATGTATGGGGTGTCACGTCACTAAGGCTGACTTTTGTGATAAATGCCACAATTACGCTTCGGTCAGGCCATATTGTTGGGATTGCCATATAGCGCCTAAGGAGAATAAATGATGGAAAATAGCAGACGAAGCTTTATAAAAATTGCCGGTATTACGGCTGCAGGTATTGGTTTAAAACCAGTTACGGATGTTCTGGCTTCAGGCGGTGTCCAGAAAAAAACTTCTCCCATTGGCGATGTATCTTCTGGCAATAATGTCTTAAAAGCCAAACGATGGGCAATGGTTGTTGATGTCAAAAAAATGGCTCATGAAGATACGGTACATGCATGCATTGAGGCTTGCCATAAATTGCATAATGTTCCTAAAATGACGAATAAAAGTCATGAAATCAAATGGATTTGGGAAGAAGAATTTAAACATGCGTTTCCTGGTCAACATCATGAGCATATATCAAAAGAAATCGAGCATGCACCATTCTTAGTATTATGTAATCATTGTGAAAATCCGCCCTGTGTTAGAGCCTGCCCAACAAAGGCTACATTTCAGCGCGAAGATGGTATTGTCTTGATGGATTTTCATCGATGTATTGGCTGTCGTTTTTGTATGGCTGCCTGTCCATATGGGTCCCGAAGTTTTAATTTCAGAGATCCACGTCCATTTATTGAAGAAGTTGAGGAAAAGTTTCCCACTCGGATGAAAGGTGTCGTGGAGAAATGTAACTTTTGTGCAGAACGTCTGGCAGTTGGCAAACAACCCGCTTGTGTTGAAGTATCGAATGGCGCGTTAATTTTTGGAGATTTGGATGATGAAAATTCAGAAGTCCGAAAAGTTCTTGATAGCAATTATGTCATTCGAAGAAAACCTGGTTTAGGGACTGGGCCTCAAGTGTATTACAAAGTATAGCATTTGATTGCCATTGAATAACTGTTCTTAAGGACAATCAATCAAGATATAAAGAGGTGTTTATGCTTGAAAGAGCGCTAAATGGAAGCAAAAATTACTGGATCTGGATGGCGGCATTAATGTCTGTAATCGGAGTGGCCGTTATCTGTTACCTCTACCAACTGTGGTTTGGACTTGGGGTAACTGGAATGAGCCGGGACGTATCCTGGGGATTTTATATCGCTCAATTTACGTTCCTTGTTGGAGTAGCAGCATCAGCGGTTATGCTTGTTTTGCCTTACTATCTCCATCACTATAAAGCTTTTGGGAAAATAACTGTTTTAGGTGAATTTGTTGCAATAGCAGCGGTTACCATGTGTTTACTGTTTATTGTAGTGGACCTTGGTCAACCGCAACGCCTGTTAAATGTCATATTTTATGCAACTCCCCATTCCATGCTTTTTTGGGATATGATTGTTTTAAATGGATATTTATTTCTAAACGTTGTTGTAGGATGGAATGCATTATCAGCTGAAAGTAAAGGGGTTCCTCCACCCAAATGGATAAAACCGTTTATATACATATCTGTTCCCTGGGCTGTTAGTATTCATACTGTTACAGCATTCTTATACTGTGGTTTACCAGGTAGAGGATTCTGGCTGACTGCTGTTCTTGCTCCACGATTTTTGGCGTCAGCATTTGCCGCAGGCCCTGCGTTGCTAATTTTGCTGTGCCTTATCCTTCGAAAACTAACCAAGTTTGACGCTGGACAAGAAGCCATACAAATGCTTTCAAAAATTGTTACTTACGGAATAATCATCAATGTCTTTTTCTTTTTCTGTGAAGTTTTTGTGGCTTGTTACAGCCAAATTCCAGAACATTTAGATCATCTCCAATATTTGTTTTTTGGGCTGCATGGTAAAGGCGCTTTGGTTCCTTTTATGTGGTTATCAATGATTTTGATGTTTACTGGTATTTTTATGATGTTGGTTCCTAAAATAAGAACCAATGAAACCACACTGGCTGTTGCTTGTGTGGCTATTTTTATTGGTACATGGATAGACAAAGGATTGGGGATGATTTCCGGTGGTTTTGTTCCTTCTCCATTACATCATGTTAATGAATATATTCCATCTATTTTGGAAATTGTTATTACGTTAGGGATTTATGCTATCGGTATGTTAGTCTTGACCGTTTTGTATAAAATTGCAATTTCAGTGAAAGAAGAAGCAGCAGGACTATCCTGATCTGAGGAATAATTAATTCAACGTTATATATAAACGCAGAAATATTACATTTGGGTATGTATATTTCTGCGTTTTTTTTTATGTGCGAGGAAGAAATTGAACTTGAAAAACAGTTTCTTTTTGGATGATTATCTGTTTAATACTCTCTTGATCTTGCGCATCTGTTATCGGTAAAATCGTAGAAATGGGATAGCCATCCTTACTAATTTTACATTTCCAACTGATCACAGAGCCAGGAACCATCGCATATCCAACGCCACCCGTTCCACAACATGTATTATCAAACAATGCGCACCCCACAAGATATAATATTTTTTTATCTTGATAAGATAACATTGATTCTTTAATAAACGAATATTGACCGCCAATTGCCTGTACAGGATTGTTTAGAGGTTCATGAATAAATTGCATTGTTGTATCAGAAGTATTCATTCTCACTTTTTTGATCTACACTGGAAGTTTGAATCGCATAACAACTTCTCCTGTCTCGCGATTGACTTCAATTGCCTTGTCAGAAATACCCAGGGATTGCCCGGTAGCCATTTGCATCAGACCTGAAAGAAAATTCATCCCTTGATTCATCACTGATTCAAGCTGTTCAGGAGAATTATTGTTGGTGACGTGTTTATCTTCAGATTCAACTTTATTTGAGGATTGATCTATTTGGGGAGATTCTTTATGTTCATTTGCTTCTTCTGATTGCGTATCATCAGTTGTTGATTCTGGTTGATGCTGATCATTATCTGTTGTTGATTCTGTTTGGGTTTCAGCCAATGAATCATTTGGATTATCATTTTCGGTTCTTTGATCTCTCAGTTCCAGTACATTTTCATCTTCGTTAATTTGATCAATAGTTTCTAAAGTTTCAGTAAATGATTCTTCTAACTCATTCTCTTCATTTTGAATTTCAGTGAAGCCTTGGATGGCATCTTCGAGTTCCTTAAGAAATTGAGATCTATTTTTAGTGGAAAAATCAACTTCATCCAGATCACTGCCAGGACTAAGAACACTATCAAACAATTCTTGTTTAAGTAAAAGACCGCTGGCGATACGTGTTTCAATTGAATGTTGTGTAATAAAATTGATCACTGTCAAATGGTCTTGCTTTTGTCCAAGACGATCAATACGCCCAATTCTCTGATTTTTTTTGGCTGGATTCCAGGGCAATTCAAAATTGATGACTGCATTAGCGACCTGAAGATTTAATCCTGTTCCACCGGCTTCTGTGGAAAGAAATATTTTGCAATCTGAATTATTTTCAAACTCTCTGATTAATTTGGGGCGATTGGAAACAGGAATTTTACCATTCAGTTCAACATATTCGATATCATTGTCTCGTAAGAATCGACCAATCATTTGATTCATTTTTACCCATTCGGAAAAAATAACAATTTTGCTGTTAGAATGATGAATATCCATTTTTTCCAGCAAGACTTGTTTCAGTTCATCCAATTTAGGAGAACAAGGCGGTCCTTCTTCAACCAGGTGGGTTGAATCACAGACCATTCGCATTTTAGCCAAAAGCAACATCAGGCGTTGCATATCAAAACGGGTTAAAAATTTTTTTTGAATAATCCGAGCGACACCACGAGCATAAGAAGTATGCAATTCTGCTTGCCTCCTGTGCATGGATACGGGTACATCAATGTGATGTATATGGGGCAGTTGCTTTAATACTTGATTTTTTTCGCGTCGTATGAGTACTGGTTTCAGTCTATCTTTTAAGTCTTTAAGATTATAATACCCATTAATTTTATTTTTCTTCTTCTCATCAAAATAGCAATGTTGATATGAAAACTCCCATAAAGGCGATAAAATTTTGGGATCTAAAAATTCCATGATCGAATATAAATCGATCAATCGGTTTTCAATGGGAGTACCCGTAATGACAAGGGCATGTTTTTTAGGAATTTGTTTTACAGTATTTGCGGTTAATGTTTCATAATTTTTAATCCGTTGAGCTTCATCCAGAATAATTAAATCAGGTGGATTATTTTTCAACACTGGTAAATCTCTGACAACAGTTTCGTAATTAGCAATGAGAAAATAATCCAGCTCATTTTCATATATATGCTTACGTCTATCCGGATTTCCCTCTATAATGGTAGCGCTTTCTTGAGAGAAACGCTCAATTTCTCTTTTCCATTGATCCTTTAAAGATGCCGGACAGACCACCAATACCTGATCAAATCCAAAAAGTTCTTTTTTAAAAACAGCAGTTCCAATGGCTTGTACTGTTTTCCCCAATCCCATTTCATCTGCTATAATGGCATTCTTTTTAAGTGCAGCAAACTGGATACCTTGTTTTTGATAGTTAAATAAATTGCAATTTAACAAAGAAAAATCCAGTTTGGCATTTCTGGCAATTCTTTCTATCATTCGATCTTCAAAAAAAGATTCCACTGCTGAATGGACTTCGGGACGGATATTAATTATTTTTAAATCATGAGTATCTTCAATAAAATTTAAGAAATTACCGACTTTATCATGCGGAAGAACATGTGAGTCACCAAAATACTGATGAATTATTGATGAAACCATTTGTGGCAATTGATCTGGATAATACCATGAAATCTGATAATCGTTTAGTGGATCCAGGAAAATTTCTACAAAAGGATAATGTTGGTTGAATTGTTGCGTTTTTAATCGTAGACCTTGCTTTCGATTTTCGGCAGCATCAAAAGCAGCCATAAGATGCTTACAAATACCCAGCTTATTGGTTTGATAGTCAGGACAGCAGCAATACCCTTGCTTTTTTTCAATATTCCTAAACGTAACATTATATCGAATGCCTTTTTCATTAATGATCTCATGCTCACCATAGATATTGTCGGCAAACTGAATTTTAAACTGGTCTTTTTTAGCTTTATCGCGTCGTTCGGATAAAACACGTTGAATCATACCTTCGCGTGTATATTGTCTACCGGCTTGAGTAATTTTTGGCTTTTCACGTTTATAAAAATCTTTTAATTCAAGTAAACCCGCTATGGAATGATGGCAGTTGGAAGATATGGATTTACAGTTGCATTTCGTAGAAATATCATTACCAAAAAGCTGAATGTCTAATGTAAAATCATCGAATTCATCGTCAATTGAGAATTTAAAATGCCCCTTACCCCGTGTAAGCATCTGACATTGGCCATTTTGATAAAGTTGCATCGCTTTTCTCATTACAAGATCTGAAACCGTTGAATCCTGTTGAGTCTGTTCTAATTTATACTGGATTTTGTTTAACATTATGGACATCCTTTCAATTGTATATCAACATCTACTTATACGTTATCATTTTTAGCTATTATTAATTTTTATGCATCAATGAATCAATAAATCTATTGAAAAACGACCGCTTCAAAAGCATCTTTTGCCGCTGCAATGTTCGATTCAGTTTTTATGGGGATTTCAGACTGAATGGCCGTGATTAAAGAATCAAGTGTTGGCATTTCCAATGCTCTCGCAAAAGCCCCAACCATTGCTGTATTAATAATTGGGTGCGTTTGAGTTCCCAAACGATGTTTACGTGCGATCTCAGCAGCATCAATCCGTGCTATTGGATAGCCTTTGCATGCGGAAGGTAATTCAAAAGAATGTGGTGCATTTAAAATTATCCAACCTTTTGTTTTTAGACCTTTTAATACAGGGGCTGTATCAAACAATTTTCGGTCTTGAACAACAATATGGTCAGGCGTGTACACATTGCTACGAACCAGAATTTTGCCTTTATCCAGACGGAGATAGGCTTCTACCGGTGCTCCTCTTCTTTCTACTCCAAACGATGGAAATGTTTGTACATAATAGTCATTGTCAAATAATGCTCTGGCCAGTATAACAGAAGCGACAACTGTTCCTTGACCACCTCGACCGTGAAATCGAATTTCAATCATGGGAAATCCTATTTATTATTCCATTTTTTTAGAAAACCATTCACTGCATCATGATGCGCTTTGGTATGATGACATATAGCCTGAAAGCTGGCAGATTGTTCCAGCACCTGTTCTAATGGCATGGATTGAGCC
>Ga0272440_1002937_pt1 | contig 13019 bp, 2 predicted proteins | sample SSMMMBAug17_FD_192440 | JGI IMG/M metagenome (GOLD analysis project Ga0272440, IMG submission 192440) | Marine sediment archaeal communities from Little Sippewissett salt marsh, Falmouth, MA, United States - SSM-MMB-Aug17 | ecosystem: Environmental > Aquatic > Marine > Wetlands > Sediment ...
GCTCTCAATGCTGTTGAATTAAGGATAAATATTGGAATATTAATAAGATAGTGAGAAGCTTCGGTTGAATTCCCCCCTTGAGGGGGGTTAGGGGGGTGTTCGTATTAATGGTACAAACTCAAAAACCCCCCTAACCCCCCTCAAGGGGGGAATTCAATCGTTGCTTCTTGAATAAATTTTAAAAATATTCAATACTTTATCCTTAATTCAACAATATTTAGGGAGTTGCCCTGGGCTGGTATATTACTCCCTTTCAGGGCTAAAATCCCCTTTTTTTTGAATGCGCCCGGCGTTGCCCTGGGCTGGTATATAACGCCCTTTCAGGGCTAAGAATTATACTCCCTGTAACCAGTTATAATCAGAAAAAATTAATAATAAATAGATATTAAAATAAAATAATATTTTCGTTTATATTCAATAGGATAAAAAAGCACAAAACTTGTAGACGTATGCGAAAAATTTATATCTTCTTAGGAATGATCTAAAAATAAGTTCCTCATTTTGTCTGGAGTCCCAAATCTTTAGATTTGGGAGATAAAGAGTGTGACGCCCAAATCTAAAGATTTGGGACTCCAGACAAAATGAGGAACTTATTTTTAGATCATTCCTTAGAATTACTGCCCCACCACAAAATCCATTAGAATCAGGAATAATTCTTACTCTACTCCATTTCAGATATCAATCAAAACCCCATATTTCATTCCCGCGATATCTTTTTTTATTTGAGATTTATTTTTTTGCGTTTGTCCATATTTGTCCATTGAAAACAGTCCAAAAACATCATATTAAAGTAAGAAATTTTGGAAGTTTTTTCTCAAATAAAGAACAAAACAAAACCTTTGTTGATAAAAAAATACATTTATAGATTTAGTTAGTGTCTGAACGAAAAAGGAATTTTTCGTCAAGAACAAGGAATACAAAAAAAATAACCGAAGGAATATATTTGATATTTTGAGGATAATTTTTTTTGTCTGACGCAGTTATTGCCGAAAAAGGCCTTTTTCGTTCAGACACTATTTATAAAGATCATGTAATATGTTCTCAGATAAAAATTAATCTTAAACGTACTATTTTTAAGCCTGCGGATAATTTTGATCTGGCGCCTCGCCAAAATCTTTATGACTAAATCTGTATTTGACAAAATAAATAGGATAAACAATATGGGTTCATCTTTAAAGCATATTATTGCGTCTTCATCATTAAATCTTGCTGATTGCTTAGATATTTCAATCATGATTACAAAATCATTGCAAAAGATTCATTCTTCAAACATTATTCATAAGCACTTAAATTCGAATAATATTTATGTTCGTCCTTTAGAAAAAAAAGCCAAAATCATTGGCTTGAAAAAATCTGTTCAATTAAGTCAGGAATTTCCTGTTATTATTGATCCGGAAAATATAAAAGAGCAGCTTCCCTATATGTCTCCAGAGCAGACCGGATTTATGAACAGATTAATCGATTATCGGAGTGATTACTACAGTCTAGGCGTAATACTGTATGAGTTATTTACCGGACAATTGCCTTTTCAATCAGATAATTATTCCCGGATAATTGTGTCTCATTTATCAATTTCTCCTGCACCTTTATTTATGCACAATACAGATGTTCCTCAAATTTTATCTGAAATTGTATTAAAGTTGATGGCCAAATTTGCAGAAGATCGTTATCAAAGTGCAAAAGGCCTGCTGACTGATTTACAGGAATGTTTGCGGCAGTTAGATCAATATAGCACAATAGAGCCTTTCCCTTTGCAGCGAAAAGATTTTTCAGAACAACTTAATATTTCTCAACTATTATATGGGCGCGAATTAGAAATACATATAATGAAATCAGCCTTAGAACGAGCCAGATGCGGAAGCAGTGAAATATTGCTAATTACTGGCCCTCCATGTATTGGTAAAACCAGTCTTGTAAGAGAACTTCAATTTCCTGTAATCCCAAATAAAGGATTGCTTGTTTCGGGGAAATATGACCAGTTTCAGCGAGATGTCCCATATAGTGGAATAATTGCAGTATTAAGAAACCTGATCAGACAGTTGTCCTCTAATACTGATCTAGATTGGAAAAATTCTTTTCAAAATTTGTTGGGAAAAAATATTGATATTCTGATCGAACAAATACCAGAGCTCAGACCATTAAAAACAGAGAATTCAGGTTTCAAAAATGAAAAAAATTTACAGGAAATTTTACTAAGCACTTTAAAATTTTTCTGTAAAATCAATTTCCCTTTGATAATTTTTCTTGATGACCTACAATGGGTCGATTCTGCGTCTATGGATCTAATTGAAAAAATAATGTCAAACAACGCCATAAACAATTTACTATTTATTGGTGTATATCGTCAGGTTGAAATGAATGATCTTCATCCTTTGATGTTAAACCTTTCAAACACATCGCTCAAAATCAACACCATTGTTTTAAAAGAACTTAAATTAGACCATGTATATCAATTTCTCTGTGATACTTTGAATAATGCCAATACGAATGAGCTTCATGAATTGGCTGAATACCTGTACGAAAAAACAAAAGGCAATCCCTTTCAAATGAAAGAATATTTAAAGTATGCTAAAGAAAATTCCCTTTTTTTCAAAAATGAAGATATGTGGAAATGGTCTATACAAGAAATCATTAACAGTTTAAACTTCACAGATGAAATTGATTTGATGTCAACGCGGATCAAAGGTTTAAGTCTTGAAGAACAATCAATATTACAAAAAGCAGCTTGTTTAGGAGGTCCCTTTGAACAAGCTCTGTTGAAAATTATTTGTAGTGACATACCGGGTAAATTTTCAATAACCATACAAAAATTGATTTCTGAACAATTTTTGGTTCCTGTAACTGATGAAAGAGAAATCCAGGAATTTATTCAGGATGACAAATGCATTATTTCTCGAGAAATCAAGTTCAAGCATGATTCTATTCAACAAGCTGCATATGCACTTTTATCTGAAAAAGAAAAATATGACCTGCATTTGGAGGTTGGCTTTTTATTAAAAGAGAAGATTGCAAACATTGAAAATAAACCCATATTATTTTGTATTATCAACAATTTGAATGCCTCAAGCCATTTAATTAACAGCAAAAAAGAAAAAGCACATCTTTCATTTCTGAACTTTCGGGCTGGTGTCAGAGCAAAAAAAGCTTCAGCATATACAGCAGCTTTAAAATATCTAAAACAAAGCATTGAACTTTTTGATAAAAATTCGTCGGATAATAATGCACAAAAACTAAAACAATTTATGATTACCGCAGAAACAGCACGTCTATGCGGAGAATTTGATTTTATGCAAAAAATGGCTGAAACTGCTTTTGAATACGCGACATCTTTATCAGATAGATTTGATATTTGTGAAATACAAATTTTGGCCTATATCTCTCAATCAAAAATTACCCTTGCCATTCAAACAGCTCTGGAAATTTTAAAACAGGCGGATTTAAAAATTCCTGAAGTACCAACGTATATTCAATTAACTGACGAATTGTTAAAAGCTGTTCATGCCATGTCATGCAAAAAGAATAATGATCTAAAAGAGCTTCCTCACATGGAAGATCCTGTCAAACAAAAAGCAATGAAAATCCTTTTCCGAATATATGCACCCGCTTATCATAGCAACCCCAAATTATTGTATTTCATTGTATTGAAACATATATATCTCTCTCTAAGATATGGGAACACCCGAGAATCTGCTTTTGCCTATGCTGCTTATGGAACCATTTTGATCAGATTGTTCAAAAAAATCAGATTTGGTTATGATCTTGGAAATATAGCTCTCAGCGTTCATTCTCAGTTTGAAAAAGAGGATGATCCTGAAGGCAGTCGAGCGGTGCTTCTTCTTTTTATTAATTTGTTTATCAACCACTGGAAAAAAAATCTGCAATCTACTTTACCTGAATTTCTGACCATTTCTCAAAAAAGTTATGAAATTGGCGAAATGGAGTTTGCAGCAAATGCTTTAGCTCTTCATTCTGCCTATTCATTCTTTATAGGAAGAAAATTGACGACTATAAACCATGAAATGGATTCTTTTACTCATATCATAAAAAAATACAGGCAAGAATATGTTTATAGATATCATATTGCATTAAAAAAATGCGTTGAAGAGCTCATGGAATGTAATGACATAACAAATTTCCATGATGTCAGCATTGATCAGACAAAATTGGAGAATGTTTCGTACATACTTTTTATTGAAAATTTTTCAAAACATTTCATGTATTTAATTTATAATAATTATTCAGATAGTTATAAATATTTGGCCCATGCAAAAAAATATTTGGAGAGTGTATTTGGTACGATGACATACATTTTTTTCCACTGTACAGCATCACTGGCAATGCTTAATCAATATCCTGATGTTAATAAGAAGGAACAAAAATATATTCTTTCAAAAGTATCATTATATAAAAGAAAATTAAAAAAATGGGCATTTATGGCAGAAAAAAATTATCTGGAAAAGTATTATATCATAGAAGCAGAATTTGCGCGCATAAAGGGCAGACACAAAAAAGCAATGAAATATTATGATCTGGCCATTAAAGCTGCTAATAAGAATAGATTTATTCATTTTCAAGCCATTATCAATGAATTGGCAGCCAGCTTTTACTTATCAATTAACAAAACATCTGAAGCCGGCAATTACTTGAATGAGTCAATAAAATCCTATTTGGAATGGGGGGCCTTTGCGAAAATCAATCAATTAAAAGACAATTCAAAATACAAGGATTTGATTCGAGAAAAGGGAAGTGTTGTTGATTATCAGAATATTATCGATGTTTCACAATTTATTTTTGATTATACAAATATAAACCAGTTATTTTCAAAGCTAATGGAAATCTATCAGAATTTTTCATCTGCCCAAACAATTATTCTTTTATTTACAAATAACAATAGTTGTATATTATCCCAAAAAAAAAGTGAGAATACGAATGTAAGCAGTGGAGAACTCGATGAATTGCTAAAGAACTGTAATCAGTTTCAAAAATATTGCATAAATGATGTTTTGAACCATCATACCGCGATTTTAAATACACCATCACAAGAAGAATTGTCAGGTAAATGTCAGACCAATTATTTGCCAAAATCCTCCCTTTGTATCCCTTTAGTTATGAAATCGCATTATTCAGGGGTTATATATCTCGAACATTATGATATCAAAGGACTTTTTACACAAGGAATAATTCATAAAATAGAACAATTCACCTTAATGGCTGCACTTTCAATAAACAATGCAAATCAGTTTCAAAAGATAGAGGCGCAAGCCATAAAAACTGAATATATTATCAAAAAACGATCTCAGCATTTGTTTCAATCCGGGCGGCTCAATAAAATAGGTGAGCTCGCCTCAGGTGTTGCCCATGAACTCAGCCAGCCATTATCAATTATCAATATTCAGTCAGGTTTTTTAAAAGATTATTTCCTCTATGATGCACCTGAAGCTGCCGAAGTTGAGAAAGTTGTTGAAATTATGAATCAAGTCGAACACGCTTCAGAACTTATTGACAGGATGCGTATATTTTCCCGGCTGAAACATGACACTCTGGTGTTTACTAAAACAGATGAACAACTTTCGAATATTCTTCATTTTTTTTATGAAGAATTTCGAATTCAGGAAATCAAACTAAAGGTTGAAATATCTGAAAATCTCCCTCCTGCACAAATAAATGGACAAAAATTTGATCAGATGATTGTACATTTGTTGATGAATGCTCAATATGCTGTGAATCAAAAAATTAGACAAACAGAAGATGTATTTGAAAAAATAATAACCCTGAGACTTTATTATAGTGATCAATTGACATCACTTGTTTTCGAAATATCGGATAATGGTACTGGCATGTCAGAGGATGTTCTGAAAAATTGTCAAAAGCCTTTTTTTTCGACAAAAGAACCTGATGAAGCAATGGGGCTGGGCCTTTATTATGTCTCTATCATTGCAGCAGAATATCATCTGAAATTATTAAAAAAAAATAATGAAACAGATTCTGGCTGCACTTTTACACTATTGTTCCCTTTGGAACATAAAACAACAACTCATTCTGACAATGCTGATGATGAATCAGAACAGTCAACCTATCCAGTTATAAACAATCAGGATAGTTTCTCTGTTATGCAGTCAATTCGATTGATTCACAGCAATATTGAACTGAAGCAAACCCTTGAAATACTTTTAAAGCTTTGTATTGAAATCACTGGCGCTGAACGTAGTTATTTCACTTTATTCAAAAATAAACAACTGTTGCTTGCTGCTGAAATAAAACAGAAAAATAGACGATCTGAATCAGTATATGAATATTATCCAACATATCCCCAATTTAAAGAATCATCTGAAATATATCGTTCTTTGATTCAGGAAATACTGGCACAAAAGGACGATAAAATTTTAAAACAAAGCAATTCACCGCAGTCCATATTCTGTCATCCTGTAAGATCAACAGAAGGCCTCATTGGTATTTTATTTATTGAAAGTAATCAACTTTCAGATGACAATTATGGAGATCAAATTTCAACAATATCCAAACATATAGATATTTCATTGCAAAATGCATGCTCATTTGAAAAAATCTTAAAAAAGAATAATCATTTTAAACATATTTTGCATGATCGAAATGAACAATTATTACATGCAGGACGACTATCAGCAATAGGCGAATTATCAAAAGGAATTGTAAATGAAATTAATCAAGCCCTTACCATAATACGTCTTTCTGCAGACGACCTTTTGGAGTATTTTGAAGATAAAGATCATGTCTCAATGGAGCTAGGCGCATTAAAGGATATCGCTCCGGAAACTGAACGTGCGGCTGACATTATTAACGAATTAAGTCTGTATTCCAGACCCAGAAGCAAGAAGAAAACGAATCTTGGTGAGTCTATTCAAAACACACTCTCATATTTTAAATATCAGTTCAAATCAAATAAAATTAAAGTAACTTTTGATACTCAGGACAATTTACCTGATATACCAATAGATTCAAATAAGTTTGAACAAGTTATGATAAATATATTGTCCAATGCAATCTATTCACTGAATAAAAAATCCGAACTATTGAAATCCGCTTTTCAAAAAGAAATTATTCTTAAAATATTTCAAGATCAAAATTCTGAAAATATGATTCTGAAAATTACTGATAATGGTCTGGGAATGGATGCTGAAACATTACAACAATGCATGTCAGCATTTTATACGACAAAAGAACAGGATGATGGTACTGGCCTGGGGCTTTTTATTGTTCGACGCCTGCTATCTGAATTTGATATGAATATTGAGGTGGACAGTATTGAAGGACAGGAATGTACATTTACTATTTATATACCAATGGGAGAACCATATGCAAACATCAAAAATAACAATGTATCCGCCTGAAGAAAAAATTCAGCAATTGATTCTTGCGAATAAAACGATAGAAGCGATTCATCTTGCACTGGATATTCTGAAAGATTTAGGGATCGATTGTCCATGCAAGCCTAATAAATTCGATTTTTTAAAAGCATATGCAATAACTCGTATAAATTTAGCTGGTATTAGTATGAATCAATTGGCCAGTCTTCCCGAAATAAGCAATCAAAATGCAATTAAAGCACTTAAAATTATTGTAAAAATTATACCTGTTGCCTTTATTACAGCTCCAAAAATTTTTTCATTACTTATATTAAAAGGACTGAATGTGTCAATTAAACATGGAAACGGCCCTGAATCTGTCTTTATTTATGCGTGTTATGGTGCATTTTTATGCGGCAAGTTTAATAAATTCAATCAGGGAAAACAATTTGGTGAACTGGCATTGCACATGCTGAAATCAAATCCTGAACAATTGGAAAAGGTAAAATGCAAAATTCTATTTGTAGTCAGTGCGTTTATTATCCACTGGCATGATCATGCTCGCAAAACCATCGATATGCTGAAAGAAGCTTATCTTTCAGGAAAAGAAAACGACCTTGAATTTGCAGCCCTATCGGTATTTTTTTGCTCCAGGCATTCTTATTTGATAGGCTATAATTTAAGTGAGTTAAAAAAAGATGTCATCCTTTATGGACAGAATATTAAAGAACTTGAACAAGATAAACCTTTAGAATATAATGATATTTTAATAAACGCTATTACTGTTTTCGAGGATCCGAATTTTTTGACTAAGGAGGAAATTGATCTGGATTTGCCTGAAGAAGAGACAGGTGATAAGATAATGACGTTCCTGAAATCTTTCAGTCGATTATATCTACAGTATTTGATGGGAAACTATGAATCCGCTTATGAAAAAGGAAAGATTGCTGAAAAAAATCTTGATGCTATTACTGGAATGATCTGTAATCCTCCATTCTTATTTTATTTTTCCTTGACAATGATAGCTCTTTTGACTGTAAAACCTAAATCCGGACAAAATGCCTCTCAAATCAAGAAAAAGGAATTATTCAAGAAAATTTCCCAATATTTTACAAAAATTTACAAGATATCTTTAGGTTCTCCTGAAAATAATGATCATAAAATCAGTTTATTGAAAGCGGAGATTTACAGGCTTAAAGGAAAATATTTTGAAGCAGAAAAAATGTATGGTCTGGCAATTGATAATGCCAGAAAAAGTAAGTATATCAACGAAGAAGCACTTGCCTATGAACTTGCTGGCAAATTTTTTGTTCAATCTAAAAAAAAAAATATTGCACAAAATTTTTTAACCAATGCTTATTGCTGCTATGCAAAATGGGGTGCTAAATCAAAACTTTATAAGCTGGAAAATGAGTTTATGGAAAATAATATCTGTTTGCCTTCTGAATTTTTCCAATTTGAAGCTGATTTGTTTGATATTATGAAACTTACGCAAAATTTATCTCAAAAGATTACAGAAAAGACTGTTCTGGAATGCTTTGTTGAAATTGCATTACTCAAGTCTGATGCTCAGAAAGCACTGGTTATTTTTCCCAACAAGCAAAATAATTTTTTTATTAAAATTAAGGCTAATTTAAAAGCAGAACATATCTCTTATGCATTTAATAATATGAAAATAGAAAACGAACTACCCCTTGATCTTTATAAAATTTTAATTCCTGATGAAGATGATCAACAAAATACGCTTGTTATAAATGCCAGGTATCATCCATATGTGATTAAAAGAAAAGAGTGTTATTATCTTATATCAAAGATTAAGTTTAAAAATGAGCTAAAAGGAATACTTGTTTTACAAAAAAGGAAAATATTTGAACCCTTTTTTGTCAATATTATCAAACACATTTGTTCTCAAGCCGCAATTTCTCTGGAGAATGCCAGTGATTATCAAAGAGCAAAGAATCATCAACAAGAATTAATTCACATCAAAAAAGAACTTAAGAAAGAATTACTTAAAACTGGCCAACATAATGCAATGATAGAGGTTTTAGAGGGAATCAAACTCTCTGTAAATGAAAAATTTTTTCAAATTAAAGAAGAAGCAATGGAAAAATTTGCTCCTTTTAAACATTTAGTAACCATTAAAAAACAAATTGATGAGTCTAATAAATATCTGCAAGAAAACGTATAGCTTACAGAATTAGTTATAAAATTTTCCCAAGGCGCCAGATTAAAATTATCCGCAGGCGTACAATAGTACCTTGAGGACGAATTTTGATTTGGGAACATAGTCCAAAATTTTTATGACTAATTCTGTTATTTCTAAACAGGAGATTAAGCATGGAACAATCTTTAAATAAACTCATGTCAAAAGATTCTTGTATGAAATTAATAGAAATTTTATCATTTATCATTAAAATTGCAAATCAATTAGAGAAAATTTATTCAAAAAATCAAAATATTGATGAATTAACGCCATTTAATATCTTTATCGATCAAACAACTGATGAATTGGAAATTGCTGATTTAGATACTCTATCAACCAATAAAGGTGTAAACTTATCCATTGAGAGCCTTGTTTATTCATCTCCTGAAAAGCTTGGCATGTTTAACCGGCAGATTGATTTTAGAAGTAACTTTTACTCTTTAGGTATTATTTTTTATGAAATGTTGATTGGACAACCACCTGTAAAAACCAGAAATCAAGGTGAATTGGAATCTTTTCATATCGGAACAATGCCAGTATCGCCGGCGAAAATTTCTCCAATAATTCCAAAAATTGTCTCAGATATTGTTATGAAACTGCTTAACAAATCTGCTGAGGACCGATATCAGAGCGCATCAGCAATTGTTGATGATCTGGAATACTGCATAGATCAATTTAAGAACAAGGGAATAATATCTGAATTTGAACTTGGCAAAAATGATATTCCTCATACGCTTTGTGTCAGTCAGAAATTATTTGGAAGAGACGATGATATTGAAACCATTATGAATTGCTATCATCAGGTAAGTAGGGGTGACAGTAAAATGCTTCTTGTGTCCGGCTTACCAGGTGTTGGAAAGACATCAGTTGTTAAAGAAGCCTTTAAAATCATTTCCAATGAAGCATTTTTTATTTTTGGGAAATACGATGAGGTTCAAAAAGATCTACCCTATCATGCCATTATCAGTGCATTGAATGAACTAGTAAACCAGATATTAACCCAAAATGAAGATATCATCAACTTGTATAAAAAGGAAGTCAGCAAAGCTTTAGGAGAACATGCAAATGTAATTCTTGAAATCATACCTGGTTTTAACAATTTGTTGGAACATGATTCTTATAAACATTATTTAAATACAAATATTGCTTCTTCTGAAAAACAAAATATTTTAAAAAAGCTCATTGTTGATCTGTTTCGGTTTTTCTGCACAAAAGCTCATCCAATAATTTTATGTTTGGATGATTTACAATGGATTGACCAGGCTTCAATTAACTTAATGGAGGAGCTTTTGTTAAGTTCAACGATTAAATATTTTTTATTTATTGGGACCTATAGAATATCCGAAGTAAATGATATTCATCCATTTAGAATTCATATCAGAATGTTAGAAGAAAATGGTGTTTTTATAAAAGACATTTTGCTTTCACCTTTAAAAATAAATGATATCAAAGATTTTGTTGTTGATACATTCATGTCAGAAAATGAATCAGTAATAAAACTTGCTAAAATCATTTTTAACAAGACAGAAGGCAATCCCTTTTCGATTCATTTTTTTATAAATCACCTCTATACAACTCAATTAATACGTGTAAAAAATAAATGCTGGCATTTTGATTTATACAGAATACAACAAGAAAAACTTATAGATAATGTCGCAGAAATTGTAGCAAAGAAATTCACCACACTTTCAATTGAATGTCAGAACTTGCTAATGTTCGCATCATGTTTAGGCCATCAGTTTGATCTTTGTACTCTTTCTGTAATTGCGAATAAATCGCCTGAATATATATGTAAGTTTTTAAAAGAAGCAATAGCTGCAAAGATTATTATTCCTTTTAGTTTTACACTGAATTGTGATGGTTTAAACAAAAAGAAACCCAAAGAATTAAAAATGTTGCAATGGAAATTCTCACATGATGTGGTTCTAATATCGATAACTTTGAAAATAGCAGAAAGCAAGAAAAAGGAAATCCATAAAATTGTTGGTATGGGGGTCGCTAGAAATTTTCCAGAAGAAATACCGGATGATATTTTTTTTGTCATGGTTAATAATTTAAATATGGTTATTGACCATATTGATAGAGAATGGCTGGCCGATCAAAACTTGAAAGCCGGCAAAAAAGCAATTATTAAATTAGCCTTTGATCTTGCTTATAAATATTTTTTAACTGGTATTTCTTTGTTGTCGGAAGATGACTGGAAGACACACTACGAATTATTGTTTGATCTTTATGAAGGTGCTGCTGAAGCGGCATATTTGACAAGCAGCTTTGAAGAATGCAGGCAATTTGCTGATATTATTATTGAAAAAGGACAACAAAAATTAAGTAAAATTAATTCCTATTATTTAAAAATAAAATCTTTTACTGCACAAGATTCATTTAATAATGCTGTTAAAACAGGGCTTAAAGCTCTAAAATTAATGGGGATGCAATTACCAGAAAAACCTTCAAAATATAGACTATTTTTTTCATTTGTAAAAGTTCAAATTTTTCTTGCCGCCAGGAATTTAAATAATCAGCCAAAAATGAAGGAGGAAAGAATAGAAAAAATTACAAAGATATTGTTTGGCATTGCCAATCCTGCATATCATTCGCATCCAAAACTATTAGTTTTAATCGCTTTTGAGAGTATACTCTTATGTTATAAACATGGAAGGTCAAACCATTTTATTTCCTTTGCATATATGCTATATGGGATAGTTTGCTGTGGTTTATTAGAGTGGATTGATACAGGCTTCCGATTCGGGGAAGAAGCGGTTCAAATAGCTGAATCAGATATCAAACCTGTTATTGATTATGCTAATAATTTTTTTGTGAAAATCTGGAAACATAATACCAAAAAAATTGCTAAAAATTTTTTATCTATTTATACCAGATCCATGAATGTAGGACAATTAGACTTCGCTGCCAATTCAATATATGTCTATACAATTTCTAATTTTTGGATAGGGACAAATCTTGAAAAAACAAATGCTGAGATGATCTACTATGGGGAATTAGCAAAAAAATTAAAACAAAATATGGTTAGACATGTACACAATATTCATCATCAAATGGTGTTGAATTTACTTGAAAATATAGGTTCTCCAACAATATTAAAAGGAAAAATATATGATGAAGACGTTGATTTGATTCAACTCATATCCTTTGAAGATAGAACAAGTATTTGTGCTCATTATACCTTAAAATTTTTACTTTGTTATATGTTCCAAAAAGACGAAGAAGCTATTAAACATAGTATAGAAGCGGAAAAGTATATAGATAGTGTAATTTCAACTTTCTGTTATCCCAATTTATTATTTTATGGTACTTTGGTTCGTTTACGTATTTTATCTTCTTTTAATTCAAATAATCTAGATAAGAAAATCTTCCTAAAAAAAATTAAGTATAATTTAAAAAAAATGAAAAAATGGGCTCATCACGCTCCAATGAATTTCAAACATAAGTATCTTTTGATAAAAGCTGAAAAATATAAATACATGGGGAAGAAC
>Ga0272440_1002938_pt1 | contig 13012 bp, 8 predicted proteins | sample SSMMMBAug17_FD_192440 | JGI IMG/M metagenome (GOLD analysis project Ga0272440, IMG submission 192440) | Marine sediment archaeal communities from Little Sippewissett salt marsh, Falmouth, MA, United States - SSM-MMB-Aug17 | ecosystem: Environmental > Aquatic > Marine > Wetlands > Sediment ...
AGAGTTCCTCCTGCGCCAAGGCTTCGGCGGGCAAGTAGATTTTAGAGATTTGAAGTAGAGACGCATTGCATGCGTCTATAAAGAGGGTTAGAATTTTGTACTACCTAGTCCAAAAATCTAACTCTATTTTCTTGAGTGAAAATTAATATCTGATAATTTTTTAGCTAATGATAAGTAAAAATTTTAGAAAATGAATAAATTTCTAAAAATTATATTTTATATTTTTTTTGTTACAATATTACGATATTATTGGATTATTACATAAAAAATATGGGGAACTCAACAACAACATTTTCACTCTTTGAATTTATTGGAATTGTTGTTCTTGGAAGTATCTTTGTTATCTTGATTTATATTGGTCTAAAATTATATAACTCTAGATAACTTTGTCGCACAGTGGATAAAACTGAGCATAATACAAGATAATAGGCAACAATTTAATCGAAACAGAGAAAATAAAAATGAAATACAATATTGATATAGATACTGTTAAGTCAATAAATTTTATTTGATCTAATCTTTTTAGATTCACTCAAGAAATATTAAATCATAAGCAATATAAGTTTGTTTAGATTATCTAAATGTGATATTTAGTATCTATTTTGTTCTATTTCTCCAATATTGCAAAAATTTCTAGCAGTGTTTAATTCTTATCTAATTATTTGAGCAAACTTTCTAATTTGTTATAAGAAATTATTTGTTATTAGCAGAAATTTTTTAAAAAAATCTTTTAGCCCATAATCTTGGCATCAACTATATAGCTTTGTTTTGGGAAAGCTAGAACGGGATTGAAGTCTATTTCTTGGATCTCTGGAATTGCTTCCATGATTTGAGAAGTTTTAACTAATATTTCTACTAGAGATTTAATATTGGCAGACTTTTTACCACGTGCACCTTGGAGGATTTTGATCACTTTGGTTTCATGGATCATTTGCAAAGCTTCTTCCTTGTCTAAAGGTGCAAGACGGAAGCTGACATCTTCTAGGATATTTGTATAGATCCCACCCAGGCCAAAGCTGATCAATGGTCCAAAATTATGATCTCTTTTGGCACCAATTATTACTTCTTCTCCGCCACTCATCATTTTCTGGATTAGAACTCCTTCGATTTTTGCTTGAGGATGATGTTTTTTGGCGCTACTTAATATCTTCTGAAATTTTTCTTTCAATTCTTTTTCATTTTTAATATTGACCCGAATGCCGCCAATCTCAGTTTTGTGAATTATTTCGGGGGAGATGATTTTGGCAACTACAGGATAATTGAATTTCTTTGCAATTTGGGTTGCATCTCGATCTGTTTTTGCTAGAGACTCTTTGGCACAAGGTAAGCCGAAATGATCAAGGATATTTTTACTTACTTGATATGGAGCAATTTGGTTTTTTTGCAATTTAATATTTAACTTATGATTAATTTTTTTGGGACTTGTTTTGGAACTTTTATTTTTCTTTAAATCAATTTGCCTATGATAATAATTGTAGGCTTTCTCTAGAGCCAGAACAGAACGCTCCGGAAAATTAAAATGAGCGATTTTATTTTTATTTAGATAATTCATCGCACCTTTGATTTTCTGGAATCCTATGAAGCTAGTTGCAATTGGTTTATCGGCATTTTTAGCAACATCGACAATAATTTTGGCAGTTTCGAGTGGTTGGGTGACAGCTTGAGGGGTGAGGATGATGATCACTCCATCTACAGACTTATCTTGCATGATAGCCTCAAGAGTTATTTTGTATCTATCTGCTCTAGCATCTCCGATAATATCAATTGGATTTGCTAGGATAGCAGCTTGGGGGAGTTTGGATTTGAATATTTTCAAAGTTTTTGAATCTAGTTTTGCAAGATCTAATTTACTTTTAGAAATTGTATCTGTTGTGAGTATGCCTGGACCACCAGCATTAGTAATGATAGCGATATTTTTATTTCTAAGAATTGGGCAGAAATTAAAAATTTGGGCGTAATCAAAAAAGTCCTCGATAGTTTCGGCTTGGATGATATTGGCTTTTTGAAAAACCGCTTGGATGACTTTGTCTTCGCTTGCTAATGCTCCGGTGTGTGAACTGGCTGCTGTTTGTCCTTCACTGCTTCTACCGCCTTTGATGATAATGATTGGTTTTTTTTGAGAAACTTTTTTAGCAATTTTTAGAAAGTCCTGACCTTTTTTGAAATCTTCCAAATAGCACATGATGATTTTGGTGTTTTGATCTTTTTCCAAAAAATTTAGAACATTATGTGTGTCTATATCTATTTTGTTTCCTAGTGAAACTATTTTAGAAAAACCGAAGTTTTTTTTGCTAGCCCAGTCCATGATCGCAACCGCCATCGCACCGGATTGTGATATGAGGGAAATATTTCCTTTCTGTGGAAGACCTTCTGCAAAACTAGCGTTTAGATTGAGATCAGTGTTGATAAGACCTAAACAATTTGGACCAATTATTTTTTGCTGATATTTTTTTTGGATTTTAATTAATTTATTTTCTAATTCTTCTCCAGCTTTTCCAGTTTCACGAAAACCAGAAGAGATGATCACGATATTTTTTATTTCTTTTTTACCACAATTTTCTAAAACTAGAGGGACTAGTGAAGAAGGAACAGCAATCACAGCTAGATCTGTTTTGGGGAGGTCGGATATTTTTTTATAGTTTTTCAATCCCACGATGATTTCTTCTTTGGGGTTTACCGGATAAACTTTGCCACGAAAACCTAGATTTTTTAAATTAAAAATTAAGTCATGACCAATTTTACCGGGCTTATTCGAAGCGCCGATTATAGCAATTGATTTAGGATTGAAAAATTTTTGCATATGATTTTTATTTTAAAAAACACCTCGTTAGAAATTGAGGTGTTTTATAAATTTATTATATCATTATTTTGTTTTTTTGTTTTTGAAAAAAATTATCATTTTAGAAATTTGTAAGACTAGAAAAATAATTTATATAGATTCTATAATATTTTCTAATCTTTTTAGATCTTCTTTGGTAACTGATGGAAAATTTGCAATTCTAATAGCCGATTTTTTCAAAGGACCATAACCTTTTCCCAAGATGATATTTTGTTCAGCACAGATTTCATGAATTTTTTTTACAAAAATTTCGTTGGATTTCAAGCAAACTGTAGTAAGTGATTGATATTTTTCTTCTTCGACAAAAAAATCTAGATTATCGTTTTTGCTTGTTATATTTTTAATCATTTCGTATTTTTCTTTGGTATCATTTATTTTTTTTTCTAATCCACTATCTTTATTCCATCTATCCAATTTTTCACCTAGCAAAAAAATATTTAAAACATTTGGAGTACAAATTGTTTGATATTTTTCTGCCATCTTCTTCCACATATTTTCCAAGTTGAAATTTCCAGATAAGTTCAATTTTTTTTCTGATAATTCTATAGACTTTTCCCAAGCCCTTGGTGAGACAAACATGATTCCCAATCCTGCGGGAAGACCGAAACATTTTTGTACTGAATAAAACCAGATGTCAGCTTCTTTGACAGCAATAGGTGTAGCACCAGCAGATGATGTAATATCAACAATTAAAATTGCATCTGGATTTTTTTCTTTTATTTTTTTGATATCTTCTACTTGGCACATGACTCCTGTTGATGTTTCATTGTGGGGGAGAGTGATGAGATCACAATCATTTGGTATAATGACATTTTCAAAGTTATTCTGTTTTCCATTTTCGACTTCATCAATTATTATTTCTTTTCCCAATGAGTTGGATATTTTAGAAAAAAGCCGAGAAAAATTTCCATTGATAAAATGAAAAGATTTTTTTTCACAAGTATTAGTGATAGATAATTGCATAGCTTCTGTAGCTGAGTTGGTATAGAAAATTTTGTAATTTTTTGGGATATTGAAAAACTCTCTTAGGCCTTTGATGGTTTTTTCTGAGATTTCTGTGAATTTTTCACTACGGTGAGATATTTCTAATATTCCTTGATCAGCGGCTTTTTTGATGTCCTCTTTTGTATTTAAAGAAAGTTTTGATGGTCCGACATTAAATGTAAGCATATTTTTATTGATGTTTTATTTATTTAAAATATTATTATAACGATTTTCAAAAATTTCACTTTCTTTTTTGGAAATATTTAATGAAGAGAAATATTGTTTATTTGATATTAGATTAATTAATTTTTGGGTTACTTCTTCTCCTAGTTTGATTTGCGCTTCTTTTGTGGAACCAGCAATATGAGGAGTTAGAATTAAATTTTTTAAACCTTGAAAAGGTGATTCAAAAATTTCATCTTTTTTCTTTGGTTCTTTCCAAAAAACATCTAGAGCTGCTCCAGCTAATTTACCTGACTTGATTGCATCAACTGTGTCATCTTCATTAATGATTGTTCCTCTGGAAGTATTGATCAAATAAGAACCATCTTTCATAATTTCGAATTCTTTTTTACTTATTAAATTTTCTGTACTTGGTAGTCCCGGAACATGGATAGTAATCACATCTGATATTTTTAAAAGCTCTTCCAAGTTATTCATTTTTTGAGCTTTCCCAATTGGAAGTTGGTCAATAACATCATAATAATAAATATTCATTCCAAGAGCTTCAGCCATGATTGATATTTGTTTTCCAATATTACTATATCCGATAATTCCTAGATTTTTATTTTTAATTTCAAAAGCATTCTTGGGAGATTTTAACCATTTTTTTTGATGAGCTCCGGTGTTTTTATCAGGAATTCCACGCATTAAATTAAAAATATTAGCAATAACTAGTTCAGCTACACTGCGAGTACTAGCAAAAGGGGCATTGAAAACAGGAATCCCAAGATTTTTAGCGGCTTCGAGATCAACATTATTTACCCCAATTCCAAAACGTCCAATAGCTAATAAATTTTTTGCAGCATGAAGTGCCTTTTCGCTAACTTTTGTTTTGGAACGAATACCTAGAATATGAGTATTAGTAATTTTTTCACAAAGTTCATTTTCTTCTAGTCCTTGTGATAAATATTCAATATTTGTAAAATCATTTTTGATAAAAGTTTCTTGAGATGATTTTGGAGATTCATCTAACAATAAAATGTTTATTTTTTCTTTGTTCATATCTTTGTAAATTAAAAAAAGCTGATTTTTTTAATCAGCTTTTTAAAAAATTAATGAGTAATTATTTTTTAAGTAAAAAAAACTGATCCAAACGCACGACAAGATGAGCCTGAGGAATTGATGGAAGACCAAGATGTCTCAAATAAATATATTTTTGTTTGAATATGTTTTTTCATTTAAGATTTTTTTAAAATTTATTTTATTATAAATTATTTTTTTAAAAAATCAAATAAGGTATAAATTGGGTAAATTCATCCAAATTATTCAAAAGCTATATCCATTGCAGATCCTCCATCATTAATATTTGTAATTTCTGCAAAATTATTATTTCTATCATATACAAATAAACCAAGATTGCCTTTACAAATAAACAGAGTATCATTATTCAATGTTTTACTATTTATTATAGATGATGTATCAGCTAAATCTTGATTTAAGCTAAAAGCATTATTTGTATAATTATATATTTTATTTGAAACATCTCCACTATAATTCTTATAAAGTAGAATTAAATTATTATCTATAATCCCTATTTTTCTAGCTCCTTTTATGTCCAGATTTGTTTTTTCGGTAAAAATATTGCTTGCTTTATCGTATGTATAAGAAAAAAATCCCGTAATATAAGCAGCATACATTATAGTATCTTCATTTGTAATAGAAACTTGCATCGTATTTCCTCCTGGATCCGATGTTTTTCTTTTTACGAAGCTTTTTGTATTACTATCATATAAATAGGCATATAATCCGTCGTTCCAAGTTCCCAATATAATGACATCATCACTAGTTATTGTTAGATCAGCTGCATAATTATAACGTGTCATATCATCTTTATATCCAGCAGGTATAAAATTTGTTCCATCATGTTGATATGCTCTGATACCATTTTTATAATTTGCAGTAATGATAGTGTCATCACTCATAATTCCAATATCCTTCACATCATTATAAGAAACACCTTCTTTAATACTTCCAACTGAAATAAAAGTTTTATTTTCTTTATCATAATTATAGGCATATAGGCCCTCATTTTTTTTGCCAATAATAATAGTTTTATTGCTTGTTATTGCAATATTATTAAAGGATCCTCCATCGTTAATATGTCCAGCTGGTATTAAAGTCTCTCCATTATATTCATATGCTCTTAAACCATCGCCACCATTTGCTAAAAATATGGTTTGTGAAATATTTTCTGGATATGTACCAAATAATATATTTTCTATACAAATATTATTCTCACATTTATTACTGAGACATTCATTATCATTATTACATTCTTCTCCATTTGATTTTTTTGAAATATTAGCTTTTGCTAAGCTTTCTTCAAGGTGTATTACAGCATTAGATTCAACGACAGGAGTTTTATTACAATTTGTAATTAATATTTCTAATTCACTAGGTGAAAGGTCTTGGATATTGCTTGCTATATTTGGGCAAGTATTAGAAATTTTAATACCATTTTCAGGATTATTATCTTCATCTACAGATTGTAAGAACCTAGCTAGATTAACAACTTTTGGATTCATTGTTTCAGCATTATCAAGACCAGCAAGCTGTCCAGGAAAAACAAAATCATTAATATTTTCAGCCGCAACAAAACCTAATTCAATTTGATTTATATAAAATGAAATAATATCATTTTCTCTATAATAAAATTTTCCTTCTGTGTTAGTAGTACCTGATAATCCACTAGGACTAGCAGTATAGTTAATGCCTGCTACTGGACTATCAATCAGATAAGCAGGAAATAATCCTTCATCTATTACAACAAGTATAGTGGTATTTCCATGACAAGTACCTCTGACACCACTAGGGATAGATATGTTCCAATATAGAGAATCACTTGTAGAAGTACTCAAATCATCTTCATGAAAACCAATACCCAAATAAGCTCTTGTTTCACTAGCAGTTAGAGAAGTAGAACTAGCATTGTCATAACCGATATCAGTCGTAGCCCATTTTTGATAATCAACACTAATTGTTCCAGTATCACAAACCATGTCTTGTCCTTGTACTGTAATATCGGCTGCAGAATTACCATTTTGAGAAATAATCATTTCTACATTAGTTGATGCTGTGGTCATTTCACCATTAGCTAAAGAGCCATAATGAATACTACTCGGGATGTTTAGAGATAATGTTCCCATTATCTCTCTAGAATGAGCATAGTTTTCAGTATATTCTCCTGAATTATCATAAGCTCTCAAGTAAATTATCCACTCATCATCCGGATAATGTCCAGATGTATCCGTAGAATCAATATAATATTTTAAGCTAAGTGAACAATTATAATTTAGAGCATTCGGATTGGCATTGGGTGTAAAAGTACAGTTTGTGAGATTTTGGTAACAATTATTATTATCAGCTGTACAAGTGCTAGTGCCGATAATGCCGCTACGAAAGAAAATTAAAGTTACTGTTGCAATATCATCAGCACTATTATTATCATATACTATGCCTGTAATATGAATATCAGTTGAACTACCAACATTAGGCATGATGTTTCCTTCAGTGTAGTATTCTTCTCCAAATGCAATATCAGAGGTGATAACTGTCTGGATTTCTGGTAATGAGTTAGCTATTTTTACACTGGTATTGATAGAATCAGCTTGTGAAAATATTATTATAGAGCTTGTTGCCAATACTATAACAACAGCTGAAAATATTAGATACAATAATCTGTTGGTTTTAAATGACATTTTTATTATATTAATTATAAGGCTGATCACAAAACGTCAAATATTATATAACATATAATATTTTATTTTTTTTCTTTAATTATAGCAGAATAATTTAATTATTTTTATTATACTCCAATCTATGTGTAAGTACGCTAGAGTAAAAGCACTTATATTATTAATGTAATGTAAGATTGTTGCAATCCAAATTGTTTTTGTTTTATAAGTGATATAGCACATTATCGAACTAAATATAGTTCCGGTATATATTATTTGACCTATGAGATTTTGTCGGTCAAGAAAAAATATGTTTTTTAAATGCCAGAGACCAAAAATAATTGATGTATATATGATCGCTTTTTTCAATTTTACTTTGTTTAGTAGTACTACAAATATTATCCCTCTAAAAATAATTTCTTCATAAATTGGAGCAAATAAAATCTCAAGATAATAAGAAGTTGGATAATTAAATATTAATCCGGTTTTTTTAAAAGATAAATTAGCAATTAAGGTAATAGCGATAAATAAGGTTACTATGAAAATAATTTGCATCATTGGCGTGAGATGCCAAATTTTTTTAAATTGTAAAAAATTATTTTTCATAAACTGTTAGATTTTTATTCTGGTAAATTATTTTTTTGATTACAATCTATTTTTATGAATATTAATTTTCGTTAATAAAAAATCTTTGAGTTTTTCTGCATTTTGATTTGACAATCCCGGTATCTTTAGACCAAATCTCTTATTGTGGTTTGCATTTTCTGCGGCGGTTTCAATAGTTATAGAATAAATATTGAATATCTTTTCTAATATACCTTGTGTTATATTTACATTTTGGATTCTATCGTAATATATATAGGAACTCGATAGTGTAAGTACTCTACTTTTTATAACTCCTGATGTATTTAAAAATTGGAAATAAAAATTTTTAAACCAAATTTTATAGTATATATATGTTCCTAAGGAGATAAAAAATATAGATCCGATAAGCATAAAAATCGATGTTTCAAAAGAGATTCTATAATTTTTTTCTATGGTAAATGAAATGCGTATTATGAGAAGTAATACAAGAGGGACTATTTTTAATAAAAAATATATAATTTTTTGAATAATAATTTTTTGGGATATAGGTATGTTGCTTCGATCAATTATTGTTTTTTCTTTGTTAATTTTTTTTTGATCATTTAAAATTACATGTTCGGTAGAGTTAAAGATCTCTTGGTTGTTTGGTTTTGCATTATTAACTTCTCGAATTTTATTATTTAAAAATTTAATTAATATTTTTGAATTTTCTTGACTCAATCCATCTACATGAGAGTAGGTATTAGAAGTTTCCCCAGCGGTTTCATAATGTACATCAAATAAACCAAAAATTCTATCTAATACATCTTGATCAACATAAACATTTTGAATTCTTTCGTAGCGAACATATCCAGTAGATTGGCTAACAACACCTTTTTTGATAGTTGCATTATTGTCTTGAAAATCATAAAAATATGATTTGTAGTATAAAACTTGATAAATATAAACTAAAATTATCGAAATAACGGGCAAAGAAACTCCTAAAAATGGAAGCCAGAAAATTTCATCAGACGATTCAGTCAATAAGATATTTAGTAGTATTATTAGTCCGCCGCATATTGTAAATAAAATAAAGAGAGTGTATTGTTCTAATGTTTTTTTAATAATTTTTCTTTTTTCTAAAGGAAGATTTGTCGAATTGAGCATAGTTTTTTGTAGTTTGGTGGGTGTTGATTATTTAATATTCTTTGAAATAAGTCAAAATGTATCATGGGGAGATATTATGTGAGTCAGTTATCATAAAGGGAGTTTGCGTTCTTTCTGGATTAGGTATATTTTTTAAAAGAATAAAATTTTTTGATTTTATTTTAAAGTTTTTAACAATTTTTTCTATGTCATTTGATCTAATTGTGTTTTTGGATTTTGATTTATTTTATTTATTGTGGCTTTAGATCATCGAAATATTTGACTTATTAGATAGATTTTTATTTCTTAGTCTTTTCTTTTTTGAGAATATCAAGAGTTGTTTTCATGACAGTGTCGGGGACAAGAGAGATACTATCAATTCCACACTCAACTAAGAATTGGGCAAATTCTGGGAAATCACTAGGTGCTTGTCCGCAAATACCAACTTTTGTTTTAGTCTTTTTTCCAACTTTGATAACTTGTTTTATGAGCTCTTTTACAGCTTCATTTTTGGCACTAGATTCACCACTGATATGTAAGGTCGCACCTGAATCTCTATCAATACCAAGAGTTAATTGAGTTAAGTCATTTGATCCGATAGAAAAACCATCAAATAATTCTGCAAATTTTTCAGCCAAAATTGCATTTGCTGGGATTTCTATCATACAATATATTTCAAAATCATTGCGTCCTCTTCTGAGTCCATTTTTTTCTAAAATCTTTATTACTTTTTTAGCTTCTTCGATGGTTCTTACAAATGGAAGCATTACTTTAATATTTTTGAACCCCATTTCGAAACGTGCTTTTTTCAAGGCTTTACATTCTAGTTCAAATGCTGGTAAGAATTCTTCTGAATAATATCTATTAGCTCCACGCCAGCCAAGCATTGGATTTGATTCACTTGGTTCATACAGTGCTCCTCCGATTAGATTTGCATATTCGTTTGTTTTAAAATCAGACAATCGAACAATTACATCTTTTGGATAAAATGCAGCAGCAATAGTTGCGATACCTTGAGAAAGTTTATCAACAAAGAATTGTGATTTATCCTTGTATCCAAATGTTAATTCATCAATTTTTTGTTTTAATTTTTTTTCTTCGTTTTTATAGTTTATCAAAGCTAGAGGGTGGATTTTGATGTAATTATTGATAATAAATTCTAACCTAGCTAATCCTACTCCATCATTTGGTATAAATGAGCTACTGAATGCAATATCTGGAGCACCAACATTCATCATAATTTTTGTTTTTGGTCTTTTTAGATTTTCTAGATTAGTTTCTTTAATTTGAAAATCCATAATTCCATCATATACGTATCCTATTTCTCCTTGAGAGCAGTCAACAGTTATTTTTTTACCACTTTTTATTTTTACAGTTGCATCATCAGCACCTACAATACATGGAATTCCTAATTCGCGAGAAACAATAGAAGCGTGACATGTACGACCACCTTTGTTAGTGATAATAGCTGATGCTATTTTCATGATTGGTTCCCAGTCTGGATCAGTCATTGTAGTAACCAGCACTTGTCCTTTTCTAAATTTATCAATATCTTTGATTCCCATCATTTTATTGGCGACTCCTGCTCCAATTTTTTTTCCTACACTTTGTCCTGTGACGATGACTTTCCCTTTTTGTTTCAATTTATATTCTTTTAATATTTTACCTTCATCCATACTATGGATAGTTTCTGGTCGAGCCTGTACTATGTATAATTTTTTATCTTTTCCATCTAATGCCCACTCAATATCCATCGGACGTTTATAGTGTTTTTCAATAATTATTCCCCATTGAGCTAGTTTTTTTATTTGATCATCATTTATTGATTGTTTGATACGATCTTCTACTTTTACACTGATATCTTTTACTGGTTTTTTGGGACTATTATTATAAATCATCTTTAAATTTTTTGTACCAATTTTTCTTTTGATAATTGCGTTTGTTTTTTTGAAAACATAAAATTCATCTGGGTTTACTTTTCCTTGTACGATATTTTCACCTAGGCCATAAACCGAAGTGATAAGGACAGCATTTTTGAAACCTGATTCAGTGTCAATTGTAAACATTACTCCAGAACTACCCATGTCAGAACGAACCATTTTTTGAATTCCAACAGATAGAGCAATTTCAAAATGATCAAAACCTTTATCTTCTCTGTATGATATAGCTCTATTTGTAAACAATGAAGAAATACATTTTTTTACGTGTAAGATTATCTCTGATTCATTTTTTATATTTAGATAAGTGTCTTGTTGTCCAGCAAAGGAAGCATCTGGCAAGTCTTCTGCGGTTGCTGAAGATCGAATTGCGACATCTACATTTTTTGTTTTATAAAATGAACTTAGCTTCTTATAGGCTTTAGCAATTTCATCTTGAAATTCTTGTGGGAGTTTCGCGGCTAAAATTGCTTTTCGAACCTTAGCGCCTTTATCCATTAATTGTTTAACATTATGTGTATCTAGTCCTTCCAAAATATCTTTGATTTTTGTTTTTAGGTTAGATTTTTCTAAAAAATAATTATAAGCATAGGAAGTGGTTGCAAAACCATTAGGTACTCTGATTCCTTTGGGATATAATTTCCTATACATTTCTCCAAGAGAAGCGTTTTTTCCACCTACATCAGGGACATCTTTGATTCCTAATTCATCAAAGAATTTTATAAATTTTGACATAATTATTTTTGCTAAAATGTTTATTTTCTTGAGTTTTTATTTTAGAAAATAAAAATTTATTAAGTAATTTTATTAAAGTTTTGGTTATTTTAACAGATTTTTTTATAATTTGATATAATTAAATTAAGTTATTTATGGGATTATTACTTTTATTTTTTTAAAAATATTTTCTTCTTCTCTAAAAGTTAAATTAATATAAGATAATTTATTTTTTGTGGTATTATTTTAATAGATGTAATAATTGCATTTAATTTTATGTATAAAAAAAAACAAAAAGAAACATTAAAAATTAAAATATATAATTTTTTAGAAAATCCAAAAACAAAATTGGCTTATTTTTTTCATTCTTTTATTTTTTTCTTAATTCTCCTTTCTTTTACTCTGGTTATAGTTGAACATTTTTTTACAGAGTTATTTATTCTTTACAAAGATATAATTTTAATATCAGAGTATTTAATTTTAATTATTTTTACTTTGGAATATTTAGGAAGATTTTTCACAGCTTCTGATAAAAAAAATTTTTTTTTCAAACCTTTAAGTATTGTTGATCTCTTAGCTATCCTACCGTTTTATTTAGAAATAACGATTAATTTATTTTTTAATACTACTGGTTTGAGATTGATTAGGAGTCTTAGTAAATTCACACGCGTTATTCGTATTTTTAAGATTTTGCGTTTTAATAAAATAATTCGATCTATTTTTCGTTGGAAAGATACTATTATTCAGACTATAGCTCCAGTGATGTTATTTTTTCTCATTACGAAAATTATTATTTGGGGCTTAGAGAGTTTCGATTTTTGGTTTAAAAATTTAAATTTAGGAGAGTTATTTGCTATTATTGGTTTTGCTCTTGGTATTATATTGTCTCAAAAAATTTCTACTAGTCATGATAAATTTTTACAAGTAGAAGA
>Ga0272440_1002939_pt1 | contig 13012 bp, 14 predicted proteins | sample SSMMMBAug17_FD_192440 | JGI IMG/M metagenome (GOLD analysis project Ga0272440, IMG submission 192440) | Marine sediment archaeal communities from Little Sippewissett salt marsh, Falmouth, MA, United States - SSM-MMB-Aug17 | ecosystem: Environmental > Aquatic > Marine > Wetlands > Sediment ...
CTGAAAATCATACATGCTCAATAATTTTATTAAAAGAAGTTTTTGCAATAGATAATTTTGATATTTTAGAAGCCAAAAAAGAAAGAATAGATAAACAATATTATACTGATTTTCATATAGTCAAAGAAGAAGTTGAAGATGCCATCAAAAAATCAGAAAATTTTAATAAAATTTTATTTGATTTTGTATCTAAAATGAAAAATGTAGATATAAAAAAATATAGGGAGAAATTTTTTTCTTTTTTGAAGTAACTAACTTCCCATTATTTTTTTTCTTAATTTTATATTGTTGATAGCGTAGGAGACTGTTATGAATAATATAATTGAGATTATTAATATAAAATTTTTGAGTCTTAATAGTATTGGTTCGAAAATATATTCTGCTAAAATAAATCCTCCGAAATATACATATATTAGAAAGAAAATTGTTGAAATTGTTGCTGAGGTTATATTTGCTATTTTTGTTGTATCTTTTTTTCCTACTTCTTTGATTTTTTTATGAGATTTATCTTTTATCCAGTCTCCGATTGGCAGAATTATTTTGCCATGAACAAAGCTTCCGAAATAAACTAGAAATGCTCCGGATAGTATTATGGATATTAGAGCAATTTGTTCTTGTAACCAGAGTGGTCCTGTGATAGCATATATTATTTCAATTATTGTTACCATCTTTTTATTTATTAGTTTTGTTAACTTTATAAATCCTTTTTTCTATTAAAAAGAGAGGAATATAAGGTTGTTTAGCAACCCTGTTTTAGGATGGGTGACTTGTTAGGGAAACCTTAGGTTTTCATACGAAATGTTATATTTGATAGGATTAGGATTGAATAGAAATGGAATTTCTAAAGAAGCGCAGCAGATAGTTGAAAAAGCGCACAAGGTTTATTTAGAAGGCTATACTGTTGATTTTCCCTATAATGTAGAGGATTTGCATTTGAGTAGAAAAAAAATTGAAGTTTTAGATAGAAAAAAAGTTGAAAGCAATATGTTGATTAAGGAGGCTCTTAGTAAAAAAATTGTTTTGCTTGTTTATGGTAGTCCTTTGTTTGCTACAACTCATTTGAGTTTATTGTTAGATGCCAAGGAGCAAGGAGTTAGAACAAAAGTGATTTATTCTGCCTCTGTTTTTGATGCTATTGGAGAAACAGGATTACAATTGTATAAATTTGGAAAAATTGCAAGTATGCCTGACTGGAAAGATAAAGGAAAGTCTGATAGTTTTATGGATTTAATTAAAGATAACCAGTCAATTAAAGCACATAGTTTAATTTTGTGTGATATTGGCTTAGATTTTGCTAGTGCTTTAGAGCAATTGCAAGAAGCTGCTGATGCTAAAAAAGTTAAGCTTGATAAAATTGTTGTTTGCTCTAGAATGGGAAGTGATGATAGAAGAATTAGCTATAATACAATTGATAAATTGAGAAAAAAAGATTTTGAAATGCCTTTTTGCTTAATAGTTCCAAGTGATATGCATTTTTTAGAAGAGGAAGGGTTGAAGATGGCTAGTTTTCAGAATGTAGATTCTACCAAATAGATTTCGGGATTATAGGTTTTCTATCTCTCTCTGCTTTTTTTCCAACTCTTGTTTGTTTTTCTATGTTTCTTACGACCTTGTATTCGTTTGTTGATCTTGATTTTGTGCAAGGAGTTCTTCTTATTCTTGTGTGAAGTATTTGAGGATTTCTTGCCTCGTATGGAATAGAATAATTTGTGCCTGTTGAGCGTGTATATTGATTCATCTTATTTTTTATTATTTAATATTTAGTTTATAAATGTTATTGTTCTGTTTTGATGAATGGTGTTTTAAAAATAAGATTTAAATAGTTCTTATATTGTCTGGTTTATTGATTATAATAATTGACAATTGATTTAGTTGATTGTTATGATTAGCAGAGTTTCTGCATTTATTTAAAGAAGTGGGCTATTTTCTGCCCACTTCTTTGATATTGTTAAGATTTAAAAACCTATATTGCTTGTAAAAAATATGGTTATGAAAAATGGTCCTTATTATTCAAAGAACATTATCATAGCTGGAAATATAATTTCTATAATTATTTAAATAGCGAGTCTTTTTGGGCTTGCTGTGGAATATTAAAATGGAGTTAGAACTTTACGATTGCACATTAAGGGAAGGAGAACAGGCAGCTGGAGCTCATTTTAGTTTGGAGGCAAGAGTTAATTTGTTTAAAGAGTTAGAAGATTTTGGATTTAATTATGTTGAATTGGGATGGCCATTGTCTTCGGAAGATATTGGAAAAAGTTTTGAGTTGTGCAGGGAAGTTAGAAAAAAATCTAAAATAGTGGCATTTGGTTCAACTTCTAGGTCTGATAATGTTGAGGATGATATTAATTTGAAATCATTATTAGATAGCAAAGCAGATTATTCTTGTATTTTTGGGAAAACCATTAAAGAGCATATAGAAATGCAATTGAAGATTAGTCCTGAAGATAATTTGAAAAGAATAGAGAAGAGTGTAGAATTTTTATTAGATAATAGTATGCCTGTTTTTTATGATGCAGAGCATTTTTTTGATGGCTTTAAGGATGATGAGAGCTATGCTCTTTCTACTTTGTTGGCTGCTCATAGAGGAGGGGCTGAGAAAATTATTTTATGCGATACCAAGGGAGGAGTGATTCCTGTAGAAGTTCAAAGAGCTGTTAAAAAAGTGAGAGATTTTTTTGGCGAAAAAAATATTGAAATTGATTTGGGTGTTCATTTTCATAATGATTCTGGTTTGGCTTTGGCTAATACTTTAGTGTCTTTAGATTGTGTAAAACAAATTCAGGGAACAATTAATGGAACAGGAGAGAGAGTTGGTAATCTTAATTTTTCTGAATTCATTCCTGTTTGTGTTAGAAAACTTGGTCAAAAGTTAGATTTTGATATTAGCAAATTGAAACAGCTTCATGATAATTCGTTTAGATATGTGGGATTAGAGGTTCCTAAAAATGTTCCGTTTGTTGGAGAAAATGCTTTTACTCATAAAGGGGGAACACATATAGATGCTATAAATAAAAATGCAAGCTATGAACACGAGAGTCCAGAAGAGTTCGGAAATAAGAGAGTTGTCTTACTAAATACCTTGGGTGGTAGAGGAGTTGTTGTTGCTGTTGCCAAGGAACATGGTTATGATTTAGATAAAAACAATTCTGATATAAAGAGTAAGATTAAAAATCTATTTGAAGAATTAAGAGATATAGAGAGAAGAGGATATAATCTTGGGAATGTTTCAGCAGAGCAATTTTTATTAGTTGAAAAGTATTTTGGCAATCTTAAAAGATTTTTTGAATTGCAAGATTCTTATTTTGAAACTAGAATAAAAGAGGATACTGAAGAAAGTAGATTTACAACCATGTTTGGGTTTGTTGGAGAAGAAAAGGAAAATCTTAGAATGCATGTTGAGGGAGGTCCTATAGATGCTGCATATAAAGCATTGCAAAAAGCAATAGGAGAAAAGCACAAGGAAGTTTATGGTTTAAGGTTGGTTGATTTCCATGTTGGAATTGCTAGATATCATGGAGAAGAGAGTAGCGTTAGAACATCTATTAGTTTTTCAAATGGAGAAAGTTTTGAAACAATAGGTGTAGATAAAAATATAATGCAATCTTCTCTTGAAGCATTAGAAAAGGGCTTTAGATATTATTTAAATAAACTTTATAAAGAAAAAAAGGATTAAGACACTATGCTAGACTTTAAACAAATAGAAGAAGAGATATTGAAATTTTGGGCTAAAGATAAGACGTTTGAGAAATCTTTAGAGAAAACAAAAAAAGGTAAGCCTTATTTTTTTTATGATGGACCTCCTTTTGCAACAGGGCTTCCTCATTATGGTCATATTTTAGGTTCTACAACTAAAGATGCTATTCCTAGGTTTTGGACTATGAAGGGAAGGTATGTTAAAAGAAGATGGGGTTGGGATTGCCATGGTCTTCCTATTGAAAACATTGCAGAAGAAGAGTTGGGTATTAAGACAAAAGATGAGATTGAAAAAATGGGAATTAAAAAGTTCAATGATTTTTGTAGAAGTAAAGTTTTGACATATGTCGGAGAATGGAAAAAAACAGTGGACAGAATTGCTAGGTGGGTAGATTTTGATAATTCGTATAAAACAATGGACAATGATTATATAGAGAGTGTTTGGTGGGCTTTTAAGCAATTATGGGATAAGGGTTTTATTTATGAGGGTGAAAAAATTCTTATGTATTGTTCTAGATGCGAAACTCCACTTTCTAAATCAGAAGTTTCTATGGATAATTCATATAAGACAGTTAAGGATAATACTATAACAGTTAAGTTTAAGCTTAAGGGAGAGGATGGTTATGCTTTAGCTTGGACAACAACTCCATGGACGCTTCCTTCTAATCTTGCTTTAACTGTTAATCCAAAATTAGATTATAGTTACGTGAAGGATTTATCAGATGGAACAGTTTATATTTTAGGTAAAGATTTGATTTCTAATTATTTTAAAAACGAGAGTGAATATGAAATTGTTAAGACAGTTAAAGGAAAAGAGTTAGTTGGGAAAAAGTATAAACCACTTTTTCCTTATTTTAGTCATTTTAAAAATTCTTTTAAAATAATTTCTGGTGATTTTGTTACAGCAGAAGATGGGACAGGCATTGTTCATACTGCTCCTGCTTTTGGAGAGGATGATTATAATGTTTGTAAAAAAAATCTTATTGATTTTGTTTCTCCTGTTGATGATGCAGGGAGATTTACAGAAGATATTAAAGATTTTGTTGGATTAAAGGTTACAGAAGCAAATCCCAAGGTGATTGAATTTTTAAAGAAAGAAGGTAAAATTGTTAAGGTAGAAAAAAAAGAGCATGAATATCCTTTTTGTTATAGATGTGAAACTCCTTTAATTTACAAAGCTCTTCCTGCATGGTTTGTTAATATACAAAAAATTAAACCTAGATTATTGAAATTAAATAAAAAAATAAATTATGTTCCTAAATTTTTAAAAGAAGGAAGAGTTAAACATAATCTTGAAACAGCTCCTGATTGGAATATTTCTAGAAATAGATATTGGGCGAGTCCTATTCCTATTTGGAAATGTAAAAAATGTGATGAGCTTAGGGTTGTTGGTAGCATTGAAGATTTGAAAAAAGAATCTATTAATCTTAATTTGGAAAAGTTGGATTTGCATAAAGATTTTATGGATGGTGTTTTTTTGAAATGCTCTTGTGGTGAAAAAATGGAAAGAGTTCCAGAAGTTTTGGATTGTTGGTTTGAGTCAGGGTCTATGCCTTTTGCTCAATTTCATTATCCATTTGAAAATAAAAAAGAATTTGAAAATAGTTTTCCTGCTCAATTTGTTTCAGAATACATTGCTCAAACAAGAGCTTGGTTTTATTATATGAATGTTATTTCTGCGATTATTTTTGATGAAATTCCTTTTGAAAATGTTTTAACAACTGGAACTATCTTAGCAGAAGATGGAGAGAAAATGTCTAAAAGTAAAAAAAATTATCCAGATCCATGGCTATTGTTTGAAAAATATGGAGTGGATGCTTTGAGGTTTTATTTGTTATCTTCTCAAGTTATGAACGCAGATAATCTTAATTTTTCAGAAAGAGGAGTAGAGGATGCTTATAAAAAAGTTATTGTTCTTCTTTATAATGTAAATAAGTTTTATTCTTTATATAAGGATGAAAAATTTGACAAAACTTCTCTTAGTTCTGTTGATAAATGGATGATTTCTAGAACTAATGATTTAATTAAGAAAGTTTCTAAATATATGGAAGAGTATAACACAATAAAAGCATGTTCTGAGATTTTTTCTTTTATTGATGAATTATCTACTTGGTATGTTAAAATATCAAGAGATAGGTTTGTAGAGAAAGATGGAAGCGCAAAAGATACGTTGGTTTTTGCTTTGGAAAATTTTGCAAAAGTTTGTGCTCCCTTGATGCCGTTTGTTTCTGAAAATGTTTATCAGACTATTTATGGCAAAAAGGATTCTGTTCATTTACAAGATTGGCCCATTTTTGATTCCAAGAAAATAAATTCTACTCTTCAATCAGAAATGGATGTTGTTAGAGAGGTTGTTTCTAAAGGTCTTGCTGTTAGAGACAAGGCTCAAATTGGATTAAAATGGCCTTTGGCATTGGCAGATATTAAGGTTCCTGGTAAGATTAGTAAAGAATTTCAAGAAATAATTGCTCGACAATTAAATGTTAAAAAAGTTAAAATTGTTAAATCTGATAATTTAGCTGTTAAGCTTGATACAGAAATGACTCCTGAGTTGGAAGCAGAGGGTTTTGCTCGAGAGGTTTCGAGAAAGGTTCAAGCTCTTCGTAAGAATACAGGGTTGATTAAAGAGGATAATATTGATTTAACTATAGTAGCCGATGCTGAATTTAAAGAGGTTATAGAAAAAAATAAAGAAATGATAATGGAAAGAACAGGTTCTAAGAATTTAGAAATTGTTGTTGATAAACCTTCGGGTAAATATGATGGCGAGAGTGAAGAAAAAGTAAAGGGTAAGGAGTTTTTATTACTCTTGAATAAGTTATAATTTCTTGATGTGTTGTAATTTTAAGTAGCTAATATTTTTTTGGAGTTATTAATTTTTTATTTTTGTCGTCGATAAAATCTGTAATATATGTTTTGATTGACAAAAACCTTTAAATAGTCCAAGTTCCTAAGATAATTAATAAAAAAAGGTATTATTAAATAAAAATAAAATGATAGTAAAAGAAGAATTTTTGTCGAGAATAAGAAAGATTTTTGATCTTAATCTTTATGAGGCAAAAGTTTGGACATCATTGCTTTCTAGAGGAGTTAGCACAGCAGGAGAGTTGAGCACTATCTCAGATGTTCCAAGAAGTAGAACTTATGATATTTTAGAAAGCTTAGAAAAGAGAGGATTTGTTGTTATGAAATTAGGCAAGCCAATTAAATTTGTTGCTTTGAAGCCAGAAGAGGTTATTGAAAGAGTTAAGAAAAATTTAGTTAAGAGTGCTGAAGAAAAATCTAAAAGATTAGAAAAATTGAAAGGCGAGGAAGTTATTCAAGAGTTATCTTCTTTGTTTATAGAGGGTGTTAGGTTTGTAGAGCCATCTGATTTGTCTGGAAGTTTAAAGGGAAGGCAAAATGTTTACAATCATATAGATATGCTTATTAGAGAAGCTGAGAAAACAGTTACCATTGTTACAACAGCTTCTGGTATGAATAGAAAATTAGAACATTTAATGCCTAGTTTGGCACAGGCAAGGAAAAGAGGAGTTACTATTAGGGTTGCTGCTCCAATAGATGCTACGAATAAATCTATTGCAAAAGAATTAAGTAAAGTTGCTGAGGTTAGGTCTGCTGAAAAACTTAGAGCAAGATTTGTTATAATTGATGGGCAACAATTGATGTTTATGGTTTTAGATGATGACAAGGTTCATCCTAATTATGATGTTGGTGTTTGGTTAAATACAGAATTTTTTGCTATGGCATTAGAGCAAATGTTTGAGATTGCTTGGACTAAATTTAAGAAAATTTAATTTTTTAAAAAATGGTTTCTAATAAGAAAATAAAAAGATTGTATAGGTCTAAGTCAAATAAAGTTATTGCTGGTGTTTGTGGTGGAATAGGAGAATATTTTGATGTAGATCCTGTTTTAATAAGGTTGTTGTGGGTTTTGGTTACTATTTTTAGTGGTATTTTTTTAGGAATTTTAGCTTATTTAATAGCCTGGATGGTTATGCCTGAGAAATAGATTGTTTAATTTATTAGAGTAGAAAAATCTTTTTTAATTTTAATAATATCTTCATTGTTTAAATTTTTAATGAATAGTTTTATTTTTAAAAGAAAGTCTTCTGCTTCATTTAGTAATTCTTTGACAGATTCTTTTGTTATTTCATTTTCATCTGTTGTTACATAATATTGTTTATCGATTCTTTCTTTTTTTGCATGAGAAATTATTTTGAATAGATTGTTTTTATTAAATAGTACTTTAAGTAATAAGATGGAACCTGAGTGGTTTTCAGATTTAATGCCTGATTTAAATAGTAATGAAAGAAGTGAATTATACATGGCATAGTAGGACATACTGATAGAGTTTTCATGTAGATTATTTTTAAGCAATAATTTGGCAGAAGTTAGGCAGTTATTTGCTTTTTCTAGATATGATGAGCAAATTTCATCAGAGGGTTCGACTATTTCTAGTTTTTCTTTTTTCTTTAATTTATTTAGAAAATTATTTTTTTTCATAAAAATTTTCAAGTCCTCTTATTATTATATGATTTTTAATTATTTCTTTTATAAGGTTTGATTCTTTGTTAAAGGGACCAATTTTAACATTAATTTTAGAATTAATATTTTCTATTAATTTTTTGATATTTTTGTTTTTTGTTTCAATATATATATCAATATCACTGTTGTTTTTTTCTGTGGATTTTGCATAGCTTCCAAATATAATTATTAGTTTTTCTTCGGTTTTTTTGAGTATTTCTTCAATTATTATCATTAATTCTGGATGTTTTTCAATTAATAAATTTATTTTATGTATTTCAGCTTGTAAGATATAATTTTTTGAGATGATATTTTTTTTTATGAAAAAAATCTTGTTTTTCCCTTCTTTCTTGTAGTCTATAACTTTTGTTTTAATTAGCTTATTTAGTTTTCTTAATACGGTTGAGTGAGATTCGTTTAGTTCTTTTGCAATTCCTCTAAGATGATAGTTTTGTTTTTCTAGTAGATTAATAATATCTAATTCCATATTGTTTCTTTTTTGAACCATGTGTTTTATTAATGAACCAGTAATATATAAAGGTTTTGGTTTGTTTTGCATAGGTTTTATACAATAGAGCCAACCATATGATGAACACCGATTTGATTGATTTTTACATTTAATGTTTTTCCTAAAAGAGTTTTGTTGCCTGTTAAAAGAATTAAGTTGTAGTTTTCATCTCTGGCTTCTAATATATTTGATTCTAGTTTTTTTTCTATGAAAACTTTTAGTATTTTGTTTTTGTATTTTTCTTTGTTTTGTTTTGCTGTTTCTCTATGGAATTTCATTAGCTCAGATGTTCTTTTTTTGATTGTTTGCATTGGAAGGGGTTTTAGATTTTCTGCTAATGTTCCTTTGTGTTGTGAGAATTTGCTTAAGTTGAATACATCTGGCTTGTGAGTTTTAATGAAGTTTAGATTTTTTTTATGGTCTGCTATTGATTCTGTTGGATATCCTGTTATTATGTCTGTTGCTATAACTATATTGGGAAATTCTTTTTTAAAAGAAGTTATTATTTTTTCAATATCTTTGATTTTGTATTTTCTATTCATATCTTTTAGGACTTTGTCTGAATCTGATTGAATTGGGATGTGTAAAAATTTGAACATTTTAGGATTCTTGTATATTTCAATCAATTGTTCTAAGATTGGTAAGATGTGATTAGGATTAGTCATTCCTAGTCTTAGTTTAAATCTGTGTTTTAATGCAAGTATTTTTTTTAATAGCTTAGGAAGAAGATGTGTTTTTTCTTTGAAGTCTAATCCATAGCATCCATTGTCCTGAGAAGTTAGCCATATTTCTTTTGCTCCTTGTTGTAAGTCTTGTTCTATTGATTTAACAATTTCTTGTATTGGATAGCTATGTAATTTTCCTTTTGCTAAACGAGTTTTACAATAAGTGCATTGTCCTAAGCATCCTTCTGAAATTTGATGTATAGAGATAAGTTTGTTTTTTGGTATTTTAGGAGTAAGAATCTTTTTTTCTTGTCTTTTTTCTAGTTTGTCTTCTTTGTCTTTTAAAAGATTTGCAATATTTTTAAAATTATGAGTTCCTAGTAAAATTAGGTTTGAGTTTAGTTTTTTTAATTGTTTAGCATCTGTTTCTGGCATACATCCTGAAATAATTAATTGTTTATCTAGTCTGGATAAATCCTGTATTCTTCTTTTTATTTTGTTTTCTGTTTTTCCTTTTACAATGCAGGTATTAATTATGATAGTATCTGCTAGTTCTTCATTATTTGTTATAATGTTTCCTACTTGTGTTAATAGCCCTGCCATTATTTCAGAGTTGTTTTGGTTTGCAGTGCATCCATAGGTTTCAATATAAATTTGTTTTTTCATATATAGTTTAGAATAGTTGTGTTTATAAATTATTGATGTTTTTGTAGAATATGTTGTGTAAAAAGTTCGACCAGATTAATGTTGATGATTATTTGAAGAGGGATAATTCAATTAGGATTGTTTTGGATTCTATTATTGATATGGTTGCTAAGGTTAATAAGAATGATTTTTCGAATTGTAAGTCTTTTCTTCCACAATTAGATGATGCTTTTGATTTTTATATATCGAAACTTAAAAGTCAAGGAGTACATTCAAGGGTTTTGGACGAATATTGTCATATTATGATTAATGCTAGATCTTCACATTGTGATAAAAATGGTTATGATGGGAAGGGGTGTTTGCATTCTAAAGCATTAAAAGAGTTTACATCTCTTCCATAACTTCTATTCCTAAGAGATGTAGTGAGTTTTTTAGTGTTGTTCGGAAAGCTTCTATTATTTTTAAAAGGAATTCTTCATTTGTTGAGTCTAGGACTCTTGTTGCATGATAAAATTCGTTAAATGTTTTTGCAAGTGTGTATGAGTAGTTGGCCATTATTGATGGATTAAGGGTTTTGCTTGTTCGTTCGATTATATCAGGAAAGTTTGCTATTTTTTTAATTAATGCTATTTCTGATTTTGATAAATTTTCTGGCATGTCTAGTTTTGGTTTCTTTTTTGATTTTCTTAGTATTGACGAAGCTCTTGCATATGAGTATTGTAGATAAGGACCTGTTTCTCCTTCAAAGTTTAATGCTTCTTCCCAAGAAAATTGGACATCTTTTATTGGCTCATTTCTTAAGATTGTGTATTTTATTGCTGAAATTCCTACTTTTTCCCCATCTCCTTTTGTTTGTTTTTTATCAATGTTTTCTTGTGCTTTTTCAATTGTTTTTTTGAGAACATCTTCTAAAAGAATTATTTTTCCTGTTCTTGATGCAATTATTTCTTTTCCAAATTTAACTGTTCCAAATCCTAGATGTTTTATTTTGTCTGAAAAGCTGTAGCCAAAGATTTTTAGTATTTCTTTTAGTTGTTTGAAGTGAAGTTCTTGTCTGAAGTCTGTTATGTATATTATTTTTTCTGGATTGTGTTTTTCAAATCTATGAACAGCTGCTCCAATATCTTGGGTTACATAAGATGCTACTCCTCCTGATTTTAGAATATATTTTTTTCCTAGTTTTCCTAAGTCAATATTTATTGCTCCTGTTTTTGGGTCAGCATGAACAATTCCTTTTTTGGCATTTTCTAGAATTATTTCTCTTCCTGTCTCTGAAAATTTAGATTGTCCTGTTGTTTCGTGAAAATCAACTTTTAACATTTTATACACTTTGTCAAATCCTTTTCCTGAGGCATTTCTTATTTCTTCCCATATTTTATGAGCATTTTCATCTCCTAATTCAAGTTTTTTTATCTCTTGCCTTGCTTTTTCTGTCCATTCGTTTCCTTCGTAGTCTTCTTCTCCTTCTTCAAATTCAGCTTTTTCGTTTTCATTGAATTTTACATAAATTCTTAGAAGTTCTTTTACTGGGTCTTTTTTTAGGGCTTCTTTATCTATCCAGAGTTCCCATGCAACTATTAATTTTCCTATATGCAATCCAACATCTCCTAAATAATTTATTCCTATTGGGTTATATCCTAAATAGTCAAATGTTCTTATTAGTGAATCACCAATAATTGTTGAACGGATATGTCCTATGTGCATTGGTTTTCCTATATTTGGAGAAGAAAAATCTATGAGTATTTTTTTGTTTTTTCCTTGTTTTGATTTTCCGTAATTTTCATTAATATTTTCTAGAACTTGTTTTGCTAATTCTGGTTTAGATATGAAAAAGTTTAGATAAGGACCTAGGGCTTTTATTTCTTTTACAGGAGATTTTGGTTTTATTTCTGCTAAAGTTTGAGCTATTTGATTAGGGTTTTTCTTTAGTTTTGATGCTAATTGAAAGCATGGGAAAGAATAATCCCCAAGTTCTGGATTTGGAGGTGTTTCTATTAAGTTTTCGATTTCTTGTTTTGTTAGCTTTGCTTTTTTGTGTATAAGTTCTGCTATCTCTTTTTTGAAGTTCATATTATAAGATGTATATAGAGATTTATAAAAGTAGTGAATGTTTTTGGGGAGGTAGATTGCGTATTAATTTTATTTTCCCCTCCTAATATTGAGAAGGGAGAAAGAAAATTAATAAGATAGATGAGAGAATAAATAAAAGTGTGTTGGGATGTGGAAAGAAAGAGATTAAAGGTAGGGGTGGTAAGATTTAAAACAAAGGGTTTCTATAATATATTATGGTAAAAAAGTGTGAGATTTGTGGTGATGAAATAAAAGAAGAATATGGAAAATTAAAAGGAACTATGGTTAAGATGGTTGACAATAAAAAGACAAGATGGATTTATGCGTGTTCTGTTTGCCAAAAGGATTCTGATTGGCTGGAGAAGGCAAAAGTTAAGGGGGCGTAGATAGTTATTTATAATTTGGATTCTTAGTAGTTGTATGTTAGACTTGTCTGCAAGAACTTTTGAGCAACAGGGAAAAGAGTTAAGAAACAAATTAAAAACAATTTTAGAGAATAATTATGTTAGCTGGGATAATGGCCAATGTCTTGTCCGAACTAGCGGAAAATGTTTTGATGCTAATGATTATTGTTTAGGCTTGTGTCAAAAGATTTGTTATTTTTTTAATGATAGAAGGTTTTTTGTATGGTATAAGGCTGTAGAGTTAGATAGTGAAAAAAGAGATTTTGGATGGATGATGGTTGGGTGTAAAGAATTTAAAAATGATTAATTTTAAAAACCTTTAATTTGTTAGAAAATCATGACAAAAAGTTTATATAAAAATTTAAGTGAAGTTTTTAAGGAAAAAGTTCTTTTGGATTATTGTGATATGACTCGTGATGCTGTTGCTGAAAAACATGGTCTTTCTAAGTATATGGTTGGGAGGGTGATAAAAGAAGCAGAGTTTTATAAAAGAAAGC
>Ga0272440_1002940_pt1 | contig 13011 bp, 12 predicted proteins | sample SSMMMBAug17_FD_192440 | JGI IMG/M metagenome (GOLD analysis project Ga0272440, IMG submission 192440) | Marine sediment archaeal communities from Little Sippewissett salt marsh, Falmouth, MA, United States - SSM-MMB-Aug17 | ecosystem: Environmental > Aquatic > Marine > Wetlands > Sediment ...
GTTAAGATATGTGGTATTAATCACAAACAGTTTGATTAGTGCGCGGTTCTATTAAGATATGTGGTATTAATCACAAACCGCTTGCTTACGCGCGCGGCTCTGTTAAGATATGTGGTATTAATCACAAACAGTTTGATTAGCGCGCGGTTCTATTAAGATATGTGGTATTAATCACAAACCGCTTGCTTACGCGCGCGGCTCTGTTAAGATATGTGGTATTAATCACAAACAGTTTGATTAGTGCGCGGTTCTATTAAGATATGTGGTATTAATCACAAACAGTTTGATTAGTGCGCGGTTCTATTAAGATATGTGGTATTAATCACAAACCGCTTGCTTACGCGCGCGGCTCTGTTAAGATATGTGGTATTAATCACAAACAGTTTGATTAGCGCGCGGCTTTGTTCGCAAGCGGAATTCTATCCAATAGGTAAAAACAAAAAATAACCCATGCTTACCGAAAGTACACCATAACTTAAGGAGATTAATAAATGAAAATTAAAAGACCTTTAAAACTTCCCTCTAAATTTATTGTAAATACACCAGGAACTTTTATTGGAAAGACTTCAAGGCAAATTGTTGTTCGAAAGGATAAAAAAAAATTATTTGAATATCCATCACTTCATTTAAAGGATATTATTATTTCAGGAAAAGGTATTTCCTTATCCTCTGATGTTATTGAATATTGTGCAGCAAATGACATTCCTATGTTTTTTATTTCACCAACAGGGAAAACTTCGGCTTTATTTACTGTTCCATATTCATCATCTCCTGATTTAGGACTTTTACAGTTAAAATATTTGCAGAATACTGGAATGTGCTTACAAGTTGCCAGGTTATTTATTAAAGGCAAGATAAAAAATCAGATTAATATTGCAGGATTTTTTAGTAAAAATAGCTGCCATAGTACATTTTTGCAAGAGTGCATAAGGAAAATGGAAAAAATTTTTTCAGAAATCACTGACACAGGAAATTATTTAAGTCAAAACTCAATTTTTAATGTTGAAGCAAGAGCATCAAATATATACTGGAAGGTTTTTAAAATAATATTAAATGAAAAATACGATTTTAAGGCTCGTTATAAAAGAAATGCAACAGATATTGTTAATTCAATGTTAAACTATGGTTATGCAATTTTAGAAGGCCGAGTAAGATTAGCAATTATGCGTTGTGGATTAAATCCAGAGATTAGTTTTCTTCATTCTATTCAGAAAGGAAGAGCTTCGCTTGTTTTTGATTTAATGGAAGAATTTCGTCAGCCCTTAATAGATAAAACTGTTTTAGATATTTTAAATAAAGAAGATAATGATCTTGAGCTTACAAAACAAGGATTGCTTTCAGATAATACTAAATCAATATTAATTAATGCTATTATGGAAAAACTTGATAAAGAAAGTCGATTTGAAGGAAAAAAGCTAAAGTTAGAAGAGATTATAGACTACCAGGCAATTTCGTTAAGCAAGCATTTGGAAGGTTCAGCAAGATATCAACCATTTATTCAAAGTTACAGAGGTAGATCAAATAGTTTTTTTTGTTTATGGTAAATATGAAATTAATATAATTTTTTTTGTTCAATTTTGTAAAAAATTGTTGTTATTAATATTAAAATATCAACTAAGAGAGGTAATTATGACATTAAATAAAGAAGCAATAATGGCAAATATGGGAACTTTTTCCCATGCTTATGGTTTAAAACCTAAAAGTGATATGCTTTTAAATGCCTTACATAATATTGATGACAAAGTAACATTAGCAGGTCTGCTTTTACGAAATAATGTTACAAAGAAGATTTTGCTAACATGTCAATTTCCTGTGGATGGTTATTATACAAATGATATGATTTGGGTAGCAATTAATGATGTAAATGTAGAAGCTGTTCCTGTTTTTTCTGCTGGTTTAACAGAAGAACAAGAAGCATCTAATTGGAAAAAACAAGATGATATGCAAAACAACGAAGAATATGAAGAGATTTATTGCGGTAAGTTTAAACTGATTGTTCATCAAATGTTTCGCAAAAATGGTATTATAGATAAATTCAATAAACACAAAGGTTTTGGTTTTATAAAAAGAAATCATAGAGGAATTTTTTTTAAAAAAAACTGGTGTATAAACAAAGTTGAGCAATATCAAGAAGTCAGTTTTTTTCCAATAATTTCAAAAAAAGGTCTTCAAGCCAGGAAAATTAAAAGGAGTGTTGATTATGATTAAAATGCTTATTTTTACAGTTTTAATATGGATAGCCTTATATATTATTATAAAACAAAATCAAGATTTGATTACGAACAATCTTTATAAGTACACAACAGATATATCTGAGAAACTAAAAGATATGTTTATCTATTCTTTTTGGGGGATTTCACTTAATTCTCGAAATATCAAAATTATTCTTTCAGGTTCTATTTTAATACTTGGCTGTATTGGTTTTATTATACCAGGAAAATATTCTGAAATTGAAATAAAATACGCTATAGACCGTGCTATAAGCCATAATAAAAAAGAAAATTATAAAATTGCATATGATATTCTTAAAGAATATACTACAATAAACTCACCTCTTATTCATCATGAATTTGCTGTTGCATGTATGGGAATGCATAAATATGATTGTGCAAAAACCGAGCTAAAAAAAACTATAAAGATTCTTCCTCAATACAGTAAAGCTCATTATAATTTATCACAGGTATATGCGGCTATTAATAAACCTTTAGAATCATCTTTTGAACTAACAAGAGCAAAAGAAACAGCCAGTTTAAATATTTCAGATCAAGAACTTTACAGAATTTCAGGTTGTTATCGAGATAAATTGACTATAAGACTAATTTTTGTTCTATTTTTTATTTCCCTTGCTTATTTTACCCCAAAATTTTTATTAATTTTTCTAAAAAATCGCAGATTACAAAAATTTGATGATCAGCTTGCTGATGGTCTAATTATGATAGCTAACAGTCTTGCTGGTGGATTAAGCCTTCAAGAATCTCTTGAGGTGGTCAGAAAAGAAACATTAGCTCCATTTAATCAAGAAATTGGATTAGTTCTTAGTAAACTGCAGGCTGACCCTGATATAGAAAAAGCAATTAAAACACTTGAAGAGCGTATGCCAACATTAGACACTAAAATTGTTGTTAATTCTATAATAATTCAAAGAAAAACAGGTATTGATCTTGTTGAACTCTTTGATAATATTGCTAATACAATTCAGGAAAGAAAACGAGTTCAGAAAAAAATTAAGGGTATGATGGCATCAAATCAATCTCAAGCAAAAACTTTGGCTCTTTTACCTGTTATTATGGGAATTAGTTTTAATTATTTAAATCCAGAAATTTTTAGTATTATGTACACCACTATTCCTGGGTGTCTTTTTTTAATATTAATGGTTTTAATGAATATTACTGGTCTGTATTGGATGCTTCAAGTATCAAAAGTTAAAGTATAATTGAAATAGACAACAATCTGAAAATAATTACATGCTTTTTTATTTTACATAATACCGCTTGCTAACGCGCGCGGCTCTGTTTCGTAAATATTTATTAACAGAGCCGCGCGCGTTAGCAAGCGGTTTGTAATTTATACCACAAATCAATAATATTTTAGCACGAGCAAGCGGTTTGTAATTTATACCACAAATCAATAATATTTTTTTGCACGAAAATAAAAATTAGAAGTGTCTTTTTTATTAGATTCACTATTTATTTATAAAAAAGGAGAAAAATATTTATGAAAACAAAAATAATAATCGTGTTTTATTTACTTATGTTGTCTTTTATACCCGCTACATATGCATATTATACAAGCAAAGATTGTGCTTTGACCATAAAAAATGGTGATACTTTTGAAAGCCTTTTTAAAAAAGACTCTCATAAGATAATTAAATTTAATAATATGATTCGATACGATTATCTTGGAAGAAGCTGCGTAGTTGGTTTAAGAGAAGGTATGATATTAAAAGTTCCAGGAAAAACATTCATTACAAAAAGTGCTATAAAACGAATTAATGATCATTTTATGCTTGAAGACAAAAACATGCACAAAATACTAGAACAAGGATCAAAAGCTTTAAAAAAACTATTTTTGTATCTGATTATTTTAATAGGATGTCTGATTAATATAGCTTTAATAATTAAAACTATCAAAATAAGACTTCAAATCAATTCAAAAAAAAAATGGCTTGCTGAACATAAAATTCGTTTACAGAATATTTTAAATATGAACCATTAAATAATATTAAAAAGGAGTATTTCATGAAAACACATGATTTAACATCCATATTATCACAAAAAAAATTGAATAAAGTTATATTTCTTCAAATATTAATATGTATAGCTTTTATTGCTATAAGCTTATTTCTGATATTTGTATCATCAGATTCATATTCTGTAGAAGATAAATATATAATATTATCTCCGCCAATAGAAAATGACCAAAATATTGAAAAACCAGATTCAAAAAACACAAATATTAAAATATCATCTCCTTCAATAGAAAAAGATCAAAATATTGAAAAACCAGATTCAAAAGATACAGATATTAAACCTGATTATAAAACCGATAACGATTCTATTTTTGAATTACCTATGGATCGTGAAGAGATTAATACTTTGTTGATTCAAATGCTTGATGACTGGAATGAGCTGGCATTTCAAACAGATGATGAGCTATTAAGACATGTTTGTTATTTTTATAAATATTATGCAATTAAAAATTTTGCTGCATCAAATACAACAATTAAACGAGCTCAAAAATATTTACCCTATATTTTAAAATTAGTTAAATCTTATAAGTTACCAGAAGAAATAGCTTTTGCTATGCCATTTGTTGAAAGTTCTTTTAAAACTAATATTCGTTCATATAAAGGAGCTGTTGGTATGTTTCAGTTTATGAAACCTACTGCTCGTCAATATGGCTTAAAAGTTAATAAACGAATAGATGAACGAAAAAATTATAAAAAATCAGCTCATGCTTTTACCAGATATTTAATAGCTGGCAGAAACCTTTTTGCAAGTACTGTACTTAGTATTGGAAGTTATCATCATGGAATAGGAGGTATGAGCAGTGTCCTTATGACATCTAAAAAAAGAACATTTTCTAATATTTTTAAAAATAAAAAACTTGGAAAATACTCTAAAGAATATATACCCCAATGCCTTGCTGCTGCTCTTATTTTTAGAATATTAAAAAATCATAATCTTAAATTCATTCCTAAACAGTCAATTGAATGTAGTGTGATTAAAAAAATAAAGTATGTTAACAAGCTAAAAAAATCATATCCACAATTAATAAAATTAAATCCTGATCTTTATGGAGTAAAAAAAACATACTCTTATGTATGTACAAATGGGTACCTGCTTTTACGTAATATTAATTCAAAAAGAGGTTTGTCATGTATGTAGTTGAGCCTATAGAAAACAAATATATTCATAATCAATTATCAAAATATAAAAACAGGACTGATCGTATAAAAAAAATAATATCGAAAATTTATACTTATATTATAGCAATATTTAAATGCAAAAAAAATTTTTTTAGCGATTTTCGTTTTTATATAAAAATGTTCAAATATAAAGACTTGATTGATCGTATACGAAAAATAATATCAAAAATTTATACTTATATTATAGCAATATTTAAACGCCAAAAAACTATTTTTAGCTATTTTTACTTATATGTATTTATATCTGTTATTATTTGTGCATGTATATACAGTAAAGAAAATATATCTTATAAAGAACATATATATCGAGCCGGTGAAATGGGAGTAAAATTTCTGGCTGATAATGCTGTTATCCATATGATAGAAATGAATATTCCTGCACTTTCTCATATAATTAGCGAAGCTCAAAACATATATCCTGAAATCAGCTTTGCTTTATATACAGATAATAAATATACTCCAATAGTTCATACTTACCATAATCCAATTAGCAAGCTATTTTTTAAGCTTTTTAATAAAGCAACACAAATAAGAAATAATGTCAGGATATCAGAAGGGATAGTTGATTATAATCCAATAATTTTATTTTCTACTTATGTGATGTTTGGGAAAGAAAAAGCGGGACAGGTTCATGTAGCTATTTATTCTAATATTTTAAAAAATATGAAAAGCAGGCAAAAAACAATATTTATATATAACATTTTCAAATCTATAGCATTTTTTTTAATTATTACCATTTTATTTAATTTTATAAACAATAGGATAAATTTATTATACAGGTCTGAATATCAAAAAATAAAAAAAATCGATGAAGGTGGGATTGCAGAAATTTTTCTTGCAAAATATGTTGTTAAAAATGTTATGAGCAGGTTAGTGGTTTTAAAAGTATTAAAAACAACTTATGCTAATAATGAGAATTTTATCAAAATATTGCATCATGAGGCAAAACTCGCTGCTTCATTATATCATGAGAATATTGTTCAAATATATGATTTTGATTTTTATAAAAAGCAAATTGCAATGGAATACATACATGGAGTTAATTTAAAAGATGTATTGAAAAACTTTGAACAAGGCATGCCAGAAAATCAAGCAATATATATTCTTCTTTCAATTTGTGATGGTTTAAGATACGCACATGAGAAAAATGTAATTCACTTAGACATCAAGCCCCAAAATATTCTAATTTCTTTTCAAGGTCAGGTTAAAATAGTGGATTTTGGTATTGCTAAATCTATGTCTGATCATAGACAAAACTCATCAGAACATATTTCAGGAACACTCAATTATATGGCTCCAGAGCAAATAACAGGTAAAGGTGGAGATCAACGAACAGATATCTATTCATTAGGTATTGTTGCATGGGAGATGCTCACTGGTAAGCGTTTAAATCAATTTAATAATATAGCTGAGGCAAAACAAAATATATTAAAAGATAATAGATTTATTATTAAAAGTTCAATATCAGAAAAATTTTCTAATATAATATCGAAATGTCTGCAAAATGATATGAAATTACGATATAACAGCATGAATGATCTTTATGATAGCTTTCATGAACTAAAAAATAACTATGAGCCATATGATAGATTTCAAATGGCACATTATATGGGAAAAATTTAAAATGAGCAGTAATTAACCTATCAGAGCCGTGAGCGTAAGCGATCGGTCTTTTAAAATGAGCAGTAATTAACCTATCAGAGCCGTGAGCGTAAGCGATCGCTGATGATTATGATTCTGATAGAGGTTTATTATAAAATTTTTGTACGAAAATAGAAATTATTTTTGTTTATATAATCAAATATCTAAAAAGGAGATTATTATGACATACAAACTTTTAAAAAATAACAAAGGTGCTGCTGTTGTAGAATTTTCTATGGTTTTAATTGTTACCATATTTATGTTTATGGCATTTATAAGCATATTCATAATCATTGTTTCACATGAACAAAATACTTTTGCAATTATAAGTGCTGGTAGAGAAGGTTCTATAAATGGAAATGGAGAAGCTTCAAAAACAGGCAATGCTATTGATTCAAATGCTTCTATTGAAATGCAAAGTCAAGATAATAAAGGAACAGTATCATCAAAAAAAGACGTTAAAACTTTTATCAACTTAGATAGTATTTATGAAAAAGGTGGTGGAGTATTTTCAATAGATACAAAGATTGAAACTTTTGTAGAACCAGATATTTCAGAGTTAGAAGGAGATAATTAATAAAAAGGAGGAATTATTTTATGAAAAATAAAACAAATATCTTAAAGTCAGAAGATGGATCAATAACTGTTTTGATTTCTTTAATGCTCCCTATAATGGTCTTATTGATTCTTTTTGTAGCTAATAGTGGCCAGCTTATTTATGAAAAAATAAGACTAAAAAATACTTGTGATGCTGTTGCATTAGGAGCAGCTAATGTTCAATCCATAGCAGGAAATGAAATTGGAGATTTAAATAAAGAAAGGGAAACTGAATTTAGAAAATTGCGTAAACATGTTGGCAGAAACCTCTGGTTCTCTCTTTGGGATGCTAAAAGGGTTGTTAAATATTTTAAAAAATGCATTAGTAATCTTAGAAAATATCAGGATGAATCAAATACATATTATGCAAAAAAATCATTAGAAATAGCAAATCATATAAAAGAGCTTAATCAACCTAAAAATAGTCATTGGGATCTTAAGCCAGACAAAGAAGATAATGAAGTTTTTGAATATAAAGAAGCTAAAAAGAAACATGTGTATTATGCTTATGGTGCTCTTATAAGAGGAATAGACCCGACATTGATAGTAGCATCTAAATGGAGTAATAGTAAGGCAGGAAGAACTGAAGTTACAGGAGCACATAATGGCGTTCGATATTTTCCTATGACATATGATACTATTCTTTTTGGAAGGAGCAGTATAGATGTTAAGGTTAAAAAAACAGAAAAAATTGTTGATGCAGGGTTTACTCTTACTCAAGAACCTAAAAAATTTATGTTTGCAAGCAATTTATTTGGAGATATGCCAGAACTTAAAGCCTATGCAAAAGCAAAACCAGCAGGTGGAAATATTTATGATGGAAAGGCAACATATAAACCTGTATTAGTGAAATAATCAAAAGGAGGGTATATGAAAGATAGATTTAAAAAAATACTAAAAGATAATAAAGGTCAGGCTATGGTTGAATTTTCAATGATGTTACCACTTTTTTTTATACTTATTATTATGATGATTATCTGTTATAATTTTATAAATCAAGCTATTAATGCTCAACATTCGGCCAGAACTGAACTTAGAAGCTCTATAGATGAAAATGCAGAAGGAGATTTTCGTCTTGTAACAAAGAGTCAAAATATATCAGTAGATATACCAGGTAAAATGTCTGAATTTATGATGCATAATTCTATTGAAGGAACTATCTCAATACATGGTTATGAAGGTTGTTATCAAGGAAATGGTAAAAGTCGATATATTACTGGAAAACTTAAAAGAGAAATAAAAAAATAAGCTATAAGGAGATATTATGAATATTAATCGTTTAAAAAATGATATTTATGATGCTTATAATGTAGAAAAACAATGTATGGCTGCATATAAAATGCGGTATATCCGAAATGATCCTGAAATAATAGAAATTTTATTTAATGCCTGTTATCAGGCTAATAATATAAGATTACAGGAAGAATCTGTCAGGTCTCTTGGTGTTTTAAAACCTGAATGGGCGTTAAAATCTTTTATTCAATCTACTAAAAGTTATAATAATGATGAAACTCGTAGAAGAGGATATTATCATTTAGGAACTTTAGGTAATCCTGAAGCAACAAAAAATTTATTAGATGGACTCAAAGACAGAAATTCATCTATTCGTCGTGCGGCTTTAAAATCAATCGAAAAAATTGGAAATACACATCAAGCTCTTGAAACATTGCAACAATTAAAGTCAGACTTTTATTATAGATTTTTAAAAAAAGAAATTGAACAGGCTATTACTTCTGTACAGAGCAGAATAACAGTTTCTAAAAATTTTAACTGCAATAGATCTTTTAATTTAAATACATCTAAAAAACGAAAATTTAAAAATAGAAATAAAAATAAAAAAGCTTACGTTCCCCTGGCATTCTGATCAATTCTTAAAGACAATCATTTAACCGACATTTTTTGACTCAAAGCTCTTTCAATTAATTTATGAATAGCACCAGTATTATTTAACAAACATAAACTAATTTCCATTGGTTCAGCTTCTATTGTTTCAATTGCATGTAGTTCTGATATTTTTTTTGGAATTCCACCTCTAACAAGAATAGGAAGTGCAAATCTTCCAAAGCCTGCTCTTGTTTCTGCAATAATTTCAGAGCGTACTTCATCTAAAAATTTTTTACCAGCTGCCATTTTACAGGAGATACAAATATAGCTTTGTTTCCAAATCATAACAATATCTATTTCTGTTCGAAAATGATGTGAGAATTCTTTTTGATGAACCCATGGCCATTTGATTCCAACACGAAGGTCTTTTACATTATTTCCTCCTGCTTGAAGAAATGATGATGCAATAGCTTCTTCAAGCCAATGCCCTGTATCTGGAACTCCTTTAATTATTCCCTCTTGTGATTTTTTATTATGACAGGCTTCAAATTTCATTTCTTCTTTTTGCAAATCAACGCTAATGCATTTTAAATAATGCTTTTTACTATTTTCTGGAAAAATCATTCCCTTATGCCATTTTTTTCTAAAAAATGGAAAATAGCCATCTTTTGTTTGTGTGGTTTTTGCAACAACATTTGCAAATTTTACAAGAAAATCTTTTTTGTCCAAAATATCTTGTAGTGAGCTGCCATGATATGATTTTCTTTCATAATAATTTATCTGCCTCATAACTGCGTTTTCTTTTGTTTTATCATGATAAAGAGGTTCACTCTGCTGTACAGTAGCCTGAACTATAATTGGAGGCAATGAGTAATTATAATACGAAATTTTTTCTTGTTGAATTAAACTGACTGACTGTTTTTTAAAATTATTTAATGACCATAATTGAACATTTGGGAGCCTTGCCAGTTGCCATGCTTGAGCTTTACTACCAGGACTTATATTGACAGCCCACTTGCCATCTGAAATTTTATTAATAAAATCATCTATATGTTTAATTTTTCCAGTTAAGCTCACAGGCCAGAAATAAATCATTTTTGATTGAATTGCATGTTTTTGATTTTTTATGCGCTCTGCAATAAGTTTTACAATAGGTGTGTATTCGTCTACAAGAATAATAAGTTCAGATGGATTATGAGTAAATATTGACAGCATAGTTGAAGCTGGATCTACGCCTAAACTAACAACTAATTTTTTTCCATTCCATTTACCAGTAGATGGAATGGCCACATATCCTTTATTAAAATTAATTACCTCTATATTATCAGATGGTATTATATCTCCTGGATCTTTTTGTAGATTAAAATTTTTCCAGATATTTTTTATATTTTGATTTAAAAATTTTTTTTTATCATTATTATCTTTCAGCTCAGTATCTATAAAATAAACCTTAACTCCATGAGCATTCAATCTTGTTCTAATATGATAATTATTGGTTAATACCTGAATAAAAGGATGTAGAAAGTTAAGATGATGGGCTGATTTTAAAACAGAAGATACATTTCTGGCTTCTTGTTTAATCCTATGATTTTCTTTTTTTTGCTGTTTTGTAGAATCTTTTTTTTCACATAAAATATCAATTACTCCATGTAATCTTCCATGATATTCTTTCATCTGCAAAAATCGTACAGAATGATTTGCAGAAATAATATCAGTATATGGCATAGATTTTCCCAATGAAGAAGAGTAAGTAGATTCTATGGCCAAATTATGAAGACTTAATAATTCATCTATGCCAATATTTTCAAGAGGCAATGACCTTGAATTATCCAAAAAATAAAGAGAAGTGTTATCTGCGTAAATTGGAATAATATCTGCTCTGCTCTTTAAATAATACGAAATCATGGCAACCTGATAGTTAAGTCCAGGAGATGTGTCATAATAAAAAGGTTTTGAAAAATCAGATGATTCAATGAGTTTGATAATACAATTCCAGGCTGACAGTTCATCTGCTGGATCATTTGAATTAATATTTACAGTAATAATTTTTATAGCAAGATTTGAGTCTAAAGACATTAAATATGATTCAAGCCTATATGCGATAGACTCTGTTTGTTTACTTGGAAGCAACATAATACTGCTTAATAAATGATTTTTTAATAATGTTTTTGCTGTAGCCGCAATAGCTCCAGGTTGTCTGCCTACAAGACTAATTAATGTACTCATAATAAATCGCTTTCCTCTTAAAAATATTTAGTAATAAGAAATTAATAACATAATCGGCTTAATAAATTCAAATTATTTTTATTAAATTAATTTACACAAATTTAATCAACTTGTTTTTCAGAGCCGCGAGCGTTAGCGAGTGGCTTAAACTAAACTGGTTAGAAAATCGGGCTTGAAAATTTCTATCAAACTAATTTGCACGAATTTAATCAATAAATATGTAAATCAATATAAACAATTAAATCATATAAAACTTCCATGAATTACTATTACTCTTACAATAATGCATTAAAGTTAGTTTTTAATAACCACTCGCTAACGCTCGCGGCTCTGATTCGTTTTTTAATCAATAAATATGTAAATCAATATAAACAATTAAATCATATAAAACTTCCATGAATTACTATTACTCTTACAATAATGCATTAAAGTTAGTTTTTAATAACCACTCGCTAACGCTCGCGGCTCTGATTCGTTTTTCAGAGCCGCGAGCGTTAGCGAGTGGTTTAAACTAAACTGGTTAGAAAATCGGGCTTGAAAATTTCTGTCAAACTAATTTGCACTAAATCTAATCAATAAATATGTAAATCAATATAAACAATTAAATCATATAAAACTTCCATGAATTACTATTACTCTTACAATAATGCATTAAAGTTAGTTTTTTAATAACCACTCGCTAACGCTCGCGGCTCTGATTCGTTACTATTACTCTTACAATAATGCATTAAAGTTAGTTTTTAATAACCACTCGCTAACGCTCGCGGCTCTGATTCGTTTTTCAGAGCCGCGAGCGTTAGCGAGTGGTTTTAAACTAAACTGGTTAGAAAATCGGGCTTGAAAATTTCTGTCAAACTAATTTGCACTAAATCTAATCAATAAACATGTAAATCAATATAAACAATTAATCATTTAAAGAAAGGAGAATATAACTATGAAAAATACATATTTTAATATTTGTTTAAGGGCTTATGAAAAAATGTCAGGGGTTTCAGATCGTATTGGTAATGTAATAAAAGATAAAAAAGGAGCTGCATCTGTTGAATATTCAATGGTTACTGCACTTATTGCTGTAGGGGTTATTGGAGCTGCTGCTATTATGTTTAATGGCCCAATGCAGGAATATTTTGGGGAAGTTGTAAATAAACTTAGTGAATTTTTATCTCAATAATTTGCACTAAATCTAATCAATAAACATGTAAATCAATATAAACAATTAATCATTTAAAGAAAGGAGAATATAACTATGAAAAATACATATTTTAATATTTGTTTAAGGGCTTATGAAAAAATGT
>Ga0272440_1002941_pt1 | contig 13009 bp, 4 predicted proteins | sample SSMMMBAug17_FD_192440 | JGI IMG/M metagenome (GOLD analysis project Ga0272440, IMG submission 192440) | Marine sediment archaeal communities from Little Sippewissett salt marsh, Falmouth, MA, United States - SSM-MMB-Aug17 | ecosystem: Environmental > Aquatic > Marine > Wetlands > Sediment ...
CATAAGAAGATTCTGGTGTGCTTTCTGCAATTTGTTTTCCATCTCTATATAGTTTCCATTGGGAAACATTATTGTCTGGATCATATTCATATACGCAGCCCCAATGATGCCATGAAAAATCTGAGTAAGCTTCATCACTTTTTAATTCAATATTGTTGATGGTACAGTAAAAATAGCCATCTTGTGTAAAACCTATTATCAAGTTATTATCATTTGAAGGAGATTGACTTATTAAACTTACAGCTTTTCCATCTGAGGCACGGCGTGCCCAAAATTCTATACTAAAACCTGAATCTGAACTTAAAGCTACTGAACCAGTCTTTACATAATCATCTACGCCGTCAAAATGCAGGCAATAATCACTTTCTTCAGCATTTAGGACCAGTTTTCCATCAACAATGTTGTTCATAGTAAAGCCTGTTAAAAGGGCTGTATATCCATTACCTGTTAAATCAGGACTACTAAGTTCACCTGAGCCTGATTCTGTAATACTATTAAAGCGCCAGTAACCTAATAAGTTTGTTTCATTACCTATAAGAGCTGATTCATAATCAAGAGCTATTTCATTATAACTTCTGAATGATTTCCATAGACGAACTTCATCAATTTTTCCAACCAGTTCATTTCCAGTTGTTGTATGGCTTCCTATGGAAACAGGAGTGCTTGTTATTATAGGTATATTATTAATACTCGTTGCAGTAGTGTCAGTATAGCCATTTATATAAATATATTTTGTATTTCCATCCCAGGCAACAGCTACATGGTACCATATTCCTGTACTTAATACAGTTGTGCCTGTTAATGTTTCTGATTCAAAACCTGTTGTTATAAAACCTATTTTATTTTCTCCTGCAATGCGAACCATGGACCAGGCTGGATTACCCATTAAAAGTTGTGTATTTGAATTATCATTTCCTAAAAATACCCAGGCTGATGCAGTAAATTCGTCTTGAAAATCCAGTCCTGATGTATTGTCGAGTTCGGTTAGCATACCTTCTGTGGCTGAGTATTGAAGAGCAAATTCGCCATAAATATTTGTACCTGAGTTAGTTATATTATCTGTCCATGGACCTGAACGACGCATATCATCTGCTATATTACCACTGCTCATATTTAATGCAGCATCAAAACTATTACCTGTTTTATCCGAAAATGTTGTGCTATTTCTTTCATCTAATCTCCAGTAGCCAGCAAGTCCTGTTTCATTACCTGCAAGTTGTAAAGACATGTTGCTTTGGATTTCTTCCTGAGTTCTTGCTGTTTTCCAGATGCGTATTTCATCCAATTGTCCTTTGAAAAATTTAGAACCAAAATAGTTACCAATTAAATATTTTCCACTGCCTATATATGGGCTTACACCTATGTCGTCTTGATCAATCTGTGCACCATCTCTATAAATATACCTTTCTCCAGTTTGAGTTGTAGATGTGTAATCATAAACACATGCCCAATGATGCCATGCATGATCTGTATATGTATTTGTTGTTTGTAGATCGTTTCCCCAGAAGCTAAAGGTAAAGAGGTCATTAGAAGTAAAGCCAATATTTAATCCATTGTTTGTGTTTGTGTCACCTTGTGAGATTATATAATTATCATTGCCTGAATCATCTCTTTGTGTCCAAAATTCTATTGTAAAACTGCTGGTGTAGAGATTTATACTATTTGTTGCGCTTCCTATTTCAAGATAATCCCCATTTCCGTCAAGACTGATAGCATATTGATTTGTTTGAGCTATATCTGCTTGTAAATCGGTAATTATTTTATATGCGTCTGTTGTAATATTATCTAATTGGGCATCTATTGCATTATTGCTGCGATCATATACATATGAAATAGAATTTAATGTATATGCTAATCTTTGAAAGGGATAGTATGCCAGCAAATATTCTTCTTCGCCTGTAAGGAAACTTTGTGCTGAACTTGCGATATCTGCTGCTGAACGTACTTTTGACCAGATACGTATATCATCTATATAACCTGTTAGATAAGGAGTTTCTGATCGACTTGCATATCCTATATAGAATGTGCAATCATCTATAAAACTCTTCCAGCTTAAGTCAGCAGCTTCAACATTTAGATTGCCGTCAATATATAATTTCAGGTCATAATTTCCGGTATCCTGAAGTTCAACAGTTAAAGCAAGGTGATGCCAATGATCATCATTAAGAGTATTACCAGTACTTGTGACTCCATTGCCATCAGAATTGAGAGTTACATTTATTAAACCATCTTCGATCCATATCATTAGATTGTCATCTTCATTCTGATCATATTCCATAAAAAGACCAGCATCGGTTTTGGTTTTGAAAAAGAAATCTACTGTTAAATTAGTGAGATCTTTATTAATTGGACTTATTATTTTTCCATTGCCATTAAATTTAATAGCTTTGTTTATTAGTGGAATATCGGCACAATAAAGGTGGGGTGTTAATAGAAACAGCAAAAATATTATAATAAATTGTTTGGATATTTTAATCATTATGACCTCCATTTTTTTTAGTTTAATTACTTCCAATTTTATTTTTTACTATAGCATTCACAGGAATAAAAAATCTTGATCCTCCTCCAGACAATTCAAGTAGATTATTATATGATCCAATTTCCATTCGATCACGTCTTACAGTTAAATAAATAGTTTTAAGCTGCCCTGATTCTAATGTTTTATTAGGGTCAGAACTTATATCATCTAAAACAATAGTTTCTACAGCATATCTCAATTCCATTGAAAGAGATACCATGCCACCATTATCTAAACCTGGAACAGATTTAAGATAATAATCTATGGGCACATCAGATTCATTTTTCATAAAAATTCTTAGAGTTGAACCTGTTGTCAGGTAATTAAGACTATCATCACCAAGTGGCAATGTAATATCCAATGGTCCCATATAATCAGATTCACCTCTACAATAAACCCAATATGCTTTTCCTGATTCAATAAAATGTTCCTCTAAATTAGAAACTTTATTCCATTTATTTTCTTTTAATTCATATACAATTAAATTTTCATGTGCTTTGGAATAAGCAAAGTATTGTGCAAATGTTGGCATATCATTTGGGTCAATACAAAAACCAATAAGATTAAAGCTATTGGCACGCCATTTTGGGCGAAAAAAATAAGCTTCTCCTTTTATTTGCCAGACAGCATCTTCAGTTGCATGAATTAGATATGCCTGTCCTGAATGAATACGAAACAAATTTTTAAGAAAAGCATCTTCTGCATCTGATCTCATCCATTTGTGCCATCCTTCACTTTTCCAGTTGCTTTCTCCAGGATCTTCAATGTATTGAACTGAGCTTACTTGACCGTAAAATGTTGTAACTTGATCAACAGGTAGATTTGCAAATGCTTCATCTGGATTATCAATCTCTGGATCTATTTCAAGATAGACAGCATTCCATCCTTTATGCAACTGGATTGTTTGTATTCGATTTATGTCTGCTTTGCTAATCCCTGGTATCAATATCATGATCGATAACAACAAGTAAAATTTAGTATAAATTAAATTTTTCATAATAAGGCCTTTCATTTTGTGATTTAAGTTACATTAAATGATTTTAATTAATATTTTATTGTATTATGATCCAACTTTGATTTTTCGCTCGCTGACGCTCGCGGCTCTGACTATTAGACCGCTTCAGTTTTTAGAGCCGCAAGCGTCAGTGAACTATATTGAAAAAACTAAGTTTGATTATAATAAATAATATATTAAAAAGAATACATTGTATATTTATATATATATATATATATATTCAAGTAAAATAAATTTTGAGTTTCTATATTAATAGTATAATTCTTTTTATATTTTTTTATATGCTTGAATTATAATAATATCAATTATTGTACCAAATAGTATTAATTATATTTTATTATTATTATTAATATTAATGATTTATAAATTCCTTTTAGAATCAGATAGTGTTCAGTTGAACACATTTGTTCAGAACAGTCTTGTTCAATTGAACAGTTTTTAATATGTTCTGCTTGTTCTGCTTTATTATAAAGATTGAGAAATTAATATCTCAATACCTGCCATAAAATAATAATAAACATTCTTATAAAAAATAATACGACAATGAACGTTCTGCACATATGTCACTATATATGGTAACAACAAAATGCAATGCACATTCACAGGCTCTGCCGATAATACCTGTGAATGTGAATGTGCTTTTAATCCTTTGATATTGTAATCCTATCTTTTAATCAGAATAATTCATATTTACAAACTTTTGCAAGAGGATAATAACATCTTTAAGATTAATTTTTCCATTTGAATCAAGATCTCCAGGATTACATGTTTCAGGCGATGAATTGGAAATATAAGTAACATTAATAGTGGTAGTTTTTCCATCAGTGATAGTAACTGTTTTATCTACAGGAGCTATCCAGTTTTCACCTGGTTTAAAACTTACATTATGTTTACCAACACTTAAATCTAAAACAGTATCACCACTATTATGCCAATCTCCATCATCTACTTTCCACTGCATATTATCTTCAACAGCTTCTTGTGGGAAAATATTTACAATAAGTACTCCTGTTTTTGGTTCAGACGTGATTTCAGCATCTCTAACACAACGTACATAATTGTAAATTCGAATAGCATCACCCTGATAACCATGCCCTGTTGTATAATCATCTGGATTTCCTGTTTTAGGATCACTTCTTTGTGCACCTGCACCATGAACATCCATCCACTGATTTTCCATGTATCCCATTGCTCGTCCAAATGAAACATATGAAGCACTGGCACCCTTTGCCTCTGTTAAATGAGTTGTGCTGCTCCAATAAAATGGATAATCATTTTGGTTTTTCTCATTTGTTATAGATGTTGAATTGAACATAGGATCAATTGCTGGTGTTTGTGTTGTATCAGGTGATCGAGAATAATCGACAATACTCTGGAGTTCTTTAACATTGGGCAATCGCCAATCATTATGTTCTGCTGTTGTCAAGTTTTCACAATAATCTAAAGCTTCTTCCCATAGTAATCCTACCTGGCTATCACCTTGCGTCCACATAAGACCAGTTGAATTATCTGTTATAGTTGTATCACCATTATCTTTAAACATATTAATACCATAAGAAGTAGTGCCTCTTACATAGGATACAAAAAATTTCTTACCTTCTGTTTGATCTCCCAATGCCTCTGTTGGATATCCTTTTATACGACCATCAGCAAAATTAACACCAAACATAGTATGATTTCCATTCATTGTTGTGCTAACATATTCAGTCGAAGAAGCATATTGTGCATCAATTAGCCGTTCGCCAATTGTTGTATCTCCAAATTCAAAAATAAAATAATTATTGTCTATAAAAGGAATCATTATAGATGTATCACCGGTAAAAAGAATCAGTGAGTATAATTCTTTAATTGTAGGTAGACGCCAATCATTATACCCAGCAAGATTAAACGTACTTGCATTATTAACTGCTTCTTCATAAGTCATTTTTTCACCAGGATCCTGCTGCCACATTAAACCAGTGATATTATCAGTTATTGTCCCATCACCATTATCTGTATAATTAGGATTAAAACCTGTATATAGTCCGTCTTGTCCATTACTACATGAGCTTATTGATCCATTGTTGTCAAAACATTCACTTTGATTTGTATCTACAATAGGATATGATAATGTTTGATCACCTAATTCTTCATAAGTAACCTCCAATGTCGAAGTTTGATTGCTGGAAATGGTGACGTTTTGACTTGAAGGAGTATTCCATCCACTAATACTGCCAAAATAAACTTTGTATATCCCAATAGTTAAATTTGAAACAGTTACACCACTGTTTTGCCATGAGCCATTTTCAATTTTCCACATAGCACCTTCACTTGAAGCTGTGTCAGGTTTGATATTCACAATTAATGAACCAGGAGCAGCATTAGATATAATTTCAAATGCGCTGCTTTTGATAATTATTATAGGATCAGCATTAGGCTGATCAGGGGGTGCTCCAAATTGAACAGATAAATCCATTTGTCCAGGATATGCTGTATCTGGAATACTAAATACTGCTGTGATAATAAAATTACTTCTTTGAATACTTGTTGCTTCAATATCGCCTATTTTAACAAGTTCAGGAATAACATCAGATGGTGGAATAGGTGGGGATCCCAGGCTTTCATTTAGTTGAATTGACAGTGTTAAATTATCTCCTGTATTAGCGCTGTCAGGTTCTAAAGATAAAATATAGTCAGACGTATCTCCACCATTGGGATCATCTGGATTTTCACCATTACCACTATCATCAACAATTTCAAATGCACTCACTTTAGTTGATACCATTGCCTGTAGATTCGGGTTATCAGGCGGGGCAGCGAATTGAATAGATACATCCTTTTTCCCTATAGATTCTGTGGCTGGAATACTGAATACTGCTGAAATAACATAATTATTTCTTTGAATATTTGTTCCTTCAATACTATTAATAGTAACTTTTTCAGGAACAACATCAGATGGTGGAATCGGTGGAGTTCCTAAACTTTCATCCAGTTGGATTGAAAGTGTTATTGTTTGTCCTGCTGCTGCATTTTCTGGTGAAATACTTTTGATTAAGTTTTGTTGTTCTTCTCCCATTGCTTTATTATGCCATCCATCAGCTGCTGCAATGAATGGTATAATAAAAAATGTAATCATTAGTAATTGATTAAATACCTTTTTAAAGTTGATTTCCTTTTTCATTTTTAGTGACCTCCTATTTTTGTGTTATTAAGTATTTAAATAAAATGTCCCTGGTTCTAAGGCTGTTTACAATAACAATCATTTTGCAATAACTCTCATCATATATAAAGCATCAGATAATCCAAGACGTTTATCTTCAAACATATCTCCATTCATATAAATATTGGAGATATCTTTTCCTGCACATACTTGAAGTGTCATTATTAGATCTTTTAGATCTACAATATCATTTCCATCAATGTCACCAGCTTTAGCAGCCTTATCTGTTATTGTAACTCTTGCACTGGCAGGACCGTTGACTTCATAATCTTCATTTTCAACAACAAAGATCTCAATAACTCTATCCCTTTCACTTATTAAATCATTGATTGGTCTTACAGGTATGCTTAATTCTTGTTTTCCTTTTGGAATAGTTACTTCTGATGGAATATAATAATAATCATCTCCCATCTTTGCTGTACCTTGTACAATAAGTTTAACATCTAAATCACGATCATAAGATCCATTTCTTGAAATCATTATTTCACCATTGCTTTCATACAATTCATTGGCCTTATTCATAGTAGATACAATACTAACCTGATCGGTTCCATCTGTTAGCATTAAATCTATCTTGAAATTTTCTGGGTCAATGTCATAATAATCTGGCACATTACGAAGTATGAGACGTAAATTTTCAGGTGGTTCAGTAATGCCATCTTTATGTGGAAAAATATAAATTCTTGGTGGTATATCAAGAGGCTCTCTTTGTTTCAAAGAAACTGGAAGTGAATTATCATGTGTTTCATAAATTCTTGTTATACCAAGTTTGGGATCATAATAATCAATTCCAATATGGTAATCCTTTCCTGGCTCAGCTTTTCCTATTAAATCTAATGGAAGAAGCATTCCATTTGGAATATAGCCGTTTAGAAAAATTTCAAATGGCTTAGCATTGATTTCATTCCAATCCTCTTCTAACATTGCTGTTTTAACAAGAGAAAGCTTAATTGATGGACGTGGGCCTCCTGTTATCATACCTCCATCTGCCCATAATTGAGGTAAATCATAATTGTGAAGTGTAACGTTTGCTAAAAATACTGCTGCATCTGTGTAACCACTTTCATCACCATTGATATCTACATAAATTCTTGTTCCATATTTATCAGCATTAAGACGAATATATTTATCAATGGAAACTTCTATCCCAGGCTTAAGCAAATAGCTAAGATCAATTACATCACCTTCATTGCTATCAAAATCAACTACAATTGTTTTATCGCGAACAACAAAATGATCAGCTCCTCCTAAACCTGTTAATCTATCTTCACCAAATCCTGCCACCAGTATATCATTTTCCCAACCTCCCACAAGTTCATCCTTTGAAGGTCCACCAATAAGAATATAACTGCTATCAGGACCATTAACAGCTTTGAAATCATCATATTGACCTGTTTGATCTGGAATTCTATCACCCATTATAAATAGTAATTCATCAAAGTATGTAATATTTTCAAGTATTGTAGAATTAGAAACAGCATCTCTGATTTCATCATTAATAATCAGCTCTGATGCTGAAGCTGCCATTAATCTTGTATCTGTTGTCATATCTGATGCATCCAAAACAACATAGTCAAACCATTTGCTTAGTAAATAAGCATAAATCTTCCATTTATCTTCATATTTTATTGGTTTATTAAAAATAAGAACTTCACCAATGCCACCTTTTAAAGTATCAGTTGCATGATAATCAGCAGATGTTGAACTTCCCATAACTTTTCCACCAAGTGAATAACTTGAAGAAAGATGAGTTAGCTCTTTTTTTGGAAAATGACCGCCATTATAATTACCATTCCACTCAAGACGATAAGAATTATTTTCTCTAAAAAGTCCTGCAATTCCCCATTCTCTATCAATTGGCATTGCACTATACACAGCCTCTTCTTCTGTAATTGCGAATCGCAAACGCCTGGCATATGCAGGATGATTATTACCAGTAACAGAAAACTCAGATAATGTATCAGTAGCAATTACCTGATTTTCAGAACCTTGTGCTTTTATAACAGCAAAAAGTGAAGAATCATTACTGATGTTAAATGGCTTTTTGATAGTTCTTTTTTGACTGTCAGTATAATATTCCAAAAAACGATTTCCCAGCATATTGATTGCTGTTCGTCCTTGTGGTAATTCTTGATTTGTCATTTTAATTTCAGTACCAGTCCAACCATCATAGCCATAAGATATGAGCTGATCAGAAATTTTACTTCCAGACCTTCCAAAAAAGGACATTTCAGGTGAAATAAGATTATTATAGCCATCCACATTATTACTCAACCATGTTTGATATTGATTGAATAAAGATTTATCTACATTTGCATCAATCCATGTATTTGCATCGCTTCCATCAGTAGCTGATGGCATATAAAGTTTTAAAGTAAGTAGTAACTGAACTGGATCATGATCACCATCATCTATAGCAAATATCAATCCGTTTAGAGCTTCTGGTGCTTCCCATGCTTCAGTTTTTTGAGGTGTGTGTGTTAGAATGATCTTTCCTTGCTCTATATCTTTTACACTGATTCGATCGTTTGTTTTAAAAATATATCCAGCATCGTAATTATCACTTTCAAAACCAGTTAATTTAATATTTGGTGGTATGTATTTTAAAGTAATCCATAATTTGTCAGCAGGTGTATCACTATCAAGGATATGTGGCCTAAATTGAATCTTACCCTGTTCATAAATAAGCATTTCATTAATTCTTAATGAAGGTATGCTGTTATCAACTATTGGATTACTTGCTAAATCAAACTCATCGAGATTGGTTAATCCATCACCATCTAAGTCTATATTTGCATCATCAGGCATATTAATATTTAAACCATATTGTTCTTCCCATAAATCAGGAAGGCCATCATTATCTGTGTCTTGGGGAGGCTTTGATATCATAAGGTCAATATGAACGTTTTGAGAACGAAGATCTTGACCCATGTTAACGAATTTTTGAGAAGGTGATATAATTTGTGCATCAAATTCATCAAGGGAAATACTTATGAGGTCATATTGTGACTGTTCAATTTCAAGTGGAATAATATCTTTAGAATTATTAAGGTCACTGATTTCAAGACTAGGAAGAATTGACATATCACCAGCAACTTTTTGTGGAATATAGAGGCTGTATGAATATTGTCCATCATTTAAAGATTTAAGCTCTGTTTCATATTTATAAGTTTCTTGTTCTCCTTCTCTTGCTTTAATGGTCCAGGTGAGTTTGCCTTCATTTAAGATGGTATCTGCACCTTTGTATCGATTGATGACTTTACCATAAATGATGACATCAGGCTCTGGTACAAGTGCGTTAATGGAAGTTAGTGTCATAAACCATATAACTAATGTGAAAATAAATTTTTGTTTCATGATTGTCTCCTTAGTTGTTATCATTCAAATAAATAATATTTATTTTTTTGGAATCATTAATTTGTATAGTCATATTTCGCTTTGATTTAAAATTTCTATCAAAGTTTTTTTATCGGGTAATACTGTTTTGTATCTGCTTGCAAATATTTGATCATTACTTTCTGGAAGAGTTATTTCTACTAATGACTGATTTTTGTCCTTACACAAAATAATACCAATTGTTTTATTTTCTTCTGGAAGTTTTACATAACGATCATGATAATTTACATACATTTGCATTTGTCCAATATCCTGGTGGGTAAGTTCACCAATTTTTAAATCAATCAAAACAAAACATTTTAAAAGCCTGTTATAAAACACTAAGTCAACTCGAAAATGTTTTTCATCAAAGGTTAAGCGTACCTGTCTACAAACAAAGGTAAAACCTTTGCCAAGTTCAAGCAAAAAATGCTGTAGTTTATTAATTATTTCTTGTTCAAATACAGATTCAGAATAATGATGATGTTCGGGTAAACCTAAAAATTCTAAAATATATGGATCTTTTTTTGCGTCAGCAGGTTTTTCAATCAATTGACCTTTTTCAGATAATTCTTTAATACCTTGTTTGTCTCTACTCAAAGCAAGACGCTCATATAAGGCACTATCAAATTGTCGTTTTAGTTCTCTAACACTCCAATTGTTTTTTTGAGCTTCAATAAGATAGAAATCTCTTTCTTCCTGATTTTCAATTCGAACTAGTATTTGATAATGACTCCAACTTAAAGTTGAATCATTATTTTCGAAAATCCTAAACGGTGTCTGGGATTTTTCAGATTCGCTATATATAAGATAAAATTTTCTCATATTTTCAAGATTTTGTACAGAAAATCCTTTACCAAACTCTTCACTAAGACGTTTTGAAAGATTTTTTAATATGTATTTACCATATTCAGCACGTTTGTTTCCTTTTTGTTCATCTTCAATGATCATCTTTCCAATTTGAAAGTATGTGTGAACCATTTTTTGATTAACAGTTTTTAAGGTTTTACACCTTGCAGTTTTTATCAGCTCGGAAATTTTAATAAAAAGTTCATTTTGTTTTACTGCTTCTGTCATAATTAAATTCCAATCTTACCCAATTCTTCAAAAGAATTGGGTATTATTTTTTTATACAAATCAATTTATTAGTTACCTGAATACGCATAAGTCTGAAAAAACAATTTAATATCACTTATACCATTTTCATCCCTTGCATCAGTAAATCCTGGCACTAATTGACCATAAATAAGTGTATCCAACCCATCATCTGGATCGTTTAAAAATGTTGCCCCAGGTATAATTAGCATCCATCTGGTATTCCAAACAGAACGTCCTACAAGCCTGCTATCATAGCTCATTTCATTTTCATTGAAATAGCCATTATCATGATAAGCTCTAAAGCTTGAAAAACGTCTTATTTTTGTTGGATCTTCATTTAATGTGCTTACACGAGGTATCCAGTTAGTTTTTAAAATATCAGACTGTCCTACAGGCAATGGTACAGGTATGATTTGATCAACAATATTCCACTCCCTGGTATCTAAGTCAAAACTATTGGGTACATACATTATATCCATTCCTGCAGGCACAAGATATACCCTGGGGGTTTCAGCTAATGAACTGTTGTCATAATTTTCAAACCAAATACCAACAGAACGAACTTTGGTTGTAAAATTGCTTGAATCATACGCATGATCACCACCAGAAAGGGGCCAACCAAAAAAATTTGTTCCATATTCAATTGTGCTACTGAAAGTAATCACCAGACCTGGTTGAGGGCCTGCTGCTTCTGGAGCAAAATTTCTACAGTAACGTCTAAATTCAGATATTTCCCATAGATCATCAACACGATAGCCTGCCAGAGTAACACGCCACAATTCATCCTGATCATCTTTGATTCTAAACAATTCTTTACGTAATGAAAATCTACCTGTTTCAGTTTGAGGATTATTAAATCCCATCCTGGTTTCAAGTACATCGTAATTGTGATTCATCCTGGCAAGTATTTCACTAAGCCCCCCATGGCCAATCACTGCTTTGCCATTCACCATTCTTCCAAGTGTTCTTTCTTTGATAATTTCGTCCAATAATGATTGCGCTGAAGCAGGATCATCTTCACTTAGGTTTGTTTCATAATCATAGGCCCTGGCAGCTAAATAAACATATCGTGCTGCCAGATCAAAAGCAGCACGATATTTTTGAAGTGCTTCATATTGACTGACTCTATAAGCCATATCTTGATAACGTTTTCCCTGTGCCTTTGCAGCAACACGTTGATTAAATATCTGCCGTTCTTCAAGCAGTCTTAATCCTTTTTCCAATACACCTTTGTATTTTTCAGAAACCTGTCGCATAGTTTCACGATCTTTAAATATTTCAACCCGGCTAACAGCTTCATTACCTAACAGAGTTTCAAGTTCTCGCAATTGCATTTGGATTTCATACTCATATTTCTCCATTTCAATTTCTTTTGCATTTTGAAGCTGATATATTTCTTTTGCTGACTCAGCAGCCTGTGCAGTAGTTTCATATGTAAATTCAGCACCTCTTGTAATTGCAGTTCCATATGTAGAAACAGATTTTAAAAAACCCCTCATAGGTGCAGATACATCATTAGACGTACCTACTACTGATGGGAGAGCCTGCATATGAATATCAGTAACGTCATCAATATATTCTGTTGTTTGGTTAAAAAGTCTTGCAGCGGATCTGGCAACTATAATTAAAGCATTATATGAGCCTGTTGTTTCGATCAGTTCATCCATTAACTCCAGGGTATCTTCATTTAAATCTGAATTTGCATCAATCTGTCTTACCATTGTTCTAATTGACTCAATAAGCCCATTATAATTTCCCAACTCACTTTGCAAATCAGCCTCTGCTTTAATAAGTTCAATCAATG
>Ga0272440_1002942_pt1 | contig 13008 bp, 4 predicted proteins | sample SSMMMBAug17_FD_192440 | JGI IMG/M metagenome (GOLD analysis project Ga0272440, IMG submission 192440) | Marine sediment archaeal communities from Little Sippewissett salt marsh, Falmouth, MA, United States - SSM-MMB-Aug17 | ecosystem: Environmental > Aquatic > Marine > Wetlands > Sediment ...
TTTTAAAGCATGTTCTAACATTTATACCCGAAAACTTATGATCGCCTACTTAATTTTACTCTGACCCCAACTACATAGAAAATCATGGCCAAATGAAATAAATTCTGATATAAAAGATAAGATGGAACGAGTGAAAATTATTGTATTCAAAGCCTCAACTAATTTTTCCAGCAAATCCTTCTGAACACTTTGCCAAAGATATTGGTCCGCGATGGTAAAAAGTTAATTTAGCTATTCCTTACTATTCAACTTTTGTTTTTCCAGGCATTCCTAAAAAATGCTCTGAAAAGAAGTTCCCCATTTAAAAAAATGTACATCGGGGTTTTTGTACTGTAGAGACGTAGCACGCTACGTCTCTACATACAATTACATCAAAACGAACAAAATCATTAAATTATACAGGAAGCATATGAATTTTAAAAAATTATTGGCAAGTCTAAGTTTATTTATAACAATCATCAGTATCTTTTCAATTTCTTTTTCAATACAGGCATTTGGAAAAGAAAACGCCTTTCTCATTACGTATGGCAAAGATGCCGGCACTGAGGAAGGTGACGATGATTTTATGCAAGTCATTTTTTTTCGCATCCCAGATACCTTTACCCAAAAACTGTATATCCGGATATTTGATGCGGATTGCGGCGGTGCGAACGATGCATGTTATCATGGCAAATGGAACACAAAAACGAGATTTCAATTATTTGGCGGCGAAAAAGCATACTCAACATATGATTTAACGCAAGGCACGCCTGTAAAAGAGAACATTTTTTCTGGAACATTATTAAATGAAAAGACTTATGGCATTGATCCATTTACAGATAATCAATGGTACAATTTTAAAGAAATTTCTCCAGAAGAAGGTGAATTAATAAATAAATATCGATATTTTAAACTTATTGTTTCTGGTATTGAAGGGGATGATGGCAATATATTCATGGTCACTGCCAGTACATATCAACGAAGAAATATGACACCAGATTCTGTTGATCTTATCATGTATTCAACCACATTACACCTGCCCAGCCGCGAAGTTTTTTCGGAAATGCGGGTTTTTGTGCCTCGGGGAACGAACTCGCTCACTGTTCATAATTTTGATTTATACAGCGCCTATATTCATGTTGTGACAAAGTTTAGAGGCGATCTGTCAGTCAAATCCTCCGGTCAGAATGAGTGGATGAAAAGCAATATTGACATTCTGCCGGATGAAACAGATCAATATTGCGGTATCCGGTTTAAAGGGGGCAGAGAAATGCCCAATGATGGCACGTTTTTTGTCACAGATCAACATGGTCATCTTTTGCCCATTATTTTACCCATTTACATTCAAAAAAAGAACCATCGTCCTCAGGTGAAATACAGACTTGAATATCTGGCGGATTGTCGTTCTGTTTTTTTTGATGCGTCCCAATCAATAGATCAGGAAGGTGATGAAATGAAGTTCTTCTGGGCGTTTGGGAATGGCAAAAATGGCAGTGGCGCAAAAACGACCCATCAATATGATGCCCCTGGACGTTATGCAGCACAACTGATAGTGACAGATTTTTCAGACCAAGTGTATAACAGTAAAAAAACACAGTTTAATGTTACAATCAACGAAAAACCTGTTGCCAATGCCGGGCCTGATATCGTTGCCATACCAGATCAAGAATTAACATTTGATGGTTCGCAATCATTGGATAAGGATGGAAAAATTGTTAAGTATTTTTGGAATTTTGGTGATGGCAACAGGGCATCAGGAATAACTACCACAAATTCTTTCCGGCAGCCAGATCGATATAAGGTAACGCTCCGGGTTGAAGATAATTCGAATTCCCCATGCAACAGTGCTTCAGATACCTGTGAGGTCTGGATTAATGCACCGCCGGTATTGGAAATCGGAAATGATATCATTGCTTCACCTGGACAGAAAATAAATTTTAGTGGCATGAACAGCAAAGATAGTGATGGCAAAATTGTATCCTATCACTGGGACTTTGGAGACACAAACCAGATGGAAAGAATGAACCCAACACATGCCTATGAAAAGCCGGGTACATATCAAGTGACCCTGACAGTTACTGATGATGCGAATGTTGAAAATAGTCAGGCTTTTGATACATTGAACGTTTTTGTCAATGACAGGCCCATTGCTGATGCGGGTAATGATAAACAACTTTCGGCAAATCAGACCACAGTCTTTGATGCTTCAGGTTCAACAGATTCTGATGGCAAGATCATCTTTTATGAATGGAAACTGGGTGATGGAACCCTGTTACAAGGCAAAAAAGTAAAGCACAGCTATGATCAACCCGGTGTCTACACTGCGACCTTACGTGTCAGGGATAATTCGCGGTCCACTTCTGATACAGATACAGACACCGCAATCGTCATAATCAACCATCCCCCGGTGGCCAATGCCGGAGCCGACCAGTGGAAAACTCAAAGCGAAATTCATTTTAATGCAAAAGAGTCTAGTGATAAAGATGGTGAAATTATCAAATATATCTGGGATTTTGGCGATGGCATGAAGGCTTTCGGGCCTGTTTTGAGCCATGTGTATCATTCTCCAGGAATTTATTCGGTAAAGCTTACAGTGATTGATGATTCAAACACAACAACAAATACCGCAATGGATGAAATGACAATCAATATCAATCATATTCCCATTGCCGATGCCGGTCCGGATATTCTGGCCGCCCCTGGTGAAACAATTGTGCTGGACGGCTCTTCTTCAGTTGATCCGGATGGGGAGATTATTAAATGGGAATGGGATTTAGGGGATGGTCACAAATTAAGTGGAAAACAGGTATCGCATGCGTATCAAAAATCGGGCGTGTATCATGTGCTGTTGACTGTATTTGATAATTCCAACCATGAAAGAGCTTTGAACTTTGATGGTGTTAAAATCACAATCAATTACAGTCCAGTAGCCCTTGCTGGAAATGATATTGTTGCAGCACCTCTTGAAACTGTTTCTTTTGATGCAGGTCAATCATATGATGATGATGGACAAATTACAAAATATATATGGAAATTCAGTGATGGAATGACAAAAAGCGGCAAAATTGTTCAAAGAAGTTTTAAAGAATCAGGTATTTACACAGCCAGTCTGACAGTTGTAGACAATAGTAAAGTGAAAAATTCAACCGCCATTGATTCTCTTGTGATTCATGTGAACCATCAGCCGATCGCAAAAGCCAAAAAAGTAATCCATACCAACCAGAGAAGGATTCTGCTGGATGCGAGTTCTTCCATTGATGCTGATGGTGATCCGCTCAAATACATATGGAATCCGGGGGATGGCAGTGTAGACTTAGTCGGCATGAAAGTCATGCACACCTATGCCAAAGGCGGAATCTACCCCGCGATCTTGACTGTTGATGACAATAGAGGGCTTTCAAATTCAGTATCCAAAGAAACTGTCAAAATTTTGATAAACGAGCGGCCTGAAGCCAATACTGGCGCAGATAAAACTGTCTGCGCTGGCGATCTGGTTATTCTTGATGCCAGCTCCTCCAGGGATCCAGAAAATGAGCGGATGAAATATCAATGGCTGTTTAGTGATGGCAAAGCCATGTCGGGTGTTAATATTGCGAGAATATTTGAAAAAGGGGGAACCTTTTCTGCTGTGTTGACTGTCACAGATGATTCAAACCTTAAAGGCGGCAATACAGATAAAGATCAAATCATCATTCATGTCATTGAATCGCCTGTTGCAAATGCTGGCGTGGATCAGATTGTGTGTGCCGGCCACATGATATACTTTGATGGCACAACGTCTACTGATATTGATGGATTGGTCAACAGCTATGAATGGGACTTTGGCGATGGTAGCACGGGGGGTGGCGCAACACCTTCACATGTATATGAACAAGCGGGAACATATCACGTGACACTCAGAATCACCGGCGATCAGACGGGGAATTGCGATTATACCGATTCCGATACCATGCGTGTTACTGTTCATGAAGCGCCGGTATCTCATTTTACATGCCCGGATTATTTTCCTTTGGGTGAAACAGTTCAGTTTGATTCATCAAAATCCTCCGGAAATGGGGCAAACATTATCAAGTGGGAATGGAATTTTGGCAATGGAAAGTCGAGTGCTGTAGAAAAACCATCATACATTTTTGAAAAAGCAGGTACACATATTATCACATTAACAGTGACAACAGATTCACAAACTGCATGCAACAAAACTGTTTCTCAAAAATCAATTTATATTAATGCCCCACCCAAAGCAATTGCTGGGGATAATATGATTGCAGGTGTCAATCAGGTCCTTATTTTTGATGGATCAAGATCTCATGATCCGGATGGTGCAATCACCCAATATAAATGGGATCTGGGAGATGGAACAAAAGCTAATGGGCTGGAAATAAGCCATCAGTATCAATATCCGGGTAAATATAAGGTACGTTTATGGGTTCAAGACAATACTGACCTAAAAAATAATTCTGATTCAGATCAGTTGACAGTCACGATCAATTATCCGCCTGTTCCTGATATATCCATTCTTTCAAAAAATAAAGTTTCACCAGCCAGTAAAGATAATAATTATCTGGGAACATTTTGTATGAATGATAAAATTATTTTTTCAGGCGCCGGTTCAACAGATCCTGAAGGTCAGATTGCACATTTTTCCTGGATATTTGGCGATGGATCTGTCGGGACAGGTAAAGAAATCACTCATCAATACAAATCACCAGGGAAATATTTGGTCAATCTTGTTGTGGATGATGGCAGCAATGTCAATAACAGCAAATCACAATGTGCTGGTTTTTTAGTGATTAATCATCCGCCTGTTTCTGATGCCGGCCATGATCGGATTGTTTCAGCAAAAGAGGAAATTAAGTTTGATGGTTCCGGCGCATTTGATCCGGATGGACAGATTGTTGGCTATTCATGGGATTTTGGCGATGGTGTTTCTGTAAAAGGAAAAAAAGTATCTTATAGATTTGTGCAGCCGGGCCGATATAAAGTGTGTCTAAATGTTATAGATGATAGTCAGTCAACATGTAATACCAGTGAATCACATATTTGGGTGCGTGTAAATCATCCACCGGTGGCAGTCATGGAAGTGAAATATGAGTGTTTGACAGGCGGCGCACATGATCAAATCATATTTGATGCGTCCAAGTCCCAGGATCCGGACAAAGACCCTTTGACATATTATTGGTATTTTGAGAATGGTAATGTCATCGAAGGAAAAATTGTGAAATATGGTTTTACAAAACCAGGTACATATGATGTGAAACTGAAGGTCGATGATGGTACCGGACTTTCATCTTCATGTTCCTGGAAAACAACACGGGTTGTCATAAAAAAAAGAAATGAACTGTAAATCATGAAACTCAAGTATAAATTGCTAATTATTTCAATAATTTTATCAATCATTCCATTGGGCCTTGCAGGACTGATTTCAATTCGAACAATATCTACCGAGATGAGAAGCACTGCCAATGATCATCTGGTGACAACTGTGCAGCAGATTGTCAAACAAATGGAAGGATATATCGAATGTGTTTCCACACCTCTTTTACTTATCAGAAAGTCCATAGAAAACGAGAACCTCGGTCCTGATGAAATCATGTCTTTTTTAAAAGCTTTGATTCATAATGTTTCATCGATTATTGCCTTAAGAATATCGGTTGAAGGCATTGATTCGCCTCTTTTTGCCATCAGGGAAGATATTTCATCAACATTAAAACAAAAAAACATTGATCCCTTTTCACTGTTGCATCAATATGATAAAACAACAAAAATTTCAAATATTTCTCAACTTGATTTATGGATTACGTCCCTTACTTTCAGCCTGGATATCAAAAATGTGAATCGACGCGCATATTTAACTGCAATTATTGATATGGATGATTTGTATCAATTGATTCGCAAAACATATTATTTGAAATCAATTAAAATAAGCTTATTAAATGACATGGGATGTAAATTATTTGATAAATCAATGCCAGATATGACGTCTTATACACTTGTCAAAGACGCTATCAGTTTGTTGATTTCAAAAACGAGCCATATCGGTGTTGCACCGGCGATTCGATCTGATGGTGAAAAAATGCTTCTGGCTTATGGTATTCCTCAAAATATTCAGGTTGTTGTTCTGCTTGAACAAAAAGAAGCTGATGCCTACATGATTGTCAAACGAATGAAAAAAGATTTTTTGATGGGGATGTTAATCGTTTTTATTGTGGCTGTATTTGCATCAATTCTGGTATCTTCATCTTTATCAAAGCCAATCATTAAACTGTTGAAACATGTAAATTTTATCACAAATGAACATCGCTTTGATCAACAGATAAACATTAAATCAAATGATGAAATTGGTCATCTGGCAAAAGCCTTTAATTCAATGAATAACAGCCTGTTTATCTATTATCAAAAACAGAAAAAGGCGGAAGATTCACTGAAATTGGCAAATGAGACCCTTGAAAAAAGGGTTGTTGATCGAACAAAAGAATTAAAAATAGTCAATGAAGATCTTCAAAAAGAAATCATTATCAGAAAAGAAGCGGAAGAAAAGGCCAAAGCTGCCAGTCTCGCCAAGAGTACTTTTTTAGCAAACATGAGTCATGAAATAAGAACGCCCATGAATGGTATTCTTGGAATGATCAACATTGTACTGGATTCTGATATTGATGCCGATAGCAGAGAATGTCTTGAAACAGCCAATCAAAGTGCAGAATCTTTATTGACCATTATTAATGATATCCTCGATTTTTCTAAAATTGAAGCTGGAAAGATTGAACTTGAACATATTCCCTTTGATTTTCGGAAAACCATACACAATATCCGGGAAATGTTTGCATTTAATGCGAAAAAGAAAGGACTTGATCTGATTTGTCATGTGCATGAAAATGTTCCAAATTTTTTAAGAAGTGATCCCGGCAGGCTGCGTCAAATTTTAACGAACATCACCGGAAATGCACTCAAATTCACAGATAAAGGATATATCAGTATCAAAGTGACTCTCATTGAAGAAAATGAAACACATGCCTGTTTAAATTTTACGATAATGGATACAGGCATTGGCATATCAAAAGAAAACCAACATAAACTATTCAAATCTTTTTCGCAAACAGACAGCAGTATCAACAGAAAGTTTGGTGGGACTGGACTGGGACTTGTAATTTCAAAGCAACTTATTGAAATGATGGACGGAAATATTAGTGTGAAAAGTGAAAAAGGACAGGGCACAGAATTCTTGTTTACGATTGTATTTGAAAAATGCAATGAAACCGAGGTGGAATTATTGGAAATGATATCAGATGATAAATCAGTATCAGATGATATCAATGTCTTAAAAAATCTGAAAATTCTTCTGGTTGAAGATGTTGTCTCAAATCAAAAAGTCGCACTCAGATATCTGAGTAAATATGGATGTCATACCGATGTTGCTTTCAGTGGAAAAGAAGCATTGAAACTGCTTGAAACCGGCGTTTACGATATTGTATTAATGGATGTTCAAATGCCTGAAATGGATGGTATAGAGGCAACAAAAATCATTCGCGAATCCAATAATAAACAGATTCAACATGATATTCCTGTTATTGCAATGACAGCCCACGCCATGAAAGGCGATAAAGATCATTTCATTGAAATCGGAATGAATGATTATGTGTCAAAACCTTTTCAGGAGGCTGAACTTGTGAATGCATTACAAAGAAACATTCAAGGGGCAGAAAAAGTTTATGCACCAAAAGAATCAAACACAATTAAAAAAATTGATTCAGATGATCAACAAATCATTATTGATATGAAAAAAATATTTGTATCATATGATAACGATAAAGAATTTATCGAGAGTCTTTTGTCTGATATTCTGACTGATTCAAAAGAAAGAATCAAAACAATTCAGCAAGCAATACAGGATGATAAATATCAAGAAATTCAGTTACAGGCGCATAGTATCAAGAGTATGGCTGGTTCTGTTTATGCATACAAATTGAGCGATGCAGCTTATCAGCTAGAAACTGCAATCAAAAAAGAACAAAAAGAAAAAATCAATGCGTTAATGTCAGAAATGACTGTTCAATTTCATACATTAACTGAATATATTGATACGCACTCTTTTTAATTTTTAAGAAGACGATTCATTAGACATTGAATGACTATAATTATAATTTTTCTATTATGAGAATCCCTTTTACAATCATCATTCAGCATACCTGTCCTTAATTTCAAGAATCTTTTGCTTATTTTCCAGAAACAAATCCACAATTTCAGGATCAAAATGCTGGCCTTTTTCCTTAATCAACAAATTGATTGCATCCTCAACAGACCATGCTTTTTTGTAAGGACGTTCTGAGGTTAAGGCATCAAAAACATCAGCCACTGCTGCGATTCGACCTTCAATAGGGATATCGGTTTCAGAGAGACCATTTGGATAACCTTTGCCATTCCATTTTTCATGATGGGTTAATGCAATTGTTTCAGCCAATCGGCATAAATCGGAATCAATACCAGAAAGCAGTTCAGCACCTATGACAGAATGCGTTTTCATGATTTCAAACTCTTCCTTATCCAGCCTGCCCGGTTTCAGCAAAATTTGATCCGGAATACCAATTTTTCCAATATCATGAACAACACTTGCATGTTGTAATTGCTCACTTTCTTCATCACTCATCCCCATGGCTTTGCCCAGAATGCGGGAATAATGCCCCATGCGAGAAATATGCATGCCGGTTTCATTATCTCTATAATCTGCTGCGCGTGCAAGTCGTTGAATGGTTTCATTGTGCGCCCCCTGTAAATCATTCAGGGCATCATTCAGTTTTTTTGTCCGATCTGAAACAGCCTCTTCCAAATTATCTTGAAGACGTTTCAGTTCGGTATGGGTTTTAATCCGCGATAAGAGCTCGGCAAAATTAAATGGCTTGGCCACATAATCCACTGCACCTAACTCTAAGCCTTTTACAATATCTTCTGATTCTACTTTTGCAGTTAAAAATATAATGGGAATGGATTGAGTTTTGGGATTGCTTTTCAATATTTTGCACACGTCGAAGCCACTCATCTGAGGCATCATAATATCCAATAATATGAGATCAGGTTTATTCTTTTCTACCATTTCCAAAGCGACTTTACCACTATTCGCAGACATAATGGTATAGTTTTCCTTTAACAGTTTTTTTTTCAATATCCGAATATTTGTCGGGATATCATCTACAACCAGGATCGTGGGAATTGTTTTCAATGCTTTCTCCTTTAACGTTCAAATATTGTTTGATAGTTCCTTAAAGCGTGTTGGAAATAATGCAACAGTTTCTTCAATTTTGTCAATTACATAGTTTTCCGCATATTCCAGAAGCTGTTCAGCGTAATGATTTAATTGTGTTGCATGATGCATTTTTGCAAGATCAATTAATTTTTGTGCAAACGAAGATATTTCATCAATATCTATGGCACCTGTCAATAACTTCCATTGCGGCATCATGTTGTTTTCAATTTCCTGTACCAGTGTTTCCGGTTCAACAATTTTTGATAGCGCCACTTGCGTATCGGAATCATTTTCACATAATGCTTTTTCACTGGATTGACTGGTATCAAGCATCTTTTGATCAGGCTTTAAACAGGAATTTAATTCATCAAAAAGTTCTTTTATATTCACTGGCTTTGTATAATGCGAATGAAATTGTTCCAATTGATTTTGATTCTCACCCGATGAGCCGGCAGTCAAGGCAATAACAGGAATGTCCTTTGTTTTAAAAAAATTACGCAGATGAATCAGTGCTTCATAACCATCCATAACCGGCATTTTTATATCCATCAGAATAAGATCAGGCATATGTTTTTTTGCAAGGTCAACGCCTTCCTGGCCATTGGTGGCTTCAAGAATCGTTGCCTTTGTTTTCAACAGCGCTTCTTTTAATAGGATGCGATTACTGAGAATATCGTCAACAATCAGAATGGTTGCTTTTTCGAAATGATAACGTTTGAAATCAGGTACTTTTTCGGATACCAGAGATTCAGAATTCGTTTTTGGTATTTTAATATTTCTTATTTTTATTTCAAAAAAACTTCCTTTACCGATTTCACTTTGCACATTAATTTCACCATCCATCATTTGAAGGAGTTGCCGTGTGATAGAAAGACCGAGGCCTGTTCCGCCATATTTTTTTGTACTCTGCGAATCTTGCTGTTTGAAAGCTTCAAAAATAACTTCCAGTTGATCTTGTTCAATACCAATACCGGTATCTTCTATAGAAATCAATAAATCAATGCAATCATCGAGATCTGTACTTAATTTTTCTGCTCTAATTTTGACAAAACCTTTTTCTGTAAACTTAAATGCATTGCCAATAAGGTTAATTAGAATCTGGCGGAGTCGAACTTCATCCAACATCAGGGATTTAGGGATTTTCTGATCAATTTCCATTATAATATCAATTTGTTGTTCTTTCTTTTTCAACAGAAACATTTTTTGGATTTCATCAAAAATATCATATGGATTCACAGGCGCGATTTGTATTTGCAACTTACCGGCTTCAATTTTTGATAGATCAAGTATATCATTAATAATTTGAAGTAAATTTTTTCCAGCAGACCGGATTGATTCGATATAGCTTTTTTGTGTTTTATCAGTAACAATAGCGTACAGTAGATCGCTAAAACCGATCACCGCATTCATTGGGGTTCTGATTTCATGGCTCATATTGGCAAGAAAAACACTTTTGGCACGATTGGCGGCCTCTGCTTTTAATTGTGCTTTCTTTAAGGCTTTTTCGGATATTTTTCGTTCGGTGATTCGGGCAACCTGGTCGGCAATTGCTTTAAGTAGGGATCTTTCTTCTTTTAGAAAAGGGTCTTCATTCATTTTCGGTTTTTTATCCATATAAAAAACGTGAATTACACCGACATGCTCTCCAAAAACAATAATATTCTCAGTTTGCACCAATGGACTCTCTGAAAAATTTGATGTTGAATATACATTATGATGAATAATCAATTGTGCGCAGGTAGTTTCAGGATATTGCCATGATGGTGGTATCAAATTGACTATACCTTGATAGATATTTTCCAGCGACGTATTTTCATCTTCAAAAAGGGCATAAATGCCAAATAAACAATTAAGCTCTTTCACACGCTCAGTCAACGCATTCGTTCGTTGTTTCAGCAGGTTTTCAATTTCTTTTTGTCTGGTAATATCCATTTGTATGGCAACAAAACTCTCAATCCTGCCGATGCTATCAATAATAGGCGAAATAGTTTGCATGGCTGTATATAGTTTTCCATCCTTACGTTTATTGATTACTTCTTCGCACCACACTCCCCCTTTTAATATCGTTTCCCATAATTGTTGATAATAGTTCCTGCCCATTTTGTTGGATTTTAAAATATTTGTTGGTTGTCCAATAATAAAATTGTGCGCGTAACCTGTGAGTTTTAAAAATGCAGGATTCGCGTATTCAATGATACCTTTGGTATCAGTAATATAAATGGCATGCCCGGCTTCTTCGACAGCTTTTTTAAATTTTTTCAAACGCCCTTCTACGTCATTCACTTTTTGTTGTATAAATGCGGTTCGATTTCGATTATTGATCACATACATGATAATCCATATGGCAATGAACATCTCTACCAGAATGATTAAAAATGGCCACCAACTCATATGGTCAAAAATATAGTTACTGTATGGGGTATATATAAAACGCCAGAGCCGCTCCCCAACTTCAATTGTGGAGATATAATTCAATGAATCGGAAATTTCATCTGGTATAAAATTGTCTGGAATGTTTCGATTCTTTTCCAGACGACTGATATGTGTAAAAAGCAAGACTGGATCAGCATCGGTCTGATCAAAAACAAAAATATTGATTCCTGCGGGTCTGGTTTTTTTTATGACAGTTTCACTCATTGAACGAATACAAAAAGCCGCCAATACAAAGCCCCTCAGATCATGACGTCGCTCTTGAATCGTATCTGGCGTGAACCCATTTTGGTACAATGGCATAACCAGCATAAACTGATTATGAACATGCGTACCATGAAAGAAACGAATTTCTTTTGTGGCAATTTTGTTGCCAGTATCCCTGACTTTTTCTAATAATGCCAGCATTTCAGGCGATGATCCAAGATCATAACCCGGAACATGCTTTGTGTTTTCCTTAGATTTCATATAATATATCGGATAATAAATATCACGTTCGTAAGCACGCACAAGAGACCCATTGTCTGCGTATTCCCGAATGTCAAATTCTTTCATACCGCGATTTCGCGCATTGTTAACAAAGCGATGTCGATCCGCATTTCTGACACAGGGGATCCATTCAAATGTTCTGATATCCTTATGCTGGGAAAGCACAATTTTTGAAAATCTTTCAAATCTGTCACAGTCAATATTGTCTGAAATCTCACAGAAATGTTGTAGCCCTTCAAGTTCATTAATATTCATTTCCAATTGAATTTTAAAAAACGAGTCACGAATCATGGCAAAATTCACCAGTTTTTCATGAATTCTCGCATATTCCATTGAAACAAGAATATAAAATGTCGCTCCCCCAATGGCAATGGCAAAAAAACTAATTAAAAATATGATATATTGTGTATTTTTTTTTGATTTTCGATACATGTTTTATTATGCTTTCAAGATCTCATTAAAAATTATTCGCCAATGACATCTTCCATTTTCTTTAGATGCCTACAAATAGTTTAGTTCAAATGATTTTTATCTTTATCAATTTTTATACCAACATACATAAAAACAGGCGATGAAATATTGATGACTGGAAATGGTGGAAAAAAGATGGGTCGTTACGTTTGAAGGAATCAAATTGAGATCATAAGTAAGCGATCATAATTTTTCGGGTAGATCGTAGTAATCAAGATCCAACCAGACGAATAACAAAATATTTACTACGATCTACCCGAAAAGTATGACCGCTTACTTAGTGTTTGGCCGAAAAATATTTAATAACCATAAAATTAATATGTTGAGTTATAGGCGATCTTTCGAAGATTTTTTATTTTTTTAGAAAAGTACTTGACATAAATACTACCATATATTATATAACC
>Ga0272440_1002943_pt1 | contig 13007 bp, 7 predicted proteins | sample SSMMMBAug17_FD_192440 | JGI IMG/M metagenome (GOLD analysis project Ga0272440, IMG submission 192440) | Marine sediment archaeal communities from Little Sippewissett salt marsh, Falmouth, MA, United States - SSM-MMB-Aug17 | ecosystem: Environmental > Aquatic > Marine > Wetlands > Sediment ...
ATTTTTAATAAAAAAAATGAAATGATTGAAAAACAGAACCGGTTTAAGTTGTTATCAAGTTTCTTGTTAACATGCTTTTTTTAATATTTATTCAAAAAAGCCTTCTGTATAAGTACTGGTTATACTCCCAATTTTGTACGTTTAGAATATGTAACAAAATATAGATCATATTAAAAGTTCGATTGTAAACAAATTTAAAAAAAGGATGATTTTGAAATCCACTGACAGCGGCTATTGATCTGAAATTCAACAAAACACAAAGCAAGGCGCAGAATCTCCACTGACAGCGGCAGATGAGCGAAACTTGATGAACAAATATTCACTGAAATCTAATCGTAATCTGGAGTCCAATAAACACAAAAAGCAAGTAGCCAAAATCTTGGACTTTGGCTATTGTACTGAAAGCACGATAATCCAAAAACATGATTAATTCGGCCTGAATTTTATTACAATAAAAAGTTTCAGTTTATTATGTAATCTTGAATGTTAAAAAGTTAGGTTTTTTATTTAATTAAATAGAAACTGAATAATTCCTTGTTATACTCCTAATTTTGTACGCTTAGGCTGTGTAACAAAATATAGTTTGTTCTAAAAATTTGATTGTAAACAAATTTTAAAAGGACGATTTTGAAATCCACTGACAGCGACTATTGAGTTGAAAACCACCAAAACACAAAGCAAGAGCAGAATCCACTGAAATCGACAACTGAGCTCAACGTGTTGAACAAATATACACTGACTGAGGAAGAGCAGTCACGAAACCCTTTAGGTTTGAAAAAGCCCCTAAGTGCGTAGAGACAGGGAGAGACAGGGGCTGAGCAGGGCTGAGCAATCACGCAATCGGTTTAAAGATTTGAAACGTACCTAAGTGCGTGGAGACCTAGGCTGAGCAAGTACGCAACCGGTTTTAGTCTTGAAAAATACCTAAGTGCGTGGTGACCGATGCTGAGCATCCACGCAATTCAGGAGAAGCTGATATAAAATTATTTCAAAAACACGAAAGAACAGACCGACCATTGGAAAAGGAACAGTTTATTAAAAAGATTGAAATCCTATTAAACCGGACTTTGAAATTAAAAAAAGCTGGTGTTCCCCGATTTAAATAATTAAGTAAGGTGTCACTGGAATTCATTAATTATTGATTTCAATTTTGTTTTATAATATTTATCACATGAACTGAAATACTGAGTACCCACGCATCCGGTTTTTTTGTTACAAAAATTAAACCACGCGAAAAGAACTATAATTCGTATGATTTAAATGATCACTATGTTGGGTTGATTTGCTGTGCAGTCACACAATTGGTTTAATTCTGGAAAATGGCCCTATCGCTTTGGGTTCAGCGCTGTGCAAACACGCAATCGGTTAAATAACAGAAATCGACCCATGTGCGTTGAGGCAAAAAGCTAAACATCAACACCATCGGTTAAAATACAGGGATCGACCCAAGTGCTTTAAGGAAAGAGTCTGAGTAACTACGCAATTGTCAGAACATACGTAAGTAGTAAATAGAGTCTCATTGTCCTACTTTTCGCTTTGATTTAAATGCAAAAAATGATAGGATAAGTAACTTTTCCACTTTGATTGGCCTGAATATATGGACAAATTTTTCAGAGGATGCTTTAATCCTCAATAATAATAAAGTAATAAGAAAATAAGGGCTCATTAATCCTGATTTTAGACTCATAAACATAAACTATTAAAATATTATCCTTAAAGAATTATTACCTATGACCAAACAAACCATTTTTATAAGCTATAGCCATCATGACGAACCATTCAAAGAACAAATAATCAACTTCTTTAAAGGCGCAAAAATGCCCAATACATTTCAGGCATGGTCTGATCGGGATATTCATTTAGGAGAAGAATGGGAAAAAAAAATTTTTGAGGCGATTGATCAGGCAAATGGTGCGGTTTTGATTATTACCAATAATTTTTTATGCTCAGATTATATTATTAACAAAGAAATACCACTACTGTTAAAACGTAACGAAAATGATGACCTGTCCCTTTTTCCGATTCTGTTCGATCCTTGCCCCTGGGAACAGCATACATGGCTTACACCTTTACAAATGTTACCACGAGATAATTTATCCCTGTCAACAATGACAGATTCTAAAAAAAAAGAAGAGCTGACCAAAATTGTTATTCATATTAAAAACATTATGTTTCCTGTAAATAGTCAGACCTCTGAAGAGCAACAGGTTTCAGAAACTAAACAGTCTGCTCAGAAAACTTTTAATAAAATTAGATTGACCAAAGATTGGATTTTTTACGATATAAATCGCACATTACACAAAGAGAATATAAAAGAATTGATTATTAAGTATCAAACAACACCAAATTTTCCTAATGTTGCCTGGATTTTCCATGGGCATGATAATCAATGCCTGAATAAATTCATTGAAAGGTATATCAATCAAAAAATCTCTAAAATTCTAAAAAATTTGAGAGTGATTGATTCAATTGATTGGCCGCAAAACATTAGTGATTCCCAAACATTTGTAGAAAAAATTGCTACAAATGTTGCTTGGAAGATTGATATTCCTTTTACACAATGGAAATATAAATCTGTTGTAGAAGAACTTAACAAATATGAGGGACCGGTGATTCTTACATTTACAATTTATTCGGAACAATGGGAAGATATATGTAAAGACGAAACACAATACGAACAGCATTGTAATGAGCAAATCAAAGGGTTTATTGATTTTATTAGAAAATGGCCCAATCGTAGTCATGGACCACTCATTGCTTTGCTGATGATTATTTATATGGATAACAAAAGAATCTCTTCCCCAAAAGGCATATTTAATAAAATCTTTAAAAAAAAATATATATGTTCACTGGATTATAATCATCATATTCGACAAACGCTCGATACCATAAAAAACAAATCATACAATGATATTGTAGTGTTTGATGAATTGGAATCCATTAAGTGCTCAGATGTAAAAAAATGGGCATACAAAATGTATGTTAATAACTTAACAAATGGAAATGACTTAGATGATACAATTGATAACATCTATTCATCCGGTCAACCACTTCCTATGAAACAACTAGTGAAATCCCTTAAACAAGTCAGATAAAAGGAATATCAATTATGCCATATCCCTATTATAAAGGTCATGGAAAACAACAAAAACAAGATGGATATAAAGATTTGCCTTTTCCACGACGCGATATTCAAAATCGTCCTGAAAATTATTATTCATCTGATAGCCTTGCCAAAGCGGTTAATGTAAGTTTACTTTTAGGACAACCTCTGTTAGTCACAGGCGATCCAGGCTCTGGGAAAACACAACTTGCTTATCGGATTGCCTGGGAACTTGGATTTGACCCTCCTCTTACATTTAATACAAAATCAACCAGCACAGCGCGAGATTTGTTTTATTATTATGATACGCTGGCTAGATTTCATGACCAAGATAACAGGCCACCCAAAGAGTTTATTACCTATCATGCCCTGGGTATGGCCATGATTCTGGCTAATCATCCTGACGATGTTAACCATATGGTGCCATCCTTTATTGCAGATCATTCCATCCCTAAACGATCAGTCGTGCTGATTGATGAAATTGATAAAGCGCCTCGCGATTTTCCAAATGACATTTTAAATGAACTGGAGAATATGACCCTTTGGATCCCAGAGTTAAATAACGCAAAATTATATGTTCCACAAGAATGTCAACCAGTAGTCGTCATGACCAGTAATTCTGAAAAAAATCTTCCAGATGCATTCATGCGGAGATGCGTCTATTTTCATATTCAGTTTCCAGGTCAAAAATTATTGCGAAAAATTGCAGAAGAAAGGCTTCAAGACATTGCACAATTTAATCATAGTATGGCTCCCCGAAGTAAACACTTCATCGCCGATGCCATTGATTTGTTTGTTACCCTGAGAGATGCAGGTATGAAAAAAAAGCCTGCTACCGGTGAACTACTAGTCTGGATGCAAACATTACAAGCTCAATCACATACTGATAACCCAATGGTGGATGATCCACTATATTTATTAGCATCTCTATCAGCTTTAATCAAAAATCAAGAAGACTTAAAACTTGCCGAAGGAATCACTGAAAAATGGCTTCCCAAGCGGCAACAATAAATTCAGACGGAATTAACAGTGATATTATTTTGAATGCCATTGATATTATGCGATTCAAAGGATTTAATATTGGTGTGAATCAATATATTTGGGTACAAGAACTGTTAATCAATTTAACAGCTCAGGGGCAATTGCCAGAAAATCCTTTAGATTTAAAGCCATTTATTGGGCCAGTGATCTGCTCAAGCCCTAAAGAACAAGAACTGTTTGATGCGCAATGGGACTCTCATTTTTTTACCCAATCGCCAAAGCCATTACCTCATAAACAAGTACACACTGAGATTCAAGCCATTGAAAAACAAGAAAAAAAATGGCATTCAATCGGATCATGGAAAAAATTTGGTAAAATATCTGGCGTACTATTGGTACTGATACTTTGCTTGATGACAATTTACACTACTTGGCGAGCGCATGAAATTTATGTATGGGGGTTTGTTCTTTTTGTGATGGTTTTAATTGGATTTAGACGCCTGTTGATAGAAATTTCAATGAGTAAATATGTATCGTGGCAATCCACCGATACTCCGCGAAAGATTCGCTCTCTATTTGTAAAAAAGCCCTCAGGAGATCCATTTCATAATCTTACAATGTATCGTTTATCTCAGATATTTAGAAAACATCGATTGGTCCCATCTCAAGAACTGAATATTGATGCTACTATAGAAAAAACAATTCAAAATGGTGGTTTGTTTTCGCCTGTTTATGGACATATACACCGGTCTCCTGAGTACTTAGTCTTAATTGACCGCCAGTCCTTACTGGATCATCAGTCATATTTTGCTGATGCATTGTTGGATACCCTTGAGAACCAGGATGTTTATATCTCTCGCTTTTATTTTGATCTATCACCCCAAAATTGTTATTCTGACAAAGACAGAAACAAGCCAGTTAGTATCAATGAACTAATGATGCACTATCCTGACCATCGTTTGTTGATATTTTCAAATGGTGAATGTCTAATCAATCCATTGAATGATAAGCCTGTAGATTGGATTGATCAATTTAATGCATGGAAAAATCATGCATTAATAACATTTGCTGATGAAATCAGTCGGTATGGTGGTGTTCACCCTTTGCTATCTTCTGATTTTTTAGTTCTACCGGCCACTGTCAAAGGTTTAAGTCATTTTATCGATTATGTGCAATCAGATAAACCACCAAAGCCTTATCCCATCCATTTGCCAGAAATTCCAAAATGTTTAAGGGAAGATAGGGATGCATTGATTCATATTCATCCACCTGATCAAGAACTCCAAAGTATAGCATATAAAGCCATGTTGACCTATCTGGGTCAGGCTGGGTATGAATGGCTATCAGCCTGCTCTATTTATCCAATATTAGAATGGAATCTGACCATTTATCTGGGAATTCATCTAATAGGTACAAATGGGCAATCCTTATTTAACCTGAAAACATTATCTGCTTTAACACAGCTGCCCTGGTTTCGTGTGGGAAAAATGCCCAATTGGCTGAGAGAACATCTCATTGATAACATGACATTAGCTCAAGAACAAAAAGTTCGACACCTAATTCACCAGTTGTTTATTACAGCAGTCCATGAACCTATAAATTCCTTTGAATTGACCTTTGCAATATATGATCAATCTATGACAAAAAGACTGGGTAAATACGTTTTAAACAAATTAATTCATACCCAGGGGCCATTACAAGATGATATTTTTATTACGTTTATGTCTAATCCTTTGTCGGTTAGAATTCCCAAAATTGCTAAAACGTATTTTCGTGAAAAAAATAAACAACAAACTACCGATATAGTTGTTAAATTACAACAGGGATTGAATGCGAAGCAAGGTGAAAGAAAAAAGAAACAAAAGAATATTAAGAGAAAGACAGAACTAATAGAGGCTGAAAGGGAATATAAAGGTATATCCACAAATTCATATAGGCCTAATAGTTTTGGTTCAAAAGTTCATTTATGTTGTGATAGAATGGAACAAATTAATTCTTTTTTTAATATGATAAAAACTTCACCAGAAGATATTTCAAAAGCACCTCTATTTTTTATTATTCATGGTAATAGCGAACAATGTCATGACAGTCTAATAGAAAGATTTCAGCATGAATTGATGCAAATAAATCCTAACGTTCCTGTTGCTCCAAGTCTTGTTTATTCGAATTTGCCATTACCAAAACATAAGTTTATTCGCGAAGCTCTTATTCGTGAGCTATATATGAGGCTCTTTAATGAAATCAATTTCGAAAATTTTGATTTGAAAAATCTTGATTTGAAGATGATGATACAAAAATTATCTAATCGCTTTTCAGTGGAAGAAACTATTATGATATATCATGTAATTTATGCATCATCTTGGGATTCCAAATTTATTTCATGGTATATTAATGATTTTTGGAAAATTGATAACAATCTTTTTATAAAAGCACCAAGAATTATAACTTTTTTTAATGTAATCTACCCTAGCAAAAAAGCCAAAGGCTTTAAAGCCTTTCAAAATCGTTTTTTGATCAAACGTGTTAAAAAAGAGATACACAATATTGACCCAAAAAAATGTGTGGTTCTTCCTGAGTTACAACCAGTAATACGTAAAGATGTTGATTTTTGGTTTCTTAAATATATGCCAAATATTAATAGAAGAGAACGAGAAAAGATCATATATAAAGAGTTTGAAGATTCTGAATTTTTAGATATGAATAAAGTTGAAAGCATATTGCATCAATATGTTAAAAAGTATTCAAGAAATTCAAATGATTTTGTAAGAAAAAATATTTATATTTCATACCACAGTAGGGATCGTTATTACCTAAATCAATTGAAATCAGTTCTTGATATATTAAAACACAAAAATATTTACTATTGGTGTGATACATACATAGAAGTAGGAGAGAAATGGGAACAAAAAATTCATACAGAAATCAAAAAAGCAGACATGGCCATTTGCCTTGTTACTCCAAATTTTTTCCAATCACAATATATTCAAAATGTTGAAATACCTAATATTCTCTACAGAAAGGATGAAGGATTGATAATATTTCCAATCCTGTTTGAAAATTGTAGGTGGATTAACTTTGACTGGCTAAATAAAATCCCAATGTTTCCTAATGACGCTAAGCCAATGACAGATTTTACAAAAAAAGAACAACATGAGCTATTAAAAGAATTGGCCATAAAAGTTGAACGGGCATTAGGCGTTCATTGAATCAATGGACTTAAATATTTGAAAGCAAAAGACTACCGAAACTAAGACCTATAATCTTATGACCAACTTTCTGCCCCTCTTGATTTGTGTTAAATTTAATCCAAAAAACTGCAAATTAAGGCAATGGACATGTTTCGTGCCAAAAAAACCATATTTGGATGATAATATAAAAGTAAAATTTTAGTGATATTTGGGTCGCCCATTAAAGGGCTTGTCAGACCAAGCTAATCTCTTAAAATTCCAATAAATCCGCTTCAGAAACTGTTGTTTTTTGGCCTTATAAAGCTCTTTTTGGCATCAAAAAGAGCTTTATAGAAATACCTCATAGCATTATTTCCGATTTCTTAGCTGGAACACCCAAGTGTGAGGTGACAGAGGCAGAGCTGACACACAGCCGATTTTAGTTTGATTACTCATTCAAGCTAAAAATTCTTACACCAGTAATTTCAGCATAAATAAAATTGAAAGTTTGCAATAACCAAACAATCAAGCGGGCTAACGCCGCTTATTTATGCGTTATATTCGTAAACTTGGGGCGTAGGGTGCTGTAACTTTATTTAATTATTGATGTCAATTTTGTTTTACAATATTTTTCAAATGGCTTGAATACTGAGCCTCCACGCAACTGGTTATTTGATGTAAGTGCAATAAACCACGCAAAAAGAACTATGATTCGTCTGATTTAAATGATTACTATTATGGGGTTGATTCTCTGAACAACTAACAATTAGTTTAATTTGGGACAACGCCCCAATCGCTTTGAGTTCAGCGTTGAGCAAAAACGAAATTGGTTTAATTTTGGACAACGACTCAACTGCTTTGAATTCAAGTGCTGAGCAAAAATACAATCGGTTTAATTTTTGACAATGACTCCAAGCGCTTTGAGCTCAGGTGCTGAGCAAATACGCAATCGGTTGTAGATCAGACATTTACCAAAGAGCTTTTAGCCAAAACGCTGGCTTACACACAATCGGTTAAATGCAGACTTTGCTGGACAGCTACGCAATTTGTAAATGAGTTGAAAAGTTGAAAATATATCAATTCCATGATAAATAATGAAAGAATCATATAAAGATTGAATTTTTTTGTCGTATTGAATTTGAAACACATAGTATATCTATGTTTGAACGTATTTACATGGTAAACTCCAAAAAAAGAAATATGATTAGTCTGCTACCTAAGACAGGTTTCAATTCTGAGCAGCCAAAAAATTGATTTAATTTTATAAACAACTGCATTATTATAGTACAGTGCTTAAAGTAAGTTAAGTTAAAAAAAATATATTAAATAAATTTTTTTCTGCTATAAATACCAACATAATCAAAGAAATAAGGTATAAAAAATGAATAACCAATCAAAAGTATTACTTGTAGATGATGATAAAGATTTATTAGAGTCATTTTCAGCTTATTTAAAAATTGAAGGCTATTTTGTTGATACTTTTGAGACAATTGAAACAGCAATTACAGCTTTAAATAAACATAATTATGCTGTTGCAATTATTAATATGGAATTTCTTCATGATCCAGAAGGAGGAGTTCGAGTTATTAATCATATTGCAGAAAATATTATTGATACAATACCAATTATCTTAATATGCAGAGAAAGTCTTCAAAACCTAAAAAAGATATTTTGTAATATTTATAGTTATAATATTTATAGTTATATTTATATTGAAAAAAATGAAAATACTATAAATGATTTATTAAAACAGATAAAAATTGCTCTTGATTTAAAACAATCAGAAAAATACAGTAAAGATAAAGAAGATAAACTAAAAACCCTCATTTATCAATCCGCACATACATTTGAAAAATGTTACCATATTCCTATCAGAAGATTATGCTTTCGATTAAGACAAAAAGATTCTCTAAGCTATCAAAAAGTTAAATTTAATTGATTTTTCACTATTTATAATAAATCTTGATTCTAACTAAACTTAACACAGGCTTACCGAATAATGAATCTAAAGGAAGAACTATGAAAAAGATATTTATTAGTTACAGCCACAAAGATGAAGTTTGGAAAAATCGGTTTAAGCCGCATGTAGAAATTCTCGAAAATGCAGGTTTGGATATTATGGTCTGGGATGATCATGATATAGATTCTGGTGAAAATTGGTATCCGAAAATCACGGAAGCTATAGGACAAAGTGTAGTGGCAATCTGTTTAATTTCTGCAGATTTTTTGGCATCAGACTTTTGCATAAAAGAAGAAGTCCCTTTTCTACTGAAGAAGCGAGAACAGGCAGGTATGTTGATTATTCCAATACTTATCCGACCTTGTTTGTGGAAAGCTTTTCCTTGGTTGAAAACGATGCAAATGTTACCCAGAAATGGTCAATCTGTGGCAAAACATTTTAAAAATGATTATGATGAAGTTTTTTCCGAAGTAGCAGAAATTATTTATAAAAAATTGAAAAGACCTACATTCGCCCCTGAAACTCATCTATCCAAATGGAAGGCACCTGAAAAATGCGATTTAACTCGAATGCCTATGACCGGTGCCGAGCTTTTTGGTCGACAAAAAGAAATTGAACAACTCCATAGTGCATGGGAATCGAGACAGATACGTGTTATAAGTTTTGTGGCTTGGGGTGGTGTTGGAAAATCAACTTTAATTAAAAAATGGCTTGAAAGCATGGAATCCGATAATTTTAAGGGTGCTCAAATGGTGTATGCTTGGTCATTCTACAGTCAAGGCACTAACGAAAGGGTAACATCAGCTGATCCGTTTATATATGAAGCTTTGAAATGGTTTGGTGATAAAGATCCCAAGCAGGGTTCTCCTTGGGACAAAGGAAAACGACTGGCCACATTGGTACGACAAAAACCCACATTGCTAATTTTGGATGGTCTGGAACCTATGCAATCATGCTATGATTTTGAAAAGGGACAAATTAAAGATCCCTCTCTTTCGGTAATGATTAAAGGATTAATGCGCAGTTCTAATTACAATACATCACAGTCCTTATGTGTAATAACCACAAGAGTTGAATTGCCAGTTGCAGAACGATATCAAAAAAGTTTTCAACAGTTTGATTTGGAAGTAATATCAAAAGAAGCTGGGCGAGCCATGCTCCGCGTACAAGGAATTCGTGGAAGTGATAAAGAACTGGAAAAAGCATCGGAAACATTTGGCAATCATGCCTTAGCCTTGAATCTTTTAGGCGCATATTTGCGGGACACACACGGTCACCACATTGAGCATATCAATCAAATTCCAGAAATTAATCTTTCATTGGAAAAAGGGCGGCATGCTCGAAAAGTAATGAATGCCTTTGCTTTAAGATGGGGGGAAAGCAGTGAAACAAATCTTCTGCATATACTTGGATTGTTTGATCGTCCTGCCGGTCAACTATCCATTGAATCAATTATCTGCCAGGACATCATCCTAGGCCTGAACGATCATCTACAAAGCCAATCTGAAGCTAATTGGCTGCTGATGTTAGAAAAGCTTCGAAAATCCCGTTTGGTCGCCCCTAAAAGTGAGCACCATCCAGATACATTGGATTGTCATCCATTGGTGCGAGAACATTTTGGAGAAAACCTTTATCAAATCAATTACAAGGCATGGCAACAGGGCCATGAACGTTTATATAAATATTACAAAGAATTACCAAAAAATAAATTGCCCGAAACACTTGAAGAAATGACATTCTTGTTTTCTGCTGTTGCACATGGGTGTATGGCTGGAAAACATCGGGAAGTTTATTACGATATTTTTTGGGATCGGATTTGTAGAAAAGGTGATTATGTGAACAAACAACTCGGCACTTATAGTACGTATTTAGCAGCAGTGTCCAATTTTTTCGAAAAACCCTGGGAAAAACCGTCAACACGCTTAACCGATATTGTCAAAGCTGTTATTCTTAGCTGGGCTGGTTATTCCCTCCGTGCATTGGGTCGCCTAAAAGAGGCTTCGGTGCCAATGAAAGCAGGTTTGGATGCCGTTATTAAGAAAGAAGACTGGAAAAATGCATCAAGTGGTGCTGGTAGTCTCAGCGAACTTTTCTTAAGCTTGGGAAAGGTTAAAGTTGCAGTTGATTATGCTCGGAAAAGTGTTATATTTGCAGATAAGAGCGGGGATTGGGGGGAACAAATGGCTAATCGAACAACCTTGGCCGATGCTCTTCATCAATCTGGCGAACTTTTTGAAGCAGAGAAGTTGTTTAGAGAAGCGGAAAATATTCAGAAAGAGATGCAGCCAGAATATCAATTCTTATCTTCTTTGGGTGGATTTAGATTTTGTGATTTGCTGCTAAACCAAGGAAAATATTGGGAGGTTATTGAGCGGGCTAAGCATGGTATTGCCATTGCAAAAGAAGAACACTGGTTTTTAGATATTGCCTTAGACACCCTTTCGCTTGGTCGTGCATATTTATTTCAAGCACTCAAACAAAAATCCCGCAATTATAATTCTTCAGAAAGATTTCTGAATAGTGCAATGGAGGGATTGAGAAAATCTGGTTATCAAGAATACATCGCTAGCGGGCTTTTATCCCGGACATCCCTGTTTCGATTGCAGAAAAATTTTACCCAAGCATGGGAAGATTTGGATGAAAGTCTGGAGATTGCAGAACAAGGTGACATGAAATTGTACATGGCGGATTATCACATTGAAGCCTGCCAGCTTTTACTGGCCGAGATAGATTATAGAGGCAGTGGTTGTAGTGATTTGAAAGAGCTTTATCATGAACATTTTTGGGAAGCAAAAGAATTAGTAAAGAAGACAGGATATGGGCGAAAAAATAATATTTTGAGGGGGATGTATTTTTGATTATACTTAGAGGACACTAAAGCGGTATTATATATATGGATATTTTATAAGGAGTAAGTGCTAATTTTTTGATCATCCACGCAATTGGTTAAATTTTGCATATCAACCTAAGTAAGTTGGAGAAAAGCATCCACACATTCGGTTTAAAGTACTATATTTACAACAGCATTAAACCCAATTACACCAATAATTATACATAAAGATAATTGTTAGTTTTTAATAACCAAACAATCAAACGGAATAAATCCGCTTATTTACGACGTTATAGTGCGTAAACTTGGGACGTATAGAGCCGTAACAAAATATATTTCTTGCCATCATTTTTGCTTTTTTGTTTTACAATATTTTGTAAATGAGCATGAGTACTGAGTATCCACGCACCAGACTATTGGTTATAAAGGTGATATAATTATGACTCTGACTCTGACTCTTCCTGAAAAAGTATTTTTCAAAGCACTATCAAGGGCTGGCAAAAAATTTGGTCTTCATCCGAAAATTGAAAAACAAACAATATGTTACAAAACTTTCGTCTGAGACCCACCGAAATTGGTTCAATTTTGGATGACACCCAAATAACAGAGGCACATATCTGAGCAGCCACGCAATTGCTTTAAACAACTGATATCTAACTATTTGCGTGTGATCAAACGCTGAGCAAGCACGAAACTGGCTATAATTTTGAGCATACACAAAACTGCGTGGTTCGAACACTGAGTAAGCAAGCAACTGGTTATAACAATTTTTAATAACCAAGCAATCAAGCGGTCTGAAGGCCGCTTATCTAAGCGTTATCGTGCGTAAACTTAGGGCGTAGAGAACTGTAACTTTATTTAATTATTGTTGTCGATTCTGTTTCACAGTACTATTCAAATGACTTGAAAGCTGTGCCTCCACGCAACCGCTTATTTCTTGCAAATACAATAAACCACGCAAAAAGA
>Ga0272440_1002944_pt1 | contig 13006 bp, 9 predicted proteins | sample SSMMMBAug17_FD_192440 | JGI IMG/M metagenome (GOLD analysis project Ga0272440, IMG submission 192440) | Marine sediment archaeal communities from Little Sippewissett salt marsh, Falmouth, MA, United States - SSM-MMB-Aug17 | ecosystem: Environmental > Aquatic > Marine > Wetlands > Sediment ...
TCTCTATAAATTTATATTCAATCATGTTTTTAAGGAAAGCTCCGAAAATAATTTCTCATTATAAATATTGTTCGTTTTGAGGTAAATGTACTATAGAGACGTCGCATGCGATGTCTCTACACGACCTTATTTTTTTGGATGATCAAGAAAAATAAAGTCCTCATTTAATAATTATTAAATGAGTAAGTTATTTTCAAAGCTTTCCTAAGTTAAAACATAAAATTAAGTATATATGTGGAAAATGACAAAACACAGCGAATAAAAATGAAAAAAAATTCATTATAAATTTTATAATTTACAGACATAGTTGATCGTTCACGTGTGTATTGGAATACATGGTATTTTTAGCAAAAAGGTCGTAAATTCATTTGATGATTCAGAAAGGATTAAATCACCACGATGCGCAATGACGATTTCACGTGCCAAACTTAAGCCCAACCCTGCACCATGAATTCTTTTACTATGAGAACCTCTCACACGAAAAAAACGATTGAAAATATTGTTATGATCTTCTTCCGAAATAGGTACACCTGTGTTGCTAATAGAAAAAAGGGCATAGGAATCTTCAATTGAAAGCTTAAAAACAATGATTCCTTTTTCTATATTATATTTTATAGCATTTGTTGATAAATTTTGAATAACTAGATTGAGCAGGTCATAATCAGCCAACACCTTAACATCGGACATTATAGATTGATGAATTGTCAGGTGTGGCGCGATAATATGAACATCTTCAATGGTAAAGGAAACAAGTTCACTGAAATTCACTTGCTCAAGACGCAAATGGAGTTGTCCAACATCTGCCTGAGCAAGAATTAACAGCTTTCTAACAATGGCTTTTAATCGCTGCACTTCTTCACTCAGCGTAATCAGCAATTGCGTTTCTTGTTGATCTTGAATTGCTTGCTGGATAGCATTCTCTAAAACACCTTGTAAAATAGTCAGGGGGGTTTGAAGTTCATGTGCAGCATCAGCGGTAAATCGAATGGCTTGATTGAAACTTATTTCCAGCCGATCAAGCATACAATTTATCACTTTTATCAAGCGGGATATTTCACTTCTTGTTTGAACTGTTGGAATGCGTTGATTTAGATCGCGAACTGTTATTTTTTCTGCAATTTCACAAACTGTTGTGATGGGTTTTAACATGCGGTGTGAGATAAACCATCCACCACAACCTAAGAATATTAAGGCAATAGGAAGAGACAAAATAAATGATTTTTTATATGCAAGTAATAGATTCAGTATTGACTTATTGTACACATCCATCATGATCAAATGAATTACCAGCAACAGATACCCTCCAAAGGCAATTAGAATCCCCCCTGTAATGATAGCTGTAACTATGGAGATTTTCAATCGCAACATGTTTGATCATCCTTATTCTGTTTCAGTCGATAACCAACCCCTCTGACAGTCTCAATTGCAGGACCATCTTGATCCATATTTAATTTATTACGCAATCGTCGGATATAAACATCGACAATATTGGTGAGCGGATCAAAGCCATACCCCCAAACTTGTTCTAGAATCAACGTTCTTGTCAATACTCTACCTGGCTGACGCATAAATAATTCTAAAAGATTAAATTCCCTGTTGGTCAAATCAATTCTTTTATTGTCAATTTTGACTTCTCGTGTAATTAGATCCAATGTCAGTTCATCGCAATTCAAGAGATTGAGAGTGTTACCAGAAATACGTCGGGTTATTGCAGTAATTCGGGCAATGAGCTCCCCAATATAAAAAGGTTTGCACAAGTAATCGTCCGCACCCAGGTTTAAGCCCTCAATTCGTTCATTTACTGTAGATCTGGCACTTAACAAAATCACAGGAACTGTGTGTTTATTGTCCCGAAGACTTCTTAATATGCTGAGCCCATCCTTGCCCGGCAGCATAATATCCAAAATAATCAGGTCATAACCTGGTTCAAATACCATTAAATAGGCCTGATTGCCATCCTCACAACAATCAACGATAAAACCATGCTCTTTTAACCCTTTCTCGATAAAAGAACTGATTTTTATATCATCTTCTATTAATAGTATTTTCACTTTCAGTCTTTCCCTAAGAAATCAAGATACAGATTTTTCACTTATGAACTACAATGCATGCGGAGTCGGTTGCGCTAAAATGGATGCAATCTTTCTTAAATGCCACCACCATTGTTCTCTGGAACGATTGAATTCTTTATCGGTCCATTCAGGAAATTTGGACAAATTCCAAAATTTTATTTGTCCCTCTTTTAATCCCATAAAGGTCGCAAATGAATTATTTCCTTTGGATTTTTCAATCAGATATTTAATGCCTTGTATTGCTAATCTTGTCGCATTAATTCTGTCCATTGGTGAAGGATCCCCGCCCTGTTGTAAATGCCCCAGTATTGAACGACGAACAGTAAAAAGTTTTTTTCCTTCTTCTGTCAGCAGATCTTGAATAAAATTAGTATTATATACAGGATGCGCTTTTTCATTACAGATAATCAGACCCAGTCGTTTGCCATGTTGAAAGCTGTCCATTAGATAAGAAAGATCTTTCTGTAAGTTTTTTAAGGTCACGCCTTCCTCATGCAAGTATACACGTTCAGCGCCAGTCGCAATACCGCTCATCAGTGCAAGATAACCACAATAGTAGCCCATTACTTCTACAATAATACATCGTTTCGTCGCCACAGCAGACTGCTTAATTTTGTCAACCGCTTCAATAATATTGTTTAAGGCGGTGTCACTCCCGATACTGTATTCACTTCCTGGAAGATTGTTGTCAATACTTGCAGGAATACAAAGGATAGGGATTTGAAATGCGGGATAGTTTTCACGTTGCTGAAAAAAATTATAAGCTGTTTGATATCCAGACCATCCACCAATGATTAAAATGGCATCAATATGATAATGCTCTATATGACGTGCAATCGCATAGAATTCTCCACCTTGTGGAATTTTTCGACTGGTCCCAAGCTCTGAACCACCAATAGTTGCCCAGCCACGAACACTTAACCAGTCTAGTTCTCGGATTTTACCTTCAATGAAGCCTCTGAATCCATGTTCAATACCTAAAAAAGTATGGCCGCAATCAATTCCAAGACGTATAGCTGATCGAACAGCAGTGTTCATTCCTGGTGCTGCTGCATCACAGTTCATTATTGCAATTCGCAAAGATTTGCTCGGAGAATTCGTATCATCTAATGATTTTGGTGCATTGGCTTTCATCAATGTATACAGTGAATTGTAAGTATCAATGAAAACATTCCCTCTCAACTTCATGGCTTTGTCATAATCTCCATTTGATATGGATTCCGCTACTGAATGGCTGATATTGATACATTCCATCAATGGAGCAGGCTTAGAACTATTTCCACGCATGCCAATCAACATGGTTTCATTTTGAGCGTTTTCTGAAATGAGCGACTCAACAGCAGAATATCCCAAAAGGGTACCGAGGGTCCGATCATAGGCGCTAGGTGCGCCACCGCGTTGGACATGGCCCAAAATTGTTACCCGAACATCTTCATTTAAGCGCTCTTCCAGAACTTGTTTCACATAATTACTATGAATTGGATTTCCATGACGATCAATTGCACCTTCAGCAACAATAACGATCGTATCCCGACGTCCTGAATCCCGGCCAGCTTTAAGCACCGAACACATTTTTTCTTCCCAGTTTTCATACGGCGGAGGCATTTCTGGAATAAACACCCAATCCGCTCCGCTGGCCAAAGCGCTCATCAGTGCCAGATATCCACAGTTTCGTCCCATAACTTCGACCACAAAGGTACGCTGATGACTGGCTGCAGTAGTAGATATGGCATCAACGGCCTCAGTAATTCGATGAAGCGCTGTATCGGTTCCAATGGACATATCACTTCCATACAAATCATTATCAATAGAAGCAGGTAAACCAACTGCTTTTAGTTGAGCGCATGCAGTGGCAATTTCATGGCTGATCTCACCAGCATCCAATAATTCCTTTAACAGTTCAGGCCATTCCTGACAAAAAACATTTGCGCCTGTAAGACTGCCATCGCCACCGATAACAACCAGGGAGCTAATTTCATGATTTAAAAGATTTCGTGCAGCCTGTCGTCTGCCATCTCTTGTTTGAAAGGCCATACAGCGGGCTGTACCAATTTTTGTCCCCCCGCGTTGTAATATGCCTCCGACTGTATCCCAATTACACGAAACAATTCGATCTCCACCATCGACCATCCCTTGATATCCTTCGTAGATGGCATAAACATTCATATTGTTTTCCAATGCGGTGCGAATAACTGCACGCACTGCAGCATTCATCCCTGGGGCATCACCACCGCTGGTCAATACACCTAAATTCTTTTTTGCTTGTGAATTCACAGTTTGGTACCTCATCTCTTTAATTATCTATTTGTTTTTGGAACAGTCCCTTCTCTTTGGCGATTTTTTTATAACTAAACCTCACTTCGTCAGTAAGCGGTCATCAGTTTTCGGGTATCAAGAAGAATTCGCCGAGTATATCAAAAAAAATAATCATCTAATAAAAATGTACGATCTCGGCAATGGCAAGAACATCGGAGCGAGTTTGCACTTAACCTATAGGCTTTAGCCTTACGCTGTTCTTGCAATTGCCGAGATCGTACATTTTAGCCTGATTGAAATTCTTTTTTACATATGTGATGGATGTATAACCATATTACAACAAGTGGAAAAAAGTCAAACTGAAACTCAGGTCGATATTGAAATTCAATTGGTAATAACCTGTCTGTTTTGGTGTGCCGCAGCCACATGTATCCACAAAATAAAAAACACTGCACCAACAAAGATATAAAATGATTGTCCAATATACATGTGTAATATATCAAACAATTCTGGCTTGTATTTTAGAGAATAGTATAAGGTAACAATTCTAATCAGATTAGAAATATACAAAAGTAATGTACCGAATACAATGCCAGCAATTTTTGTTATCAGGGACATTTGATATGCAATCAGTGCAGCACATACCAGGATAATGCCTTCAGTACCTTCACAGCCTTCTTCGATAATCATTCGAAACCCAACAGCTCTGATTTCATTTTTGTGAACTGTGGTACGTTCTGATGGATGAATCCAGTTAATGATATATGAACTGACATCCGCATTGAGTTTATGAATGACAAGAGGTGCAGTATAATTCTTGCTCAAGTAGTACAGCCCCTGACCACACACAAAAACCAAAATAAATAAAATCACAAATTGAATTTCTCGGCGATTCACACGATAAAATTGTTTTAAAAAATACTTGATATCCATATTAAGACTATGAAAGGGTAATTAATTTGAATACATTTTATTGATAATGACTGTCAATAATCAAGTTCACCAACAGGCCGACTGAATGTAAATGTTGCCGGCCCGGCAACGAGTTCGCCAAAAACATCTCCTGTATTACCACCTAACAAGCTAAATGGAAGTGATACAACAAAAAAACCAGTTCCCACAACTGTGGTCATCAGCCCCAGCGGACGAACAAGTAAAACATCAAACAGCATTTCTTCTGCACTTGGCTTTTCGATTGTTGAAGATGCAAATGCTGGTGTGAACGTACATAACACAAAACTCACAACTAAAATAAGTGATATGCACTTTTTAAAATTTTTCATAAATATCTCCTTTCTGACAAAATGATCAGTTTATGGTGCCTTGATCATCGTTGCGGCCATTTTTCTTAATTATGCTCTTTTTTCTTATTTCCAATAAATCGATCAAGCGCATGATTTAGTAAGAGAAATGGTCGAAACCATAATCAAGATCGGTTGTTTCAAGTTAAATAAAATTGTTTTGGCAGTTTGCATGAATCGTTCCATATCAATTTCCTGATCATAAAGTAACAATCCGACAGGGCAGATTTAATTTTTGTATGCTTTCGACAAAAGAACTATATTTAAGGATACAAAGATGACTTTTTCAATAAAAAATTAAAAATATGTTTAATTTTTTTTTTAACTTTATTCATTAGTATTATTTAAATGTAATTGTCAATATGAAATTCATTTATTCTTCAATATTTGTATTCGATTCATTATTTTCAATAAAAGCAAATTTTTTCTTGACATTCGATTAAACTTATTTTTTTATTAACAAAATAAGCAACGACAGTTCCTTTTCCAGGCTGTAAAATCCCAGGTGTAAACTTTAAATGCTGTCACTTGATTCTATTTGTATTAGTGTATATCAATTACGATCCAATTGCTTGAACGAAATTGTCCTAAGGAATACTCGAAAAATAAGTTCCCCATTTAATTAATTGCATTCCTTTTTTTGAACCTGGATTACACTGAAGAAGATGAATAAGATGATTTAGAAGTGTCTTATTTCATCTTATTCATCTTCTTCAGCGTAATCCAGGTTCAAAATGAACAGAATTTACTTTTTCTGAAATGAGGAACTTATTTTTTTTGAATTCCTAAATAATGTTTTAATTTTTCTAGTATATCAAATCGAACGCGTCGCCATGATTAAAATGGAGACAATTCATTCATTTTTTAGTGAATACTCGCATTTGTCAAACCATAATCACCAACATAAGGAGATCATTAAATGATAAACCGCAAATGGATTCAATATATAATCGGCATGCTCTCATGGATGATCATGTTGCCTGCCTATGCGGAAATTCTTTCGCTTACCGATGGGAATGGTAAATTGCAGGACTCGATCTGTGTGCAGCTTTCAGTGAATACCACAGATCCTGTCTATGGTGCTGTATTTTATTTAGATTACCCTCCCGATATCATGTTAACCCACATTGAAAGTATGTATTTTGATACATTTGATGCGCAAATGGCCAAAGCCTATGGTGAATCATATACCGATGATCTCTCTGGATATGGTCACTCATTCGTATTTGAAACCAATATTGAGAAAGGAGAAACGTATATCGCAGCTGCACGTTGTACAGAAACAATAAACACGCAAATCATGTTTGAATTTTGTTTTGCTCAAAAAGATAGTAAGATCGCCAGTTCATTTCCGATTTACATCAAACCAATACCACAAACTGCTGAAGATGGCACAATTGATTTGGAAAAAGATCCTTATCCTATTCTGACCGGCATTGATACAGCTTATCCCTATACCAGTCATCTGGCATATCCTGTATTACTATCTGGTGAAACCGACGACTCAGGTTATGCGCTTAATACAACGCATGGAATGGTTACTTTTAGCAATGACGATGACCCACCCAGTATTATTCGTCAAATTGTAGGACAGATTACCAGCGATGTTTTAGGAAAAACTGATAGTGTTGCCAATGCAACTGTCAAACTTGTTGAAACTGGACACACTGTTATGTCTGATGCCAATGGTTTTTACACCTTTACCAATATCCCTGAGGGTCAATATACGATTGAAGCCAGTTCTCCAATATTGGGAAAAAATCAATCTCAGGTAGACCTGTCTCAAACCAATTCAATTGTATCGGATATTTTGCTGAGTCAAATTGATGCTGAAGACTTGTTTACCGCAACAGAACTTCAAAATGCTGTTACGAAAGCTGTTTCGCAGGCAATTTCAGATCAACAGGATATGGTCAATGCACTCCAGGAAACAATCAATAATATGTATTCATTGACTGCCATTCAAAAGGCGATTCAAGACGCCATTTATGAAAAAGAGCAAATCATTTCCCGAATGCATCTTGATATAGACTGTAATGGTAAAGCTGATGCATTGACTGATGGTTTAATGATCATGCGTTATCTCTTTGGTATTGATGAAGGTTCAAGCCTGACAGACAATGCTGTCGATGATATCAATGGCACCTGCACATCTGAAGCTGAAATAATTGAAAATATTGAAAGAATTATGCCAAAGATTGAAAATTAATACAAGAAAACATAATGATATAAATTCTTTACTTTTTTTATTAACACACAAACATATGGAGACAAACAAAATGAAACATCGCAAAGCATCTGAATTCTGGATCTGGTCGATTATGATCTGTATGGGCATAACCCTGATATCGGTAACCAATCTTCTCGGTTGGGATATCCGTACAGATCAACAAAAAGGCATTGAAGATGCGATCATGCTCCTCAGAGATATTATTCCGGGAGTAGAGACCGCTCGTATCAATGGCACCATATATGATCAGACCGGAGAAACTGTTTTGGATGATGTCACTATTGCTGTCACAGTGGGGGATCAAACATATGAAGCGCAATCTGGTGAAGATGGCACATTCATTTTAACGACTGGACCGGTTGATCGAGGTGTGGGCTACAACCTTTGTTTTTCGAAGGGTCAACTGGTTGCGAATCGTTCACTTGTATTTGTTTTGCCCAACTTGCGCATTGATATGGGAAATGTTCGCCTTTACCCTGAAGATCAGACGATTTGTCAGGTGAGCGGACAAGTTTTGGATGATTTTTCGAGTACGCCTCTATCTGGGGCTGAAGTATCCTTTGTCAATTCACAAAACCAAACCATTTCTACGATGACTGATGCATCTGGAGAATTTCTAATTTCAGATGCTTTTTTCCAAAATGGCAGCACTTATTCATTTTCCATTACCAAATCTCAGTATTTGCCTCAATATGCCACAGTTACGATTACAGGTGAAACAAATACCATTGATCAAAATCCAGTTAATCTGTATTTAAGTTATGGTGCCATCAATGGCACAATTATGGATGATGAATCTGGTGCTCCCCTTGCATATGCAATGGTAACAGTGAAAGATAGTCAAAACAACACGATTTGTGCAAATACCGATCAAAAGGGACAATTTCAACTATCCAGTCCATATCTACATCTTGGTCAAACTTATTCTGTTATCATTTCAAAAGATCATTACAACGCGGAAACATTATCTGTAACATTAAGTCTACCTGGTGACAACATGATTTCTAGTACCCCAGTTTCATTAAATATTGATGCGACAATTACAGGCAAGGTACTTTCAACACTGAATGCACCAATCCCAGAAATTAACGTAACAGCAGTTGATGCGACCGGCAAAGCGTTTTCAAGTCAAACAGATGAGAATGGTATTTTTATGATGAATGGGATGGAACTCCATAAATCTAATTCCTGTACCCTGAACTTTACGCATGAAAATTATGAAAATAACAGCCTTATTATTTCCACAATTAAACAAGGCACAAATGATGTGGGAACAATTACCCTCAATCCCAGATTACAGGATAGTGGCACACACACAATTACCGGACGCGTTGTTAACAGTTGGGATACTTCACAAGGCCTTTCTGCCAATATTATAATGACAGATCATGATAACACTGATCATACTTTAACATGTGATGGTTTTGGAAATTTCGCGGTTTCAGGAAGTTTTATTCCAGGTTTATCTTATGTAATTTATGCAAGTATGACCAATTATACAGGTGAGCAAGAACGTTCTCGTGCGCAAAAAATTGTCACCATATCTCAGGATGCATCGCAGAATATTGGCAATATTCTGTTATATCCTACAGGGATTCATTTTAAAGTTGACGGGCAATCCTATTACTATCATACAGATTTAAAACAAACTCATGAAAAATTTCTTACTGAAAAGACAGGCTTTACACTTACCGCAAGAAATACGAATGATTTGGAAATCGCATCTGCAATTTATTTGCATACTGACGATATTATTCCATTACCGCCGGTTCCAGATGATGTCCAATCAAGTTATGTTGCGGTCAATGGAGATATCAAATCTGCGGCAATCACATCAGGTACTTTGAGTGATGAACGTACTCATACCGCGGCTGGTCCACGAAATCAATCAACAACACTGCCATCATTAAAAATGAGCAATTCAGTGATGCATCACTTTCAAATAACAGATGCGGGTTCATTTTCCATTGAAACAAGTGGAGAAATTGCATCCTATTTGAAACTTCAACTGCTTGATGCCAATGGCACAAACATTTCTTCAGTCGGCAATAGTGCCAATAGTAATGCCAATATCAGCCAGCAAAGCTTACAACCTGGATGGTATTTTATAAAGGTTTCTGGTATTAATGATACAATTTATGGCGTTTACAATATTGGTATTACAGGCACAGAACAGGTTTCTGGCAATACTGGCACATGGACGACCGAGAATATGGTGATTTCATGGTATGATACAAGCGCTCAGCGTATTTATATTGCCGGAGAAAATGAGAATAGCTCTACCGGATCTATTCAAATTTCAATGATGGGTGGTGTCGGCAAACTGGTACGTGGAACATTTTCTGGAATCTTACGTTCAGTAGATACCACCAATGAAACAATAACAATTTCCAATGGATTCTTTAACGTGGTGAGGAGTGAATAAATGAATAAGACCAAAATAACACGATGGAATATGGGAATGATCATCGTCGGGTTGATATTTGTAGGGGTATCCATATCAGCTGCAAAAACCAACCTGCCAATCAACAGCCTGTCTATGACAGTTGGACAGAGCCATATCAAATTAAATAATAACATGAAGGCAATGATTGAAAAACAAGATAATGGCACCACTCGAATCTGCATTGGCGTTGAAGATAAGAAACAGGATATTGAAATTCTGATTCAGGCAGACCTTCTTTCATGGGATGGAATCAATCCTCAATATGTTCATACCCAGCGGGATTCAATCCTGTTTATGTTGAAACATGAAAAAGGAACTGTGTTTGTGATTCCACCGATTCGTTTTGCAAAGGATTCCGGAAAACAGTATGTGCATCGCTTGCGATCGTTAAACAATACCTATACATTCCAAAAGCGATCACCGGACTGGACACGAATGACAAAGGCCCAACGCTTAGCAACAGGGCGCGGTGTTATTCGAAATCAAGGGATGGAAGGCAGTTCCTTTTTCCTAAAGATTGAACCGGTTGTAAAAAATGGTTTGCTCAACGCCATTGTCGGTACATTTTCTGGTATGGCCAGTATGGGCAAAAATCGGTATCAAAAAGGTAATTTTGTCAATATTATGGATGGTCAATTTAATATAGGAGTGAATCAACATGCAAGCATCAAATAAATACCCCCAAAAACAGAGTCAATGGTGTCCGATGATCATTGGCATGATTTTTTTCTGGATATGCCTTCCATTGATGGTTCATGCCTTTTATGATCATTCTCACATGAATACATCAGAAGATGCCATTGTGTTCATGGAAACGAAGGGAACCATTCAACAACGCTGGTGTATTGATTATTTAAAAAGCAAAACAGGCGGACGTCATTCAGGCGAGATGTTCAGTGAAGAAAAATCAGGGGATAGTGAAGAATTCAACACAATACGACAGGAACGTGGGTTAATCGGAAACGCCAGAGCTGGCGCCATTGTTGCCGATTATTTTCAAGATTTTTGGTGGGATGATACGACTGAACATAACTGGCATTTTGACCTCGCTGGTGCAAGTCGGTTTTATCAAAACAATTATACCTCATATTCACATTTCATGAATCTGATTCGAACAAACTACGAAGGCAAAAAGGTTGTTGCCAATAATTTTAATGATTACGATGGTTATTCATACAATGGATCATATGGTTTTGACAGTGGTCTGGGTTATGATATTACAGTTGCGGCCCTGATGAACAACTCCATGCTGACCATTGATCTTGCCAATTGTACTGAATGTGAATCAAAATATACATTAGTCCCAGGCGGAAATCCTGCAACAGATTACAAACAAAATGGCTCAATAACACCAGTGGGAACTCCTGGCAAGGGCGGGTATATGCTTGGAAATCAGAATGGTACCAATTACAATTGTTTTTCCGATACTTTTGGCAATAATTGTCCGGATATTGGCAGCAAATCTGATGGTATCTATCAAATCCCCAATACCACCCCAGGTGATTACAGTTATTTTACTTCAGATGAAGATTGGGTGATTATGGAGCCTCTGGATAATGCGGCGACATTTTATTATAATGAATGGTTTCTGGAAGGTGGTGCCAGCAAGAACAGTCAAAAAGATATTTCTGCAATATCTGGCCGATATTATTCTTTGTCTGCACAAGATGTGAATTACTTAACTGCAGCGATTCACTATGCGGGTGATGCCAATGTTCAAATTCATATTTGGAATACATTAGGTTTTAACCATGCCGCCTATGAAGAGTGGATAGAAGGCATGGAAAATGAAGATTATGGCTATGGTGATCGCATATTGGGCGGCAATGATCCAAACCGCAACTTTGAAGACTACGATTTGGTTGCAGCCTATATTCGAGGTCGCGCCAATGACTATCATACGAATCGCCTGGATGTCATCCTTACTGAAAATGCATTTTTGACTTATCTGGCCAGAGAAAATAGAGATAATTGTGATATCATGCTTAACGAAGATAATGCGACACGAAAAAATACAGCGACTTATGCAGTCAATCAAGCGATATCGACCATTGCAATTATGTATGAAAAAGCGGTGTTGGAATTAAGAAAATATCGGTAAAGAATCATCGAAAAATAACATACTCATTTTTCTTGATCGTCTAAAAAGATAGTGTCGTGTATAGACGTAGCATGCTACGTCTATACAGTACATTTACCTCAAAACGCACAATATCAATAAAAGGGAAGCTATTTTCAGAAAATCCCTAAGTATTTTTAAACGTTGTGAATGCCAGGAACAGCGTTGAGCGAAAGCTAATAGCCGTCAGGTTAAGATGTTCAATTTCGGCAAATCCACGCCTGCGTGGGGCTAAAAGCCCCACGCTACTTATTGGAAGAAAAACGCTAAAGCGCCCTCAATACCCAAAAGCATATTATCTATAAATTCTTTGTTTATTTCAATATTGATGAAAGGCATTGTATTACCAATTCAGTACCTATGTAACCTGAGGGCTTATTGTTACGCAGTGTAAAGACCTCAACTCATGCCGCCATTTTAATCATTTGTTTTCGATTTTGAAGATGTGACCCCTTCCCCTTTTATACCCGAAAACTTATGATCGCCTACTTAAGTCTCAATAATAGGAATGGCAAAAGTAAATATTGGCAGTAGAATCCCCCCATAAATGGGATCATACCATGTTAAATATGAAAAAGGCCC
>Ga0272440_1002945_pt1 | contig 13004 bp, 11 predicted proteins | sample SSMMMBAug17_FD_192440 | JGI IMG/M metagenome (GOLD analysis project Ga0272440, IMG submission 192440) | Marine sediment archaeal communities from Little Sippewissett salt marsh, Falmouth, MA, United States - SSM-MMB-Aug17 | ecosystem: Environmental > Aquatic > Marine > Wetlands > Sediment ...
GTTATACCATGTATCATATAAATGCCTTCTGACGCATTGCATAATGTAGCATTTGTAAAAAAGCAAATGAAATCTGGGGTTACATGTTGATAAAGAAGTACATGCTTTCCACCCGGATAACGATAAAAAATAATACACTTATGAATATCGAAAAAAAACTAAAAAAGGTTACACTCATATAGCTATTCAAATCATTTTTTTGCTAAAATATACTATTCTTTTATATAAAATGAATAAAATTTCTATATTGGATTCATATAAATATCCATTTGTTTATCAATCACATTATATATATTTGATATAATATAATATTCATATGATTTCTAAAAGAAACATTTATATTTTTACAAATTTTACTATTTTTACAAAAAACTCTTGACTATGTTTATTTTTTCTTTTAATGGTAAAATTAGTAAATTTAAAATAAAAATTTTTCTAAGAAAGGAGAAATAATATGAAAAAAAAATCTATTATGTGTATTTTGACATTATTGACAATAACATTTTTATTTTCTTTAGAGGCTTTCGGTGGAGCTCCGAGTATTGCACACGAGTATCAAAAACTTGATTATTGCGACTATTCAAGTTGTTTAATGATTGGAAAAAAAATGATGGAAGAGGCACAATTTAAACCTCTTAAAGATAATAAAATAAAAAAAAGAGAAGACTCAGGAGTATTGATGGGCACAAAATCAATTTCAAGTAATGTTGTATTAAAAGGAAGTATTAGATGTATCCCCAACTATGAACCAACAATGATTATTATAGTTGCTGGAAAAAAAAAGGTCCTTTATGAGCTAAATGGTTTAATAAACTCTTATAATAGAATATCTGACAAATATAAAAAAGAAACATCTATAAAAAATGCATTAAAAAATGAATAGAAATTTTATAAAATATGTATTAATCGTTTTTGTAACTACAGTTATTCCATTTTCTACTGAAGGAAGAAATAACCAACAGATTATTCTTCTTGTACATGGTATAACAATGAATCCAGATAAGCCTACTAAAATATGGAGTAATAAAAATTGGAATGGTATGATAGGTTTTCTGCAAAATAAAGGTTTAAGATTTGGTGGTATTATTAAATCTAAAAATGGGCGTATTAAATTACCTGACTCGCTTGATAAATCGGGAGATATTGATAATGCTAAATCAGCACAATTATTTTCACTAGAATTTTCTAGACTTGCAAATACAGATGGTCTGGCATATAAATGTTTAGAATTAGCAAATTGTATAAATGAGTTGAAAAAATATACAGGATATAAAAAAATCACACTTATTGCACATAGTGCAGGAGGGTTAATTGCAAGAGTATATTTACAAAAAGCACTTCCATTATTGAAATATGATATTAATAGTATTTCAAAATTAATAACAATCGGTTCTCCTCATTTTGGAAGTGCTTTTGCAAAATCGTTTTGTAGTTTTATTGGAATTCAAGCAAATTCACTTAAACCAGAAGCAGAATTAATTCAAACTATAAACTCGAGTTTACAATTACCCGAAAAAGTTTTATTTGCTTCAATAATTGTTAGAGGTTTTGCTGCTGATGTACGTGGGAGTGGTACAAGCTATGACCCATATATAAATCAAAAAATGTTATTAAAACTACCTGTTGACTTTAGACAAGGTGGAGATCAGATTGTACATGTTAAAAGTCAAAATTTAGCTCTTACAAAATGTGCAACAAATTATGAAAAAAAAACACATAGACCTGTATTATATTTTATTGCACGTGTTCCTGACCCATCTCCAAAAGATAGTTCATTTTTTGAAGAAAAAGTTCATTGTTTTGCTCCATATGATTTATCTGTTCAAAATTTAGTATATTATTTAATAAGTGATGAAAAACCATGGTTAAAATTAAAAAAAGATAAATTAAAATATTGGATTGATACCAAAGCAAGGATATTTTCAAAAAGTGTTATAGAAAATGAAACGCTCTTAAAACATCCTTTAAGTGAAGTAACAAGTATTGAATTGGAACATTTTAGTAAAGTACGATATAATAAAAATAATGACTCATATATTTTTACGTTTGAGGGATATGCTATATCTATAGGAAAAATTTTAAGAATTATGTCCAGAAAAACATTTGTCAAAGGAATAATAGAATGTAAGTTCGATGTATATGGGAGGATTCTTAATTTTAGTAAAAAAATTATAAGTTGCTATGATACAAAAAATCAATCCATAAATAACAAATTAACAAATTTTACAAAATTGACTAAATTGACTAAATACGATTGACACAAATCATATTTTTTGAATTAGCTAAGAAATTAAAATAATATACGAAAGGTAAAAATTGTTTAAAGATCAAAAATATTTAACTACAGATGAAATTGCTTCAATTTTAGGTATTACAAGACAAACAGTAGTAAATTATATTAAACAAGGTCGCATTGAAAGTATTAGAAGTGGAAAGGCATATAAAATTCCACTTAATGCATTTATAACTTTTGCAAGGAGCGAAGGCATCACAGATAATCCACTTTCTTTATTACCAAATTATATAAAGCCAAATAAAAAAACAACCTCATTTGAATCAGCGATAGATATTTCGACTAAAAAGCTAAAATTAAATCCAGTGCCAATAATTATTGAAGAAAGCTCTAATGAATTATATTATTTATCTGTTCAGATAAGTGAAGCACAACATAAAATTTGTTTACGTATTAAAGAAGGAATGTTTATAATTGGCAGGCATAGCTTTGCTTCTTTTTCAATACAAGATCCTTATATCTCTAGTACACATCTTATTCTTTATTTTAAAGATGGACATGTTACAATAATGGATCAAAGTACAAATGGAACTTTTGTTGGGAATTTATTATTGAAATATGGTGAATCTAAAGAAATAGGAGATGGAGACGAGTTTATTGCCGGGCAAACTTTATTTGAAATAATATCTCCTCATAGGATAGATAAATATTTTGAGACATAAAAAAATATAGATATATCTAAATTAATTTAAGGATGCATTATGAAACTTAATGAAAATGATAAAATTATCGGAAATAAAGGATCATATCAAATACAGGCTCAAATTGGAAGTGAATCAACATTTGGATATATTTACAAAGCTTTGAATGACAAAGGAATACCTGTTGTAATTAAACAGCTACTAGGTTCAACTCATATAACTCAACAAGTTGGAATGGATTATAATTATGCAAAATTAACCTTCGAAAGAGAAGCAAATATTTTATTAGAGCATAATAATCCGCAAATAGTAAAAGCATATGATTATTTTGAGAAAGAAAAAGATCTATTCCTTGTTATGGAATTTATAAATGGCGAAGATTTGGACCAGGTTTTAATAAAAAAATTGAATGAATCAGGTATGCCTTTTTCTGAAGAAGAAGCTGTACCAATAGGGATTGAAATATGTAAAGTTATACATTCAATTCATCAATTACCTGGTCAAATTTTATTTAGAGATATGAAACCACGTAATATTATGTGGGATGCAAATACACAATCTATCAAAATTATTGACTTTGGAACAGCTAGATTTATGGAAAAGGGAAAAAACGCAACAGTAGCTTTAGGCACTGAAGGATACTCACCTCCTGAATTTTATAATAAAACAGAACAACTAAGTTTTTCATCAGATGTTTATACAATTGGTGCTACACTATATGAACTTATAACTGGATGTGTACCTGATCGAATGAGAACCCCTGATAATTTCTATGGACAAGATAATAATATTTCAAAAGATTTTAAATTAATAATTCAAAGGGCAATGCAACAACGACAATCAGATAGATATCAAACAGCGGAAGCAATGGCAAATGATCTTTGTTTACTGCCCAGTGCGAAAAATGTATTAAAAATTCAAGCAAATATAAAAAATCCTTACCCAAACTTATCGTGTTTTTGTATAAATTGTGGTGCACAGCCAAAAAATGAACAATCAATATATTGTACACAATGTGGTAAAGAGATACATGTTATCATTTTGAGAATAATTCCAGCTAATAAAAATTTGCCTCAAATGGATCTTTTCCTTGATAAGACAGAAAATATAATAGGTCGAAGTGATATTGAAGAAGAAATTTTTCCAGATATTGATTTAAGTCGGTATGATCCAGAATGTTATGTTAGTCGTAAACATAGTATTTTAAAAAGAGAAAAGGTTAAATTTTTTTTAACATCGTTAAAACCTACTAATAAAACAAAAATAAATGGTATTGTTTTACCGCATCTTAAAACAACAGAAATAAAACATAATGATATAATAATGTTAGCAAACCTAACAGTTATGTTTATTACACAGGCTGTATTATCATCAACGACAATGAGTAATAACGTATGATATTATTTGGAGCAAAAATGATTGAATTAAATAAAAAATCAAATAGTCCACCTTCACCACAGTTACAGCCAGGTCATCTGTTAAATAAAGAAATAGAAATAATGAATATATTAACAACAGACCATAAAAAGAATGTTTACTATGGACTGTTAGATATTGAATCGGTTATTATTTTGGAACAATATAATCAACAAAATAATAAAAAGAAAAAAAATAAGATACCTAAAGAATGCGAACGTTTTTTTCCTATATTTTTAAACAGCTTTAATACAAATGAAAGAGAATATATTGTTTTTCAAAGTGTAAATGGTTCTTCACTTCATTCAAACGCCTTAAATTGCTGGGAGCCAGATTTAGCAAGTTTGTTATATAAAATTATATTGTCTTTAGTGATGCTTGATAAATATAAAATAAAAATTTCTGATATATCTTTAAAAGATATTTATGTTTCAACAAATGTTCAATTTTTGATATTTCCAAAGGCAAAGACAGGTAAGCAAAAAATAGGACACGTTATTAAAGAACTTATTAAACAAATATTTTATAAAAAAATACAGCCGAATTTAACACGCGATTTGGAAAATCCACTTAATTCCCTTTGTCTATCAAAAAGGTTTGAAAATATAATTATTAACTATATTACAGGAAAATTGGATATAAAAAATTTGGTATTAAACCTAAAACAAATTGTTGACACAAACTATCCAAATTGGCTTGTCTATTCCAAAACAGATGTTGGGTTGGCTAGAGATCATAATGAAGACTCATGCGGCTGGATTTCTTCTTTTTCAACTACATGTTTTAATGAAGATACATATTTTGCATTAGCAGTTTCTGACGGCATGGGAGGCCATCAAAAAGGAGAAATAGCAAGTCATCTGGCATTAACATCCTGGTTTCAAAATATACACAATAAATTTTCGGAAATAAAAAATAAGAATTATACAAATCCAATGCTTATGACTTTAATTGGAGATTCATTTGATTATACAAGTAAAAAACTCTTAGAGAGCGAAGAATTCAGGAAATTTTCTTCCGATTCACGCCCTGGAGCTACTTTAGTTGCCGCAATAGTTATTGATAGAATGGTATTTATTGGTAATTGTGGTGATAGCAGAGCATATATTATTTGTCAAAATAGTATTAAAAAAATTACAAGCGATCATTCTCTTGTACAGCTTTATATTGAGCGAGGTGAAGTTACTGAAAAAGAAGCCAAAAATCATGAGAAAAGCAACTATATAACAACATTCGTTGGGATTGAACCAAAAAATTTCAAAAAGGATATTTATGTTAGATATTTACCACAAGGTGCAATACTTCTTTTATGTTCAGATGGATTAACAGGTATGTTAGATGATCAAGAAATATTGAATATAGTTTCATCTTCATTTACACCAAAAGAAGGAGTTCAAAATCTAATAAAAGAGGCTAATAAGAAAGGTGGAGAAGATAATATAAGTATAATTCTAATGAAAGATATTCAGAATGGATGAAAGGAGATTTATATGTCAAATCGTTTAATTAATTTAAATATAATGTCAGATAGGCAATATAGACCCACAGAAGGTGATTTTATTATCCGGTTAGCATTAACTGCATCGGTATCGGATTTAGCAGAGGTATTACCATTAAATTTGTGCCTTCTTATAGATCAAAGTTCGTCTATGCTTGATGGTGATAAAATGGAAAGAGCCAAGGAAGCCGCAATAACACTAATTGAAAGCTTACAAGCAGGCGATATATTAAGTATAATCTCCTTTTCTACGACTGTATCGGTGTTAGCAGATAAAATTTTAATTGCTGAAGAACAAAAAAGAAATGCAATTAATATAATTAAATCAATTGATTCTGGTGGTGTAACACGAATGGATCTAGGTCTTGAAAAAGCTATAGAAGTCTTAACTCAACAAAAAAATGATTATATGCCAGTACTTTTGATGTTAAGTGATGGTGGGCCTACTGATGAAATAGGTTATCTTTTATCTAATGAAAAAATGAATAATATTCGTAAAATTATTTCAGATGTATATAAAAATCAAGGAATAACAACCTCCACTGTTGGCTTAGGTGATGCATCTCAATGTATGGCTGGCTTTTTAGAAAAATTAGGAGAAGCTGGTGGTGGAATTTTTTATCATTCACAAACAGCGGAGATGCTTAAAAGTCAGTTTATGGAGGAACTAAATAGAGTGAAAAGTACAGCAATTTCAGATGTAAAATTTTTTATCTCAGATATTCATGGTTCAATAAGAAAAAGTGTTGCTATCTCTCCTGATATTAGAGAATTGGAAAAACCTTCAATTATAGACAATCTTTATGTTATAGAAGGTGGAACTCTTCAAAAGGGAGAAAATCATGTATTTCTTTTTGAAATTATTACCCCATCGTTTAAAGACACAAAGAAAAAACTATTATGTAAAGTAACGATGAAGTATATGACAGAAGGAAAATATTTTGAAACAAAAGGAGATGATTTGCTTATAGAATATACAGATGATGAAAATCTTTTAAGTAAAAAAGAACATCCTGAGGTAGAAAAATATAAATCTATGTATATGGCTTTTATTCAGACGCAAAAAGCTGTTCAAAATATGAGAAGTGGTGCTGATCCTAAAAAAACTCAAGCTTTACTTCAAAGTGCTTCAAAAGTAACTAGAAGATTAGGTAATACAAAACAAACAAAGGTTCTTGAAACACTTATATCTAAGATAGATAGCAATGATGTTACTGAAAATGATTTAACTGCTACCAGTGTAGCAACAAGAAAGACAAGAGTCTTAAAAGATGATTAAAATTATAACTTTTTCAAATATTTTATTTATTAATTAAAAAATGAGGCGTATATGAATAAAAAAATATGTAAAAATTGTAAAAAAGAATGTCTTGTTAGCGAGGAAATTTGTGACGAATGTGGCTTTGATCTTGAAGAAGTACCATCCTCTGATACTTCTTCACATCAAAAAACTCTAAAATGCCATAAATGTGGTAAAGAAGTAAGTGATGATATGATTTTTTGTGATGGCTGTGGAACTGATATTTACGATTATAATAGCAATGGAAAATTAATTCAGAAGACTACAACCCAAAAAGTAGATACAGATACCACTTTAGCAACTTCATCATCAACAAAACCTCATACAGATTCCTCAAAAACAAAATTTAAATTAAAAGTTGTTGAAGGCATGAAGGCAGGCAAAGAATATCTTTTAATAAAAGATGAGATGTTGATTGGCAGATTAGATAAAGAAGAAAATATATTTCCAGATATTGATTTAGAAAATCAGGATGATGGCTATGTCAGTCGAAAACATGCAATTCTTAGGATAAAAAATAACGAATTTACAGTAGAAGATTTAGGAGGGATAAATGGAACAATGATAGATAATAAACCAATTGATGCAAATATAGAAGTTTCAGTACTGCCTGATCAGGTTTTTAGGGTAGGAAAAGTTGGATTAATGCTTCTTATTGAGGATTAAATAGTGATGACAGTACGATTATCACATAAAAAAGGAGACTTCATTGATACTGAAAAAAATCAATTTCAGATCATTGAACAAATCAAAAGCGGTGGTATGGGTACTGTGTATAAAATTTTAAAATTATCAACTAATAATGTATATGCTGTAAAAGAATGCGATCTATTGGATGATCCAAGAAATAAACAAATTTCAAGATCAGAAGCAATAAAAATTTTTCGTAGAGAAGGTAAGCATATGGAAGCTTTGAAGTGTCCTGCAGTACCTCAAAGTTTTATGTTTACTGTAAACCAGAACGATTTAAAAATTTGTCTTAAATGTGGGAATCCTGTTTCTAATAATACATGTGATATATGTCAATTGCAATCAAACAGCCTTTATTATAACCCACAGCATATCAAAAAGAGATATTATTTATTTATGGATTATATTGAAGGTAAAGATCTTGATGAAATGATAAATATATGGACATATCCTATAGAAACTGACAAGGCAAAAAAAATTTTAACGTGGATGATGCGAATAGGAGAGGCTATCCATTTAATTCATGAAAATAATTTAATATATAGGGATTTAAAACCTAATAATATACGTTTTTGTACAACTGATAAACAAGTTTATTTAATTGATTTTGGTCTTGTACGTCCAGAACAATATAGTAAATCTGTATATTTTCAAAAACAATTGACTTCAAAACTAGGAACTGATGGATATGCACCTCCAGAGCAAGTTGAAGGAAAACCATGTAAACAAAGTGATATTTATGCTATTACAATGACGACAATTGAGTTATTAACTGGGCTTCATCCGGGTGATCAAGAGGATAGAGAAAAGATAATAAAAGGTTATTATAAAGATTTCATTCAATTTATATCTTTAGATGCACTTAAAATATTACATTTATCTTTGAGTATAGATCCTCTGAAACGTCCAAGCGCAAAGCAATGGTTACAATCTATTGAAAATGCTTTTTCAACTGTAAAGAAAACTAAAGTATTATTTCAACCATTATCAGCTAAACAAACTAAAATAATATCAACACAAATTTTCAAGAAAACGAAATTTGTGAAACCCAAAATAAAACAATACAAAGTCTCTTTTTTTATAGCAATTTCAGTTTTTATTTTGTTAGCTTTAATTTATTTAAATTTTTCTTCATCTAAATTTTATTTTAATGCAATTGGTAGATCAGAAACAACTATTTACTCTGATTCCAAACAAAGTAAAGTGATAAGAAAATTGAAGGGTGGAGAGCAATTAGTAGTAGAACAATTAGAAGGTATGGATAAATATATGCTTAAAATTATTTCTATTGATAATGAAAAAACTAAAGGATACATTTTAAGAAATCAGGTGGATGTATATGATAGAATTCAATAAAGTTGAAATCAAAGCAATAACCCAAGGTAAAAAAACAAATCAAAATGATGATTTTGTATTTGGTGCAAATATTAAAGACACATGTGCATTAGGGGTATTAGGTGATTTTCAAACTGGTTGTATGGCAGGGATAGGTTTTGAATGTACTAACAACATAAAACAATTTTTTGATAAAAATAAAAAAAAATGGTTGCTTGAGTTAACAAAAAATACAGATATTATAATTGAAGTGGCGGAATATATTAATGAATGGTTAAGAATCAAAAATAGAATCAAAAATAAAAGCCAAAAATCTAGAACAACCTTAATTGTATTAATTTATGACTCAATGGAAAAAAAATTATATTATACAATCAATGGAGATTCTGGGTTAGCTGTTGTAAAAAATAATGAAAAAACTGAATATATAAGTAAAGGCGATATAAAAGGATCAAGATCAGGTGCAGGAAGTCTTCCAATTGATCATAGCTTTAATTTACAACTTATTGAAGTTGAAGAAAATGATATTGTTTTCGCTTTTTCAGATGGGTTATGGAGTAATACAAACATTAATGAAAAGTCATTAGCTAATGTGATTTTTTATCCAAATATGACTAATATTGTAAATTCAATTACAAACAATGTAATAAACAAATGTGCTAAAAATGATGATATGTCATTTTTATTATTAAAAATAGGGAAGGTTTCATATGGTAATGGCCGCACAGATATTACTACAATAGATCAAAAGATTATTAAATCAATTATAGAAAATATTTGTAAAATAAAAAAAAGTAAAAAAGAAGGACTTCCTTTCATATCAAAGACTATTATAAAATATATAAATAAAGTAAAACTTAAATAGTAGGTATTAAAAATATGGAAAATATACAGTCTCAATTTGAATCATTTAAAAAGAAAGAGTTTCAAGAATTTTTAGATGAAATATCAGAACTTCGTAACGAATTAATTTTATTAAACAAAAAGTCACCGATAGAAAATTATGTAACGAATTTATCGAAAATAAGTCAAGACAATGATGTATCTACACAAAAAGAAATCCAACAAATCTTAGATGAGCAACTATCAAAATTAGAAAAAAACCTAGACCAACAAATTAAAATCATAAATGGACGACTATCAAAATTAGAAAAAGAAGTATTAGAAAATGATACAAAAGATTTAAATCCTAAAGATTATGTAAAGCTTTATTATGATCTATTACTTCCTGACGTAAAAAATTCCATAAACTATAAAGAGTTTATGGAATTAGTTGAAGAAAACTATTCTAAGATTAATGGTAATAAAAATGATTTAACCATTAACATTTCAAAACAAACTATTAAAGACATAAAAGAATACATATCAAAGGACGATATTGGCAGCGCTATCGCTATAATTTGCATGTGTAACTTACAAACAGTAACGAAAATCAGCTCAATCAACACCAAAATAATTTATAATGGATGGATACAAATTAATGATATCATTAAGCGTAAATATCCACCATTCAAGAAAGATTTAGCTATAGAATCGTGCAGGCATACATGTACTTTACTAAGTGGTGTATTTAAACAATTAAAAAAAAAACTACATAGCTTCTTAAATATATTACACTATTTTATAATTATAAGTTGTATTTCTTTTATTATTGTTGGCGCATGGTATAGATATAGTAAAAATAATCAAGGCACTACTCCACTAAAAAATAAAAATGAATTAAAGGAAACTAATAAAAATACATCAAATCAGAGGGGAAACATATCAGATGCAGCGAAAACAACAAATGAGAAACAAAATACGCAAAATGAAACAAATAATGGGAATAAAACAACAGATACGTCAAATAAAAATGAAAAATTATCTAAAAATTTTAAAGAGTTATTATCTGTTTTAAGAATTGGTCAAGAAACCTTTTTTAAAGAAATATCTTGTATTCAAAAAGAAATTAATGAGTTTAGTCCATCAAATAAAGATAATAATAAATTTCAATTAAAATGTAGTCTAAATAAAATTGTAAAATATAGAGTAAATAAAGATAGCCAAAACAAATTTATAAAACCAAAAGCACAAGAAATTTGGTACCAAATTTATTGTAACTCTAAAGAGATTGATGGGTCTGAAGGCACAAGTAATAAAGCTTGTCAAAAACAGTTTGGAGAAACATATAGAAACAATATATTAAATCAATTAAGCATGAATGAAGAAAGTATGAATAAAGAAATAGCTTGTATAAAAAATAAAATTGAAGCTGATTATAATGAATACAAAAATTCAGATTATATAAACGAAAGATCAATAATAAGATTTCTTAAATGTAGTCTGAAGAATTCTATCCCTATTAAATATGTAGAAAAAAAACCACCAGATAAAAACCAACTTTGGCTTCAAATTTATTGTGATGTAGAATGTCCAGATGGGATATTTGGAAATGAGAGTAAAAAAGAATGTATAAAAAAATTTGGAACATATAATGAAGAATTATTTGATAATTTAAAACAAGAATTTACTAATAATAAATCTAATTGATTTCAATATCATGAATAATAAACTACCATCAAAAAAAGAATCGAGCTTTTTTATTTTAGGTTTAATATTTATTTCATTAGGTGTATTTATTAATCTTCATGATTTTAATCTTTATATTCCTAAAAAAAAAGAAATATTACCACAAAAAAAAAATATAAAAGATATATATACTACTAAATTATATAGAATTTTATATAATTATGCAGAATTAAGATGGTATATTGAAGATGAGACCAAATCAGAATCTGTTAAATTACCATCTATAATTCCAACAAAATTTACACCAACTAGCGGGTTATTAAAATTTAACGAAGCTCAACAAATACTCCATGATTATTTACAAAAGAATGTTAAATTAACTAAGGAAGATATTTATGAATTAGACAAAATAGTTTTATCAGGTAAAAAATTTTTTAATACTTCATATTTTATTCAAACAACAACGCAAAAAATACCACATGAAGAAGAATCTTTTTCTAAAAATATTTCAAAATTGTTAAAAATTTTGAATGTTGATAAAAAAAAATTTTTGGTAGAAATTTCGTGTATTAAACACGAAATTGAAACAGCACTAAAAAAATATAAAAAATCACAAAAAAAACGAGTTTCTGTTAAGTTTCAATGTAATTTGAATAATAAAACAGATTTAAGCATTTGGTTAAAACGTAGTAATAAGAGGGGTAACTTTAGAAAACCAGATATATATCAACTTTGGCTCCAAATATATTGCGGTGTAAAAAATCTTGATGGAATATTTGGAGAAGAAAGTGAACGTGAGTTTATACGACAGTTTGGAACTTATAACAAAGAATTATTAAAAGAATTATTAAAAGAATGGAACAACAAATAATACTCATTTTAAAACTTTTAGGACTATTATTTATACTAATTGGGATAGGTCTTATTCTATTCAGTTTATTATCTTATTTTAATATAATTCTTTTTTTTAAAAGGAGTTATGAAAACATTAAAGATAGGTTAAATCGTCCTAGAAACATCAATGCTATCAGAAATAATCAATTTTATACCCCAAAACCTGATAGGATTCCACTTCCATGGAATGATGATTCTGGTCTAATAAATTTAGACGAGCTGTCATCTATCATAGCGCACAACATATGGCTAAATTGTACTAATGAATTATTGGAGGATGTTGCAACAGAGAAACCTTTGGATCTAAACTATGATCCTCAAACAAAAATAGACTCGCTTGATAAGTTATATTTTTTTAGCTGGATACAAATATTTGTTAAAGAAAACAATATCTTTTTTTTACAAAATAAAAAAAAATATTTTGAGAAA